>ENA-UPSM01006485-UPSM01006485.1-activated-sludge-metagenome-genome-assembly--contig:-NODE-6485-length-10845-cov-8.208156_pt1 | contig 10845 bp, 6 predicted proteins | sample MGYA00238181_ERZ773283 | MGnify/ENA primary metagenome ERZ773283 (study PRJEB29023, sample SAMN05720199) | activated sludge metagenome | isolation source: Anaerobic digester | place: Japan... | reverse complement strand
GGTGACCAGCAAGTTGAGGGCGCAAGCCCCGTTCTTGAGGGCGGGGATAGCCCGTCGTTCCGTCCGCTTGGCGTCTGATGGTGGGGATAGCTGTGGGGCGGTGCACATAGGTGGTGTCGTGTCTCACCGGTTCCGCCTCTACCCCGACGTGTCGCAGTCGCCGATGATGGCCACGCATTGCGCGCACGCACGGGCAGTGTGGAACCTGGGGTTGGAACAAGCCCGGCTGGCCCGCCAGTTCGGGTCCTACGCCGACCAGAAACTGTGGGACCGCCAGCTCGCCGAAGCACGCTCCACGATCGACTGGCTCGGTGCGGGATCGTCCTCGACCCTGCGAACCCGACGATGATCCAGCCGCGCATCCTCCGGCGCCGCACCGACAAGACGGCAACCGAATGCCACCTTGCCCAGTTCGCGACCGCCGGGACCAGGCGATGACGCCCGACCGCCGCCCCGAAGCTGCAACGGTCGACGAGATCGAAGCCGCCTCCGCGAGATCGACGCCGCCATGCGCCGAGGAGACAACGACGCAGCACTCGAGCTGTCGACCGGCCTCAACGAGTACCGGACCCACCTCAAGGCCTGACGCTGTGATCGAAAGCACAGTCGCCGTCGGCGACACGATCAGCGTGCGCGCCGGCGTCCCGAGGTCCTACGGGCGTCCGCTCGGACGCGTCGTCCGCATCAACGCCACCACCGTCACCGTCGCGCTGTTCTACGACCTCGTCAGAGGTGACCGCACCACCCGGCTGGTCCCTCACACGGGATACCGCCTCGCCCACCGTCCTGATCCTCGGCCGTGGGTTGTCGTCGGGTGCGGCGCCCGCAAAGTCGAACACCCAGCACCGATCGCAGACCTCTACACCGGCTCCTACCACGCCCAGTGCGTCAGGGCGGCAACGCGACTCACCGACCGTTCGCGGGTCGTCATCCTGTCGGGCCGCTACGGGCTCGTACGTCTCACCGACCCGACAGTCAGGGAACCCTACGAACAGCGCATCGACCAGCCCGGCGCCGTTACCACCGACGAGCTCCACACCCAGGGCGACCGGCTCGGGCTCAGCTGGCCCCTCGAACGAGTCATCGTGTTGGCCGGCAAGGCCTACACGGCGCCGCTTCTCACCGTCGTCGACCATCGCAACCTCGAACTCCCCTTCGACGGCACCCGCGGCATCGGCGACCACAAGGCCCTCCTGCGACTGATCGAGACCACCGGCACGCTCCCCCGGCGGGAATCGCCTTCGACCACCCCACAAGAAGTGCATGAGCACGATCGAACGCACCAACTCCACCGCCTCGTTCACTGAACGCCACGGTGAGCTCGTCCACCTCACCGTCACCACCACCACGTGGTCCAACGGCGACACGGACGTGTTCGAACGCGCCACCACGCTTCACGGCGGGCGAGTCGAGACCAACACTCGCAATGGTCGACTCCACGACCTCCCGTCGGGCACTGCGGCCTTTCGGATCCTCGGGGCAGACGGCACCCTCGTGTCCGAAACCCACTTCGCTCCCCGTCCGGGCGGAGCCATCCGATCGATCTTCCGCCGCCTCCAGCGAGCGTGACGAACGAATCCGGCACCGTCGGCGCAGCGACCACCCGGCCCGCCGCTCATCCCGGTCGGAACCGCACCCACAGCGCCATAGCCGCCCCGACGTTGGCATAGACCGGTCGTGGCCAACGCATCGAAGAACAAAGGGGACCGGTTCGAACGCGAGGCCGCGGCCTACCTGCTCGAGCATGCCGCCGACATCGTCCTCCCTGACTGCCAACGGCTCCTCGGAGCCGGCCGCAAGGACGACATCGGCGACCTGCGCGCCTTCGTTGACGTGGCCGTCCAGGTGAAGGCGTACAACAACGTTCTCGCCGCTCTTCGCGAAGGAGTAGCCGGAGCGCGCGCTCAGGCCGAACGCTCGGGCACCGAGCTGCACCTTGCGATGGTCCCGATTCCCAGGGTGTCGCGCACCAACCCCGACGTCGTCCGATGGCTGGCCTGCTCCTACGTGTGGCCAACCCCCGTCACCACCGACACGTTCGCGATGTCAGGTCGCGCCCTCACCTGGGTACGCACCGCCGACGAACCGATCGACACCCGGGTCGCGACCATCGCCACCCGCGGCCTCGAACCCGTCTACCTCGGATCGCTCCAAGCCTGGTTGGCGGCGTACCGCAACCGGGGCAAGATCGCCGCGCAGACGCCCAGCAACTGAGCGAACGATGGGCACTCCGGATTCCTACGTCAGCCTTCACAACCACACCGAGCACTCGACCCTGGACGGGCTGAGCCGCCTCAACGAGCTGTGCGAGGCAGCTGCGGCCGACGGAAGCCCAGCGGTCGGCATCACCGACCACGGCACCATGTCCGGCACGTTCAAGTTCGCCGCGGCAGCCAGAAAGGCCGGCGTCAAACCGCTCATGGGCTTCGAGGCATACCTGGCGATCGGGTCGCGCCACGACCAGAACTCGATCGAGATCCCCCGCGACGACGCCGAATCCGACGCCGACGACGACGGCACCGGAAAGGGCTCCACGAAGGTCAAGCGCTACGAGCACATCACCCTCCTCGCGTCGGACACCGACGGATGGGCGAACCTGTGCAAGCTCACCTCCTTTTCCCACGACTCGTTCTGGTACAAGCCGCGCATCGACTTCGAGCTGATGGCCGAACACAACCGCGGCATCATCGCTCTCACCGGATGTCTCGGTGGCCCGGTCGCCGGTCGCCTCCTCCGCGGCGACACCGACGGTGCCTACCAAGCCGCCGCAGATCTCGTCGAGATGTACGGGCGAACCAACGTGTTCGCCGAGGTGATGGACCACGGCATCGCCGTCGAGCGCGTCCTCATGCCCCAGCTCGTGGAGCTGGCGAAGCACTTCGGGATCCGCACGGTCGCGACCAACGACACCCACTTCGTCAGCGAAGGCGACGCCCACGCCCACGACGCATGGCTGTGCGTCGCCCAGAACAAGAAGGTGGCCGACGACGAGAGGTGGCGATTCAACGGCGCCGGCTACCACATGCGCACCGCCGCGGAGATGCGAGCCCTCTTCGACGACCAGAACGGCACCAGCGAGGCCGTCGACTCGACACTGCTGATCGCGGAGCGATGCGCCGACAACATCCTCCCCGAATCCCGCCTCCGACTCCCCAAGTACACCTCCCCCGAGATGGGCGATCGGGACAGCGACAAGTACCTCTACGACCTCGTCGTCGAAGGGGCCCGCGCCCGATTCGGCACCCTCACCGACAAGATCAAGGCCCGACTCCGATTCGAGTTCGACATGATCTCGTCGAAGGGGTTGTCGGACTACTTCCTGATCCAGTGGGACATCATCTGCGAGGCCCGCCGCCGCGGCATCCGTGTCGGTCCGGGTCGCGGATCCGCGGCCGGATGCCTGATCTCGTATTGCCTCACCATCGTCAACGTCGACCCACTCGAGAACGACCTCCTGTTCGAACGGTTCCTCAACCCCGACCGGGTCTCGATGCCCGACATCGACACCGACTACGACTCCGCCGGCCGCGACGAGATGATCCGCTACACCGCCGAACGATTCGGCCTGGACTTCGTCGCCCGAATCGGCACCTTCGGCCAAGCGCTCTCCCGCCGCTCCATCCGTGACGCCGCCCGCGTCCTCGACCTGGCACCCATCGGCGACGAGCTCGCCCGACTCGTGCCGATCGGCGCGAATGGCAAGCCCGCCTCCATCGAATCGATGATCGCAGCCACCCAGGGAAACGCCGTTGTTGCGGCCGCGGACGGCGACGACGCCTGGGGCGAAACCTCTGCAGGGTCCAACTCCGGCAGCACGCGCGACAGCAGCGTCAACGCGGCTGCACGCGACTTCATGGCCGCCGCTCAAGCCTCCGAGCTGCACCGCCAGGTGTTCGAACTCGCCGCCGCGTTCGAGAACCGCATCAACCAGGAAGGCATCCACGCGTGCGGTGTCGTCGTCGCAGACGAACCGCTCTACGGGATGGTCCCGCTGCGCACCGACCACAAGAAGGGCCCCAACCAAGGACAGCTCGTCACCCAGTGGGACGGCAAGGACATCGACACGTTCGGCCTGCTCAAGATGGACTTCTTGGCACTGCTGAACCTCGACATCATCACCGCATGCGAGAAGTTCATCCGGGCCCGAAGCGGCGAAGAGGTCGACGGCGACAATCCGCCGATCTTCCCCGCCGGCACAGGCGCGACCGCGCTCACCCGGCGCGGTGAACCGTTCACCGCGCTCGAACAAGAGCGCGTCGAACGCACGTGGGCGCTGATCCGCTCGGGCCGGACCAGCGGAGTGTTCCAGCTCGAGTCGCGTGGCATGACCGAACTGTGCACGAAGGTCGAAGCCAGCTCTCTCGCCGAGCTCTCAGCGATCATCGCCCTGTTCCGGCCCGGCCCCCTCGCAGCGAACATGCATGTCCACTACGCCGACCGCAAACACGGCGTCGAGGAGATCGACTACGGCATCTTCACCAAGGGCAGTGCGAACGAGGCAGCCGAACAGGCGGCAATCGCCACAGTGCTCGGAGACTCGCTCGGAGTGTGCCTCACTGGCGACACCCGCGTCTACTCGCTGAGCCGTGGACATCTGATCAATCTTGACGATGTTCGCGTGGGAGAGACGGTCCAAGGCGTCAACGACGACCTACTCCCCGCACCCGGTCGAGTTGCGAAGGTCGTGAACCAGGGAGCTCGCCCCGTTCGCGAGGTGAAGTTCATTTCCGGAGCCTCGCTCCGAGCCACTGACGAGCACCCATTCCTCACGCCAAGAGGCTGGGTTCCCGCCTCAGACCTTCGCCCCGGTGACGTTGTCGCCGCTCCCAAGAGCTACCTGCCACCACGGCAACCCGTTACCGGCCCCACGACCGTAGAGGCGAAGGTGCTCGGCTACCTACTCGGCGACGGCAGCCTCTCCGCCGCTCACAACGTCGCCTTCGTCAACCCCGATACGGCACTACTGGACGCTTACCGAACTGCTGTAGATAGCGTCTTTGGCCCACAGCACTACACCCCCACACCCCGTGCTCGTGGCGTCACGACTCTCAACACGAGCAGCGGGAGCGGAGGTGGCAGTACCCCCGGGCCCGTTCTGACATGGTTGCGATCGCTCGGCCTGAAGGCACCGGCGACTCGGTGGCGCGACGGCGGACCGACGTCTGCCGAGAAGTTCGTTCCCGAGAGATTTCTCTCGGCGAACGAGGACGTTGTCGCTGCACTCCTCGCCGCTCTCTGGGACTGCGACGGATCTGTGTCGCGACCGGGAACATCCTTGTCCTTCAGCTACAAGACGATCTCGCGCCAGCTCGCCGAAGACGTCCAGTTCCTTCTGCTTCGGCTCGGTATCCGTTCCCAACTTTGTCCTAGCCCCTACGTCACTGACGCTGGCGGACAGGAAGTCGCCTTCCAGATCACGACTGGTGACAGCGTCGGCTTCCGACAGATAGCGATGCTGATGTCCTCAGCAGACAAGCGTGACCGTGCGCTGAACGGCCGAGGAAGACGGTACAGCTCACACTCCGCGATCCCCTCGGACATCGTCGTCCAAGCGATCGAGGCAGCAGGCTGCCGGGTGCGCCCCTTCTGCGAAAGCGTTGGCATCTCACGCAGTTCGATTCGCCGCTCCGGAACGCGCAACGTCGGCAGCTCGGTTGTGGCGAAGGTCGCCGAGCACACCGGCGACGCCGGGTTGGTGCGACTGCTCAATACCAACTGGGAGCGGGTCACATCGAACACCGTGACTGGGAAGTCCGAGGTCGTCTACGACATCGAAGTCGACGGGATCCACAACTTCGTCGCCAACGGCGTGGTCGTTCACAACTGCATCTTCCAAGAGTCGATGATGAGGCTCGGCTCTGTGGTCGCCGGGTTCGGGCCGAGCGAGCGCAACCGGCTGCAAAAGGCGGTGTCCAAGAAGATCAAGGAGGAGGTCGACGCCGTCGGCGAGATGTTCTTCGCCGGCGGAGTCTCCGATGCGGCCATGGACGGGACGCCGAAGTTGGCGTTCGCCGAAACCACGGTCAGTCGTGTGTGGGACGCCATCAAAGGGGCCGCGGCGTACGCGTTCAACGCCTCCCACTCCTACGCGTACGCATGGCTCGCCTACTGCACCGCCTACCTGAAGGCGAACTGGACCGCCGAGTACGGCGCGGCGCTGCTCAGCGTCACCGAAAAGGCTGAACGGCGACAGATGGTGCTCGCCGCCCTCCGAAAGGACGGCGTCACTGTCCTCGGGCCCTCGGTCAACGAGAGCCGGTTCACCACCTCGGTGGATGAATCCGGAGCCGTACGGATCGGCTTGTCGGAGATCAAGGACGTCGGATCCGACATCGTGCACCTGATCGACGAGCGCGACGCCAACGGACCGTTCACCTCGCTCTCAGACGTCGCCGTCCGCGTCAAATGGACCCCCGACGGCGAGACCAAACCCAAGTCGATTCCAAGCGACAAGCTCGTCGCACTCATCGAGGCCGGGGCCTTCGATGACTTCGGCCCACGACTCGGACAGGCGATGATCGCCAAGGCAGTGAGCAAGGCACCCTCCATCGCTGTCATCGACGCAGAGTGGCCCCAGCTCGAGCGGGCGGCCCGCGAGCGCGACCGTCTCAAGGTCCTGCTCTCACCCCACCCACTCGCCACCATGCACGACCTCCGGTCGTGGCGTTCGCGAGCCGGCGAGCGGCCCTGCTCGGTCGCCAACATCCCGACCAACGACGGTGACCGCTGCCTCGTACTCGGCATGATCGCCTCCTGGGAGGAACGGGCCTATAGCGGAGGACGGATGGCGAGGTTCACTCTCGAAGGGAGTACCGGGTCGCTCGAAGGGGTCGTTTGGGCAGGCACGGTCCGGAAACTCGCCGAACTCGGCACCACACCCAAGCCCGGAGTGATCGCAGCGGTCCAGGGGCGTGTGGCGATCAGAGAGCTCCGCACCCACGACGACGGCGGCGCCGAATCCGACACAGGCCAGGCCGCCGAGGAGACGATCGAGCTACTCGGCAACGACGTGTTCCTCGTGAACGTCGACGATCCAATGCGTCTCGACCTCGAGCCCGGGCCTGTCCTTGATCTGTCCGTCGACGTCTTCGACCTGCAACTGGTGACGGCACCATCAGCGCCAGGTACCACCGAGCCCTGCCGTGCGCTGTCCGACCCCGTCGGGGAGACCTCTGCATCCGCGGAACCAGAGCCTGAGGTTGCCGGACCCCAGGCTGGCGTAGCGGCACCGCCAGAGCCTCCTATCGAGCGACCGATGAGCGCGCCTCGCGCTCGGCCGGTCGACCCGGCGCTCGCCGAACGGACGGCCATGGCACCCGCTCCGTCCCAGGTCACCAACGACGTGCCCGACACGCCCAGTGCTGTGTCGACCGTCCCCGTGTCATTCCCCGGTGTCGTCACCGAGCTCGAACGGGGCCTCTCCACGCTCAGCCCTGTGCACGGCGCCCTGATCGGCGGGCACCTGTACCTGGCCGTCACGAAGGGCGCCGGGGTGATCACGCCACGGTCGGTCCGGATCCTGCTCGACACCCACTTCCCCGGATTGTGGGGTCTGATCGCTGAACGGCTCCGTGACTCACCCCCTCGGCGCGGCACGATGGTCGCGTTGCCGACGCGACCAACATGGACCACGCCGGTCTGGGCCATTCAGGCGTGCGACCGGCCGGTCGTCGAATTGGTCCAAGAGATGACCGACGCCGGTGCGCACACCGATGCGTTGAGCGAGCTGCACTCGCACTGACCCTCGGCTCAGCGGACCTTGCGGTCGCGGTGCCGCTCGCGGCGCCGGTTCATGCGCTGGAGCTCGACGGGGGCCAACGCCCCGAGGTACTCGATGGCCTCGGCTTGAGTGATCGTGGTCCACACCTCCTCGTCGAGCACGCCGGGCACAACTTCGGCGACAAGGTCGATATTGACGACGTCGGCGGGGAGCGGGCGGCCGAACCGGGCGCCCGCTGCGTCGTCGAGTCGATACTCGATCCGGAACGGATGTTCGGGTTCGCCGGAACGGAACCGGGCGACGAACGGACGGGGTGAGGTAACGCGTTGATTGGTCATCCCCCCCCCAGTATCCGATGAGGCAGTTCCACACCCCCGAGTTACGGACCCCGAAGGGCCCAGAACCCGCAAGGACGCTGGGTTCGCGGCGATCAGAGGCTGGGTGCTCCGCTCCGACACCCGGAAACCCGGCCATAGCGTCGGACCAACGCACATAGGGCCCACCCGTAGCCAACGACGGCGACGACGGAAAGGCCCTCCACATCATGCGAACCATCTCAAGGCGGCTCCTCAGCGGCGCAGGCGCGCTGCTGATCGCGGCCAGCGCCATCCCCTTCGGCGGACCCGCAAGCGCGGCCGTCGGCGACTCCCCCATCACCGGAAGGGTGTTTGTTGATGCCAACGCAGACGGCCGGTCCTCGGCCGCCGGCTACATCGACGACGCCCCCTACGCTGGCGCGACCGTTTCGGCGTTCGACAGCGCAGGTGCCAGCACGACCGCGAGCACCGATGCGTCGGGCGCCTACAGCCTCGACGTTTCGACGATCGGGTCCGGACCGTTCCGTATCGAGCTCACCGTCCCGGCCGGTTACGAGTCGGCACCGTTCGGGCTCGAAACCGAGACCACGGTCCGGCAGTCGGTCGCGGCGGGATCCTCAGGGGTGAATTTCGGTCTCGAGGACCCCGGCTCGTACTGCTCGGCCAACCCCCGCATGGTGGTCAGCTGCTTCACCGGCGGTGACCCGCTGCTGACGTTCCCCAACTACCCGACGAGCGGTCAGCCCTCTTCGCACGCAATCCGCTACGACCAGACCGGCTACCAGGGCCAGGCGGGCTACCAGCCGACCTCGGTCGTGACCAACGCCGGAACCACGGGCACGATCTATGGCGTCGGCTGGTCCAAGTCGCAGAAGTCGCTGTACTACGCAAGCTCGGTGCGCCGTCATGCCGGCCTCGGACCAGGCGGGATGGGAGCGATCTATCAGGTCGACCCCGACACCGGGGCCACCCTCAGCACCATCACGGTCCCGAACACCGGGACCGCGCCCTCGCCGCGCGATCTCTCCGGTTCCGCCACGGTCCCGTCGCGCGACATCGACGCCTTCGCCAAGGTTGCAGTGACCGGCCTCGGCGACCTCGACGTCTCCCCCGACGGCAACACGCTCTACACGATCAACCTCAACACCCGCGAGCTGGTTGTCATCGGCGGCCTCTCTGGCACCCCGGTCCAGCAGTCCTACTCCGTGCAGTCCGTGGCATCGTGCCCCGGCGGTGCTGGTGACGTTCGTCCGTACGGCCTCGGCCAGCGCAACGTCGGCGGAGCGCACAAGGTGTACGTCGGCGTGAGCTGCTCGGGTGAGACCAACCGGGTCGCCGCCGAGGTCACCGGCCAGGTCATCGAGTTCGACGTTGCCTCAGGCTCGTGGGGACCGATCGTGTCGCAGTTCCCGCTCGGCGGTACGCCGAAGGGCTGCGCGCTGGTCGACACTGCTGGCGTCGGCGGACTCGGGTGCTCGTGGAACGTGTGGTCCAACAACTGGACCGACGCTCAGCGGGTCCAGGTGCTCGGCGAGTGGCAGGTATCGAACCCTCAGCCCGTCGTCGCCGACATCGAGTTCGACCAGAGCGGAGCGATGGTGCTCGGCATCGCTGACCGCGGTGGTTGGCAGTGGGGCTTCAAGAACTACCCGCCCGCCGCATCGGCGCAGGTCTGCAACTTCTTCGGGTGCTTCACCGACACGTTCAACCCCACCAACCAGTTCCATTCAGGTGTCGCTGCCGGCGACCAGCTGCGCGCCTGCCCGACGGGAGCGACCTTCACGCTCGAGTCGAACGGGTCGTGCGGTGGCGTGACCACCGCCGGAGCTGGCAACAACCAGGGCCCCGGTGGCGGCGAGTATTACTGGGGTGACGCCTCCACAATCAACCCCCCTCCCCCTCTCGGCGGCACGCAAGGCCATCAGGAGCTCGGTCTCGGCGGCCTCTCCTATGTTCCGGGCCGCACGACGATGGCGGCGACGGTCACCGACCCCTACTTCACCCTGAACGGTACGTCCGTCTTCCACGGCAACACGACCGGCATCGCCAAGCTCGCTCACGTGAACGACCCGTCGATCAGCGCCACCGCCGGCTCATGGGTCGGCGGCTACGAAATCGCGACCGAGTACAACGGCAACACCTACGGCAAGTCCGGCGGGCTCGGTGACATTGAGGTCCTCTGCGAGGAGGCTCCCGTCGAGATCGGCAACTACGTGTGGTTCGACGCCGACCGCGACGGCGTGCAGGATCCCGACGAGGTGCCACTCGCCGGCGTGAGAGTTCAGCTCGTCGACCCGGCGACCGGCGCCGTCGTCGCTACCGCGATCACCGACGCAACCGGTCGATACCTCTTTGCCTCCGAGGGTGCCGGCAACGTGGTGGCGGCTGGGCTCGACGGTCCCGGAGCCGGTGACGACGACCCTCAGAACTGGGTCGGGATCGTGGCAGACCCCGACGGGGACCTGTCGAACGGTACCTACGGACTGTCGCCGAACACGGACTACCGCATCGAGTTCGACAAGTCGGCGGCGACGATCTCGCCGGCCCTCGTTGCCCTGGGGGTCACCAGCGCCGCCGAGCTGAACCTCACCGACGCTGACCAGTCGCCAGTCGACATCCGCGACTCTGACGCAACGGCGGCCGGGACTGTGGACGTGATCAACATGGTCACGGGTGGTCCGGGCCAGAACAACCACAGCTTCGATGTCGGCTACTGGGCCGCAGCGGTGGAGCCGACGACGACCACCACGTCGACCACGTCGACCACGTCGACCACGTCGACCACGTCGACCACGTCGACCACGTCGA
>ENA-UPSM01006484-UPSM01006484.1-activated-sludge-metagenome-genome-assembly--contig:-NODE-6484-length-10846-cov-7.557965_pt1 | contig 10846 bp, 8 predicted proteins | sample MGYA00238181_ERZ773283 | MGnify/ENA primary metagenome ERZ773283 (study PRJEB29023, sample SAMN05720199) | activated sludge metagenome | isolation source: Anaerobic digester | place: Japan... | reverse complement strand
GCCCATGACCTACGCCTACCGCCTGCACATCCTCCGCGGCGGCGAGGACCTCGTCTCGCTCGCCAAGCAGCCCGTCAAGTAGGCCCGATCGCGCAGTTCAGCCGCGTAGCGAAAGCCGCCAAGGCTTTCGTCCGGGACCATCGATGGTGGCGAAGGCCTAGAGACCTTCGCCACCGCAAGCGTCAGCATTTCCGCGACACCAAGTAATCCGATCGCGCACCGCTTGCGGTTGTAGCCGGGAGCGGTGACCCCGGCAAACGCACTCCGGGCGAGAAGTCCCGCGAACCGTGGTGGCGAAATTCGCAGGACTTCGATCCGGCACGGCCAATCGAGCCGATGCAATTGGCACGTAGGTCCAGTCTCCGACTGGACCCCATCGAGCCTGAGCTGGCAGCAATGGCTGAAACCAAGGGCGTCCGGTCGGAGACCGGACCCACACGGCAATCCCACTGGCCGGCGGTTTTACCAGCGGTGTGCACCCGTCCGCTCGAAACGCCGTTCGACCTGTCTGGCTCAGGCGAAAGCCTTGGCGGCGTTCGCTACCTGCACGGCGTTATCCATCAGGCAATCACGCAAGGCTCGCGGATCGCGCAGAAGCTCAGCGCCGGTAGTGCAGGATCGTGAACTCCGGCGTGTCGCGCACGACCTCGGGCGCGGCGAACGCGCCCTCGAACTCCGGGAAGAACGCATCGCCGCCTTCGACGGTTCGCTTCACCCGTGTCACGAAAACTTCCTGCCAGAGCGGTTGCGTGAGCCGATAGATCTCCGCCCCACCGCAGACCACGATCTCCGCGGCCGCCGGCGCGGCGGCGGCGATCTCCTCGAGCGAGCGGACCACCGTCACCCCGGGGATCGCCGCGCCGGAGCGGCTGAGCACGAGCGTCGTGCGGCCGGGCAGCGGCCGGCCGATCGACTCGAACGTTTTGCGCCCCATGAGCAGTGTCTTCCCGAGGGTCTGCTGCTTGAACCACTTGAAGTCCTCCGGCAGGTGCCACGGCAGCTTGTTGCCCGCCCCGATCACGCGATTCTCCGCCATCGCGACGATGGCGACGAAGCGGATGGACGATGGCAGATGGGCGATGGCGGATGGTTCAGACACAGGAGGCGGTCTTGATGGCGGAGGTGAGAATCGCGGTCAACTCGCCGGCCTCCTGAATCAGCGGCAGGGCATCGGCAATCGGCGCACATCGGCAATCGACGGCGAACTCGAGCCAGAACTGGGACTCGTCTGCTTCCTCGCGGGCATCGTGAACTTTCGCGACGAACTCCTTCCGCGTCTGTCCGCGTTGCGCCGCGCGGTAGTTCGCCGCCACTGAACTCGACGATCTCGCCAACTGCCGCGCGATCGTCTGTCCCGCGACCGTTTTCGGCAGCTTCTCAATGAAACCGAAAACCGCCACCGCGAACGCCCGCGTCCGTCGTTTCATTTCTTCGGGAGTCATAGCTGTTTCTCCTGTGTCCCGTCCCCATCGTCCATCTTCCCTCGCCCATCGTCCATTTCTCACACCGCGATCGGCGCCTTGATCGCGGGGTGCGGGTCGTAGCCGGAAAGCGTGAAGTCCTCGAAGCGGAAACCGAAGATGTCTTTGACCTCCGGATTCAGCGCCATCGTCGGCAGCGGGCGCGGCTCGCGCGAGAGCTGGAGCTTCGCCTGCTCGAGGTGGTTCGAGTAGAGATGCAGGTCGCCGAAGGAGTGCACGAACTCGGCCGGCTTCAGCCCGCACACCTGCGCCACCATCAGCGTGAGCAACGCGTAGGAGGCGATGTTGAACGGCACCCCGAGGAAGAGGTCCGCGCTGCGTTGGTAGAGCTGGCAGGAGAGTTCCCCGTCGGCCACGTAGAACTGCACCATCGCATGACACGGCGTGAGCGCCATCTGCTCGATCTCGCCGGGATTCCACGCCGTGACGATGTGCCGCCGGCTGTTCGGGTCGCGTTGCAAGCCGTCGATCAGCCGCGCGATCTGGTCGACCGAGGTGCCGTCGGGCCGGCGCCAGTCGCGCCACTGCGCGCCGTACACGCGGCCGAGGTTGCCGTCCTTGTCGGCCCACTCGTCCCAGATCGTCACCTTGTTCTCGTGCAAGTAGGCGATGTTGGTGTCGCCCTGCAAAAACCAGAGCAGCTCATGGATGATCGAGCGCAGGTGGAGCTTCTTGGTCGTGAGCAGCGGGAAGTGCGTGCGCAGGTCGAAGCGCGCCTGCGCGCCGAAGACGGAGTAGCAACCGGTGCCGGTGCGGTCGGGTTTGAAGCGGCCCTTTTCGAGGACGAGGCGGAGTAGCTGGTGGTATTGCTCCATCGCGCCGCCACTCCACCGCGCCGCCGCCGCCGAACCAAGGGAAAAAGCCGCGAAGAAACCGGCCGGCCGATCAGCCCGGCCCCCGCAAGGGCCACCTCCGGCAACGACACCCGCGACCACCACAGGAGCGGCGACACCGGGCCCCGTCGCGCCACAACCCTGGTCCACCGAATCAATACGCCTTCTTGGCCGCCGCGTTGCGCTCGATGGTTCACGCACCGCTCCCGCTTCCAGGCGCTGTGTTTTGATCCCACCCAGTTCGGCTCCGGTCACCGCCCCGGCTACAGGGTGGCAACTGGTCCCGCCTCCCCGATCTCCCCACTCCCCCACCCGGCCGCATTCACCGTTTCAGCACTGCCAGAAACGGCGGCCGGTTCAGGCCGAGCTTGCGGCTCAGGAAGTACCGGCCAGCCACGCGCAGGCAGCCGAAGCCGTAGATCACGCTGCGGCGGAAGTTGATCGAGGAGGCCTCGGGAAAGTACTTCGTCGGGCAGCTCACCTCCGCGATCGGGTAGCCGAGCCAGAGCGCCTGCGCGATGAACTCGCTGTCGAAGACGAAGTCGTCGGAGTTCGCCGAGAGGTCGAGCCGCTCCAGCAGCTCGCGCGAGTAGGCGCGGTAGCCGGTGTGGTACTCGGAGAGCTTGGCGCCGAGCAGGACGTTCTGCACCGCGGTGAGCCCGCGGTTGGCGACGTACTTCCACCACGGCATGCCGCCGCGCAGCGCGTGGCCGCCGAGGATGCGCGAGCCCATCACGAAATGGTAGAGGCCGTTGCCGATCATCGACGCCATCGCGGGCAGCAGCAGCGGCGTGTACTGGTAGTCCGGGTGCACCATCACGACCACGTCGGCGCCCTGCTCGAGTGCGAGGCGGTAGCAGCTCTTCTGGTTGCCGCCGTAGCCCTGGTTGCGCTCGTGCACATGGACAAGCATCTGCGGCAACGTGCGCGCCAGCTCGACGGTGCGGTCGCGGCTGCCGTCGTCGACCAAGATCACGAGATCCACCACGCCCTGCGCCATCACCTCCTCGTGGGTGGCGCGCAGGGTCTTCTCGGCGTTGTACGCCGGCATGACGACCACGACTTTCTTGCCGTTGAACATGGTGGGGAGAGCGGGAGGAAGGTGGGAGCGTGGGAAACCGCGCGACGTCGGGCGAGCCGGTTTGTGGCGCAACCACGCCAAGCCCGAGGCAAACGCAGCTCCGAGATCGGGCCCGCCACGCCCAGCCTCAGCGGCCGGTGTGACCGAAACCGCCGGCGCCGCGGGCCGTCTCGTCGAGCGTCTCGACCTCCTCGGCCGGGCACATGACCACCGGATACACCCCCATCTGGGCGATGCGCTCGCCGCGCGCGAAGGCGAAGGGTTCCTTGCCGAAATTCATGAGGATCACACCCACCTCGCCGCGGTAGTCGGCGTCGACCGTGCCGGGGGAGTTGAGCACCATCACGCCGTGCTTGAGCGCCAGTCCGCTGCGGCTGCGCACCTGCACCTCGTATCCGGGCGGCACGGCCACCGAGAGACCGGTCTTCACCAGCAGCCGCTCGCCGGGGGCGAGGGTGCCGTCCATGTCGGCGTACATGTCGAAACAGCTGGCGTGCGCGGTGGTGCGCACCGGGAGCTTGGCGGTGGGGGTGAGGCGTTTGATGCGGAGTTGCACGGTGGAGGGCGATTGAGCGACTCCGAGTGTGTGCGCCCTCCCGCGCCGCCCGCAATGCCGGTTTGCAAACCACGCCGGAACCTCACTCCGCCAAATAACTCCACGACCGTGGGAGTATTTGGCGGCAGGGAGCTCCCCGTTTTCAGTCGAGAAAGAACCGGCGGACGTTGTGCTCCGCCAAATAGGTCCACGACCGTGAACCTATTTGGCGCCCGCGGCGGCGAAAGGTGGGTGTCCCCTCACGGCGGATCCGGACGCAGGCGCACGAAAAAGGCGCGCCGGTCTCGCGGCGCGCCTCGGGACAGGCGACAGGCGTGGCGGCCGGCGTCGCCAGCACCCGCCGCTCGCCGGACCGGCTCAGGGCTCGGCGAGGGCCTCGTCGTAGAACTTCACAATGTCGCGGTAGCCGTCGCCCTCCATGAACTTCATCGCGGTGCGCGGATGTTGGTTGAGGTAACCGGTGAGCATGTACGGGATCGCGAAGCCCCAGCGCAGCTCCTCGCGCATCGGCTCCACGTTCTTCTGCAGCGCTTCAAGGATCGGGCGCATCTGGAACTTCGGATTGTGCAGGAAGCTCAGCGCCAGCTCCATCGGGCAGTTGCCCGCGCCGCGGCCGAGCCCGCCGATGCTGGCGTCGACGTAGTTCGCCCCGAGCACGATCGCCTCGATGGTGTTGGCGAAGGCGAGCTGGAGGTTGTTGTGCGTGTGGATGCCGATCTCCTTGCCCGCCGGCTTCGTGTGCTTTTCGAACCGCTTGTAGAGGTCGCGGATCTGCTCGCTGTAGAGGGTGCCGAAGCTGTCGACCACGTAGAGGGCCTTCACCGGCGACTGCACGATCACCTCGAGCGCGCTGTCGAGCTCCGCCTCCGGCACGGTCGAGACGGCCATGATGTTCAGGCAGGTCTCGTAGCCCTTGTCGTGGGCGTCGTTGACGATCTCCAGCGCGGCCGGGATCTGATGGATGTAAGTGGCCACCCGGTACATGTCGACCATGCTCTTGTCGCGCGGCAGGATGTCGTGCTTGTAGTCGGTGCGCTCGGCATCGGCCATGACCGAGACCTTCGTGCCCGTGCGCTGGTCGCCGACGACGCGGCGGATGTCGTCCTCCGAGCAGCATTTCCACACGCCGAACTTGTCCTTCGGGTACATGCTGGCCATGCCCTTGTAGCCGATCTCGAAGTAGTCGACGCCGGCCGCGACGTCGGCCTGGTAGATGGCCTGGACGAACTCGAGCGGGAAGTTGTGGTCGTTCATCAGACCACCGTCGCGCACGGTGCAATCGAGCACCTTGAGTTCGGGGCGGAAGGAGACCCAGCCTTTGGTACCGGTGGGAGGAGTGGCGGAGGGTTGCGACATGATTGTGTCCGGGATGGAGCAGAAAGTCGTGCCGCCAACCCGCGCCCCACGCAAGCCCCGAGGCCGGGAACGTGGCCGGGCTCACCAAAGTTTACCGACCGGCCACGCCCGCGCGTAGGCCGCGAGCAGCCGCTCGATGAAGCCATCGTTCTCGGGCGGGAGCCGGCGGCGGGCCGGATCGGCATCGAACCACGCGAGCGTGCGGCGGATACCGTCGCGGTACGCGATGCGCGGCCGGAAACCCGGAACCAGCCGCTTGAGCTTCGTGTTGTCGAAGATCGCGGGGTGCGACTTGTCGCCGAGCAACGTCCCCTCGAGCTCCGGGTTCCACGCGACCAGCAGTTCGGAGGGAATGTGCACGAGCCGCGGTTGCGCCACGCCGGCGGCCTGCGCGGTCTGCGTGTAGAGCTCGTCCCAGGTGAGCGCCTCGTCCGACGTGATCTGAAAGTCTTCGCCGTACGCCGCGGGGTTGCCGAGCAGGCCGAGCAAGCCCGGCGCGAAGTCCTCGGCGTGGGTGATCGTCCACGGGCTGGTGCCGTCGCCGGGCACGACCACCGGCTGGCCGCGACGCATGCGCTCGACGGTGGTGAAATCCGTCCAACCGCCGATGGGCAGCGGGATCACGGTGTCGTAGGTGAGCGACGGACGGATGATCGTATATGGCAGCTTCGCCACCCCGGCGGCGCGCAGCACCTGCTCGCAGGCGATCTTGTCGCGCGAGTATTGCCAGCGCGGATTCTCGAGGGGAGTGCGCTCGGTGGTGGGTGCGAAGGTGCGCGGCTTGGCGTACGCCGAGGCGGAGCTGATGAACACGTACTGCCCGCACCGCCCGGCGAAGAGCCGGAGGTCGCGCTCGATCTGCGCCGGCGTGAAGGCGATGAACTGCACCACGGCGTCGAAGCGGTGCGGCGCCAGCGCAGCCGCGGCGGCGGCCTCGTCGGCGATGTCGCAGTGGAGGTCGCGCGCGCCGGCGATCCCCGGGCGCCCGGGCCGGTGCAGCAGCCAGAGCTCGTGGCCGAGCTCGAGCGCGAGCCGGCTGCAGGATGTGCTGATGTTCCCGGTACCACCGACGAAGAGGAGTTTCATGCGCGGAGGGGTGTGGCCGGCATGCAACGCCGAAGCGGCTCGCACCGCAAGCGGTCGGCCGCACCGATGCAAAATCGGCGCCTCGGCAGAGCCGTTGTCATGCAATCGGCGTAGGGTGCGAGCTCGCTCGCACCGCCCGGCAAGAGCGACCGCCACCGGGCTGAGCAAGCTCAGCCCCTACACCCGGAGGAATGGGCCCGGCCGAGTGAAGTTCGCGCCAATTGCATCGTTACGGCAGAGCCTCCGCCAACGCCGGCGCCGCGCGACGAGGCCGGCCTCGATGCGCTCACGCGCATCGCTACGGGTGGAGGGATGCCGGAGCATCGAGGACGATGCCCGGCCACCGCCGGTTCAGTCCATCGCGGGAAGCTGGAAGGTCTCCATCGCCTTGCGCAGGTCCTGCATGAACATCGCCGCGCCGCCGCCGTTGACCACACGGTGGTCGAACGTCAGCGCCATGGTGACGACCTCGGTGGCCTTGTAGGAGTTGCCGTTGCGGATCATCTCGTGGTGCGAGGTGCCGATGAAGAGCGTGCTCATCGCCGGCGGCACCACGATCGGGATCGCGGCGCGCACGCCGAAGCTGCCCAGACTCGAGATCATCAGCGGCGCGCGCACCTCGACGATCTTGCCGCGGCGGGCTTCGTCGATCACGCGCACGTAGGTGGCGTGGAACTCGTCCCACGTGAGGCGGTTGGCCTGCGGGATGACGGCGGTCACGAGCCGATCGCCCTCGAGCGCAACGGCCACGCCGAGCTCGAAGTCCTCGACCTCGACGATATGCGAACCCTTGAGCACGAGCCGGCGGAACGACGGGTTGATCACCATCACCTGCGTGACGGCCCAGGCGACCATCGACGAGGGCGACGGCGCCCCGGCCGCGTCGCGCAACTTGGCGATCTGCCGGGCCGCGCGGATCGCGCTCCAGTCGATCGCCAACTCGATCGTGGCGGGCACGACCGGCGCGAGTCGCTGCGAGATCGCAGGCGCGAGCACCGGCTCGCGCGGCACGGCGCCGGGCGGCGCGCCCAGTTCGTCGAGAGAGACGACGCCGGCGAGGCCGACGCGCTTGGCGATCGCAGCCTGCTCCGGCGGCGGCGAGGGTGGCAACTGCACCGGAATATCGGCTACAGACGAACGACCCGGTTTCGACGCCCGGCCCGTCGCGGCGGAGTCGCCCGCCGCCTCGAGCGAGACCGTGCGCCAGTCGACCCCGGCCGGCGCCAGCACGCCGATCACCTGGCCGACGAGCACGGTGTCATCGATCTTCGTGCGCCAGCCGACGAACGTGCCCGCCTGCGCGGCCTCGATCGGATACACGGCCTTCTCGGTTTCGACTTCGCAGAGCGCCTCGTCGGGCTGCACCGGATCGCCGGGCTGTTTGAGCAGCGAGACCACTCGGGCATCGCGGATGCCCTCGCCCATGATCGGCACCTTGAGCGGCTCGCCCGCGACCTTCTCCGGCGCCGTCCCGGCGGCGGGCGCGGCGGCCGGAGCCACGGGCACAAAAGCCCGCGACGGCGGCGTGACGGTCGCGCGGGTGAGCGCGGCGGTCATCGTCTGGCGCAGGGCGGCGAGCACGCGGGCGGCATCGGGCAGCGCGGCGTATTCGCTGACGGCGTTGAAGCCGATCATCACGTTGCCCTTCGAGACGAGCACCGGCGGGCAGATCATGCGTGAGAAGACCTCGGGGCGCTCGCTCAGCTCGGTGACGATCATCTGGCCGACGGAGCAGTTGACGGTGTCCTCCTGCACGACGACGAGCCGGCCGGTCTTGCGCACCGACTCGGCGATGGTCTCGCGATCCCACGGCACGATGGTGCGCAGGTCGATGAGCTCGACGCTGAGCTCGTCGCCGAGCGTCTCCAAAGCGTGCTCGCAGAGCTCGACGGTGTTGCCCCAGGCGACGAGCGTGACGTCCGCGCCCTCGCGGCAGAGCCGCGCCTGGCCGAACGGCACCGGCACCACCGGCTGCGTGCTCTCGCGCTCGGCCCAGAACATGTGCTTGGGCACGAGGAAGAGCACCGGGTCCTCGGCATGCATCGCCGTCCAGAGCAGGCCGGCGGCGTCGGCCGGGGTGCTTGGCACCACGACGTGGAGACCGGGGAGGTGGGCGAAGAGCGACTCGTTGGTCTGGCTGTGCCAGAGGCTGCCGCCGGGCAGGTACGCGCCGTACGGGGCGTAGATCACGGCGGGGCAGGTCCACTGGCCGTTGGTGCGCCAACGCAATGTGGCCAGATTCGTCGCGAGCTGGTTCCAGCCCGCGCAGATGAAATCGATGAACTGGATCTCGAATACCGGTTTCCAGCCGTAGCTCGCGAGGCCGCAGGCGACGCCGAGGATGGTCGACTCGGCCAGCGGGGAGTTGACCACGCGGCCGGGGAAGTCGGTCGAGAGCGTGCGGGTGAGGCGGAAGACACCGCCCTTCGGATCCTCGACGTCTTCGCCGAAGATGAGCCGGCGCGGCTCGGCCTTCAGGCCGGCGCGCAGCGTCTGGTTGACGAGGTCGCCGATGCGGTACTTGCCGGCGGGGAACAGCTCGCCACCGAGCTCGGGTGTCCGGGCCGCGAAGACATTCAGTTCCGTCTCCTCGGGGCGCGGATCCTCGGCCTTCTCGGCGCGGTCGTAGGCGGCGCGGACCTCGTCGCGCACCTCGGCCTCGAGCTTCGCAAACGCCTCCTCCGTGAGCAGGCCCTCGGCGAGAAGTTGTTGTTTGAAGACGGAGAGCGGGTCGCGGCCGGCGATGCGCTCGAGGTCCTCGGCGCTGCGGTAGAGCTTGTGGTCGTCGGAGCTGGTGTGGCTGGCGAGGCGCTCGGTGTGGATCCAGAGCATGGCCGGGCCCTCGCCGGCGCGCAGCCGCGCGAGCGCGGCGGCGGCGGCGGCATGGACGGCCAGCACGTCGCTGCCGTCGACCACCTGCCACTGTTCGCGCGCGAGTACGCCGAGGGCGTAGGGGTTGGTCTTCCGGGTGGGCGTGCTGATGCCGTAGGCGTTGTCCTGCACCAGCATCAGGACGGGCAGTGTGCGTTCCTGCGCGAAACACAGCGCCTCGTAGAAATCGCCCTGGCGCGTGGCGGCGTCGCCGCTGCTGGTCACGACCACGTTGGGCTTGCCGTCCATCTGGAGGCCCCAGGCGATGCCGCAGGCCGGCAGCATCTGGGCGGCGGTCGGGGTGGGCACGCTCCAGATGTTGTGCGGGCGGGAGCTGAAATGGCCGGTGAGCTGGCGGCCACCGCTGGAGGACTCACGTTTGCCGAAATACTCGAGCGCGAGGTCGTAGGAGGAGACGCCGCGGGCGAGCACGAGGGCGCGGTCGCGGTAGTACGGGCACGCGAAGTCGCCCTCGCCGAGCAGCAGGCCCACGGCGGCGAGCGCCTCGTGCCCCATGCTGGCGACATGGAAATGACCGCGGCCTTGGCGGTTGAGGCTCTCCTGCCGGAAATCTCCCTGCCGGCTCTCGATCATCAGGCGCAGCAGCCGGAGCTTGGTCGCCGCGTCGAGCGCGGAGGCGGCGGGCCGCAGGGCGGAGCTCTCGGAACGGGTCGCGGGGGCTTTCTTCGCGGTCATGTCGGGGCCGAGGAAGGGTGCCGCCGGTGGAGTTGGCAAACCGTTTGTCGCGGCGGCCCGGCGGCGGTGCGCTCCCCTCCCGCGGGACCGCCAGCCGGCGCCGGCAATCTCCGCTTCGTCCGGGCTCCGGCGTAACGATGCAATTGGCGCGGAGTTCACTCGCTCGGGCCCCGTCTTCCCGGGTAGGGGGCGAGCTTGCTCGCACCGTCTGGGCGTCGCTCTTGCCGAGCGGTGCGAGCGAGTTCGCACCCTACGCCGACCGCATGATCACCGCTCAGTCGCCCAGGCAGGTGCCGACCCGCCGCGCCGACTCCACCCACCAATGATCGGTGGGCACAATCTTGATGCCCTTGGCGACCTTCGCGATCGGCACCGGCACGCACTTGTCGTCGCGGGCGGCGACCATGTGGCCGAACTTCCCCTGCCGGATCAGCTCCACCGCCGCCGTGCCCAGCCGGGTGGCGAGCAGGCGGTCGTGGCAGGAGGGCGTGCCGCCGCGCTGGACGTAGCCGAGAATGGTGACACGCGCCTCGAGGTTGGTGAGGTCCTCGAGCAGTTTCGCCAACCGCATCGTATGGCCGGCCCGGGCCTTGTCCCAGGCGGCGAGCGCCTGCTTGGCCTCCTTCTTCTCGGTGTCGTTGCGCGCACGGTCGCGGCGGCGCAGCAGCAGCTCGAGCTCCTGGGCGTCGGAGGCGGGCAGCGCCCCCTCGGCCACGGCCACGATGCTGAAGTTGGAGCCGTGCTCGGAACGGCGGCGGATCGCGGCGGCGACCTTCTCGACGTCGTAGGGGATCTCCGGGATGAGGATCACGTCGGCCCCGCCGGCGATGCCGGCGCCGAGCGCCAGCCAGCCCGCGGTGGCCCATGATCTCCGCGATGATGATAC
>ENA-UPSM01006480-UPSM01006480.1-activated-sludge-metagenome-genome-assembly--contig:-NODE-6480-length-10856-cov-6.299324_pt1 | contig 10856 bp, 9 predicted proteins | sample MGYA00238181_ERZ773283 | MGnify/ENA primary metagenome ERZ773283 (study PRJEB29023, sample SAMN05720199) | activated sludge metagenome | isolation source: Anaerobic digester | place: Japan... | reverse complement strand
AGATTCTACTAGTTGGATTTACATCAATCCTTATGCTTATAATTTTACCGTTCAGGCCCGGGTTGGAACTAGGTTATGTATACATACCGTTGATCTCAACTATTATTAGTAGTCTTTGTGCAATTGTTTATATTATAATTTATAAATATATTAACAATTGGAGTCACATAGCCTTTTGGCTCTTTATAATTTTAATCATATTGGTTAATTTCCTGATGATATTTCCATGGGATTAAGTGCAAATAAATCTGTCATATAAAATCGGTAATGTCTGCATTATCACTCGTCTATAGGATACCCAACCACTCTACAAAAAACAGGAATATTATATATTATAATAAGTGAATAAATTGTTCGAAATTCCTCGAATTGTTTTTATGAAAACAGGTACACATGGTTACCCATCCGGATTTAATGGCAAGGAGAATGATAATGAGATAAAAGGTGTAGGGAATCAGCAGGATTATGGGTTCAGAATATATGATACAAGGCTAGGTAAGTTTTTATCTGTGGATCCATTGACAAAAGATTATCCTTGGTATACTCCTTATCAATTTGCAGGGAATAAGCCGACAACATATATAGATCTTGATGGATTAGAAGAGGCTAGAATTGATGCAATGTATCGAAATACTTATAAAGCTGCTAAAACTCTTTATCCTGATGATGCCGCAAAACGACAAGCATATATAGATCAAGCCGGAAAAGACAGAGCCATTGGGGCAGCTTTAGGTTCAGTTGCTATATTTACTGAATTCGCTCCAGTTTTAGCAAGATTAGGCTATACTACTGCTGCTGTTAGTTGTGGAATTTCAATTGCAAAAGGAGATAATGCCTACGAAGTTATTAAATCAACTTACTCGGGGTTTTATGGTGGTGCTGCATTAGGTTTAGGAGGATCAGCTGTGTCATTAATTGGCTTAGCGGGTAAAGGAGCCGTTTCTGGATTAGTCGGAGAAGCAACTAATCAAGTTTTTGATAACGCTTTTGGCAATGCTGATGGGTCTAACTTAGGAAGATTGGTTTATAGTGGAGCTATTGGGTCTATAGCTAATATCTTTTCATCTAAATTAGTTGAAAATGTGAATGATAAAGTTCAACAGCGTGTTATTACTGCAATAGCGCAAACAGAAACTGAAGTTTATAGAAATACAATTCAAAAAGTAATTCAAACAGAAACCCCAGGAATTGGCAATCAGTCATTAAAAAAGGCCGTAAATATGAGAATAGGGACAATACAAAGTTTAATAAAGTCCCAAGGCGAACAATTAAAGGCTGGCTTAAAGCAGGTAATTGAGAGAGGCACGGATGTTCTCCAAGATAGGGCAAATGAAAAATAGAATGTTAACGAAAAAACTAAATATTTTAGTTGTTTTAATGTGTGCTTTATCTGTAGCATTTATTTATGCAAAAGATTTGAAGTACGATTATTATTTTTATTTTAAAGGAAAGAAATCTATTGCTATTGTTGAGCAAATTGAAAAAGTAAAAGAGTATAGGCCTTATATTGTCAAATTGGGTTATTACAACGAGAATACTAAAAAAGCAGAAAGTTGCTCACTGAAACTTGATGGAAATTTTGGGAGCACATTAACACAAGGTAGTTCTCTTTATATTTTTTACACCGAACAAAATCCATGTGATCTTTACATTGAAGGATACAAATATCCTACGAAAATGGATTTAGTAATTCACGTAATAATTTTTTCAATCGCTATTTTTGCTTGCATAGTGTTTTCAAAAAAAATATTATTCAACCAAAAAATGGACTGAATTTAAAAGGTAATCAAAATTGAAGAAGTTAACATTTATAAAGTTATCGATGAGTTTCCTGAAAGCGATCATAAGGGTAATTAAAAGAAGTGGATTATGTTTCCCAGGAGATTAGGAATTAAAATTGAAGAAAGAGAGAACTTTTAGAACCAATCACTCTTTCAATCTCAACATATAGACCATGTACGGCAGCTCGCGATTAGGAATAGTGTATCCACTAAAAGATCATGTAATTTACGATACGCAGTTCGGGAATAACTGGCCCAGGCCGGTAGAGCAAATGAATGTTGGTTTAAAACTGCTTTATGTTTAATGATGCCATATTTGTTTGTAAAGTAGCTTTGATTTTCCCCTTTTCACCACTACCTTCACCTTATGTATTCTAATCCATTAAATACAATAAAATTGGCTTCCCCCTTATCAGGATATCCTGATTTGAACTGTTTTTATGGTTACCCATCCGGATTTAATGGCAAGGAGAATGATAATGAGATTAAAGGTATGGGGAATAGTTTGGATTTTGGAGCGAGGATGTATGATTCGAGATTGGGCCGTTTCTACAGCACAGATCCTCTAATTGAAAAATACCCTTCTTTGTCCACTTATCATTTCGTTAATAATAACCCAGTCTATAATATTGAGGTAGATGGCAAATATTTCACTGGTAATACGGCGAATGTAAAAGCTGTTTATTCAATTGTATCACAATTAGCATCACTAGGTAATGCAAGAGCTATCACATTTAAAGCAGCTCTTGAAAAAATGGATGCATCCGAAGTTGAATTTAACATTATAAATTCTACTAAACCAGGTTGGTTTGTTGGGACAGGTAAAGGAGGAGCAACGAAATTTGATGTTGACAATAATAGAATTTTAATAGATGTTTTTACTTTTAAAGATGGAATAGACCACTATATAAGCAAAGAAGGAAGAACTGGGCACGAATTGGAACATGGTGTTCAGTTTTTAAATGGTGAGATAAGTTTTAAAGGTAGTGAACCTGATATCAGCTTAACTTATGATGAAAGTGATGAAGTAAAGTCATTTCAAATTCAAAATTTGATTACAAATACTCAACTTAGCCATGATGACAGATTAAAATCTGATGACGATGCTAGAGATAATGCTAAACAATATTCAATGCCTTTGAAAACCGAAACTACTCTAACCACTGAGCAAGGGGAAAAATTTAAAAACTCATCTCAGACAATTAGAAATAGTATATATAATTATAAACCAACGGAAAAGCAAAAACTTGAGAAAAAATCAATATTTAAAAATGATTAAATTAAATAGGTTTATTCTAATATTTATTATAACTCCATTTTTTAGTAAATGTCAACAAAAACATTATACTAAATTAGGGAGTGAAGGAGGTCCTGCGTTCATGACTCTTTATTCAAATAATTCTTATGAGTATTTATGGTATAGATACTATGATCTTGGTCCAATAGATGATACAATATCTCATAGTGGTACTTGGAAAGAAAGTGGCGATACTTTAATTCTCAATAGTTACAACAAGCCAAGTAACTATGAGTTCTTAAAAATTGAGAGAGAAGAAGTAATTAATGATAATGATAGTACAATTATAATGATCAAATCATTTGACACTACTCCTTTTTTATTTTATGCGCCTAAACAAATTAGAGTTAATGACAGATACTATTCAATTACTTTGTTGGATGAATTTTCTATTAGATTTGCAATTCCACGGTCGGAAGTTAAGTATATAGTTATACCCGGATATCCGCTCTATTACCCAAAAAGTAAAAAATCTAATTATTTTCAGTTTGCTATAAAAGAATTAACAAGTAAAAAGTTTGAGTATTCAGGAGGGACCTATTTTTTAAATGAAAAATTTTTAACAAGGGGAGATACTCTCTATCAATTATGGAATAATGAAGTACAGTTGACATTTTTAAAGGACAAATAAAATTCATTATCCAATTCACAAAAGACAAGCTACCCCACTGATGTATTCATTCAGCCCATAGGGTACGAATTGGAGTCTACCCAGATGATAACTCTGCGGATTCTTAGTCAAAATTCAATTCACTATCCTCTTTTTCAACCTCTCATTGTACCAAACCATCCATGGCCATTCAACACCTTCGATTCCGATTTCATAGCCTTGCTGTAGGTGCTTTTTTATTAAAGGATATTGAAGTGCGCGCGATCTCGGTAGCTCTACCTTTTTTATTTTAAAGTAAATCCGCTTTAACAGCTTTGTGATCAAAATACTCATAAGTATTGCGAGTATAAATTGAATTCCCGAATAATACAGTAAAGCTGTTCCAACAATTTTTAATACGCGTTCAATATATTTCCAACTCGAATGCACATAGGCGGCAACGTTACTCCTCGGAACTAATACTATATGTTCTAGTCGTATCGTTTTTATAAATCGATCGGTCTTGATTTCTTTTAACGAATACAACGTCACTTGATAGGGATCTGTCCCCGCCTCTTCTCCTTCTTTGAAATAACATGCATTACCATCAACAGTAAATTCTAGCGCTTTTCCTTCTACTCGTTGCGATTGTATCGTGACCGCTGCCGCAGGAATTGTAATCTTTCCCGTCATCTGTGCCGATAAAACATACTTAAGTACCGTCTGCTTAATCATCTTCCCTTCGTAAAGCACTTCTTCTCGCTCTACAATTGGTCCCGATGATAAAAACCAACCGTTGAATTTCTCTCGCTTGAAAAAGCGTCCGTCGCTGGGAAAGGCAAATGTTATCTCTACTTCTTCGTTAACCTTCAAGTGGCTTCGCGATGCCGTTTGATGAAGAAAGTAAACTTGTTGCTCTTTTTCCGCCGGTGCCCAAGCATAGTTCAGTTGATCATACCTAAATTTTTTCTCAGGGTCCGATAGGGTTTGATAGGCTTCATTAATTAGCTTAAACTGCTCTGCCGCTGCGGCATCTCCCGGATTTTTATCGGGGTGATAAGCTTGCGCCAGTCGGTAAAATGCCTTCTTAATGTCTTCCTTGCCCGCACCACGCGATACTCCTAATAACTCATAAAAATCGTGGATGGCCATACCTTCTTTCTCTTCTGCAAAGAAAAGAGGATTTGCTTATTTTTCGGCATTTATTGCCTCGATTCCTCAGATTTCCCCTCACATTGCTAACATCTACCCTTTCATAACACAATAAACTTCCCGATTTCCCCTTATTAGGATAGCTTATTTTTGCAGGGATGTCGCGTTTGAAGAAACCTCTTATTATTCTGTTTAGTGTGCTGGCCGGACTATTCCTGCTGGCAATGGCTACCGCTCTCATTTTGGGACCGCGGATTAAAGATCTTGTTGTTGAACAAATCAACCAACGGTTAAGTACACCCGTTAAAGTTGATGCAATCGACTTTTCTTTCATCAGAAAATTCCCTTATGCTTCTGTCGATTTTTCGGGAGTTACTGCCGGCGGAGCTAAAGTTTCAGGAACAAATAAACCTCTTCTTGAAGCTCGCCATGTCTTCCTTCAGTTCAACATCTTCGATGTATTTGGTGATGATTTGCACCTGAAAAAAATTACTGTTGAGGAAGCATCTCTCGTAATTTATACCGACGAGAATGGCGCGAACAACTACGACATCTTTAAAAAATCGAATTCGAAAGGCGGTAACTTTAAACTGGAACTCGAATCGGTCGATCTCGATCATGTGAATGTTTGGGTGCGCGATATAAACGGTGAACGCGACTATAGCGCCGATGTGCTGAAAGCAAATTTAAGCGGACAATTTACCGAGGATGTGTATGAACTTAATACCAAAGGAGATTTATTCGTGAATCATTTCCGCATGAACAAAACGAATTACCTCGATCATAAAAATACTACACTCACTTTAGCGATCAACATTAATTCGAAAGCCGGCACATATGATATTTCATCGTCGACGCTTAAAGTGGAAGAGATAAATTTAGCAGTTAACGGACATGTGAGAAATGAGTCGGAAGGTGTTCGTACCGACCTAACTATCGAGAGTAAAGAAGCGGGATTGAAAGAACTTTTATCGCTGATACCCGGATTGTATATCGAGAAGTTAAAGGATTATAAATATTCAGGTGATATTTACTTTAAGATGCAGATCAACGGAGTATCTTCTGCTACTTCTACTCCTCTAATCAATGCTTTATTCGGAACATCAAATGCAACGCTTAGTCCGAAGTCGAGCGATTATAAGTTGAGCAATATCCGTTTCAATGGAATCTATATCAGTCGTATTTCGGCTAGCCATCCCGTTAGTAAAATGTCGCTGAATAATTTATCGGCTACCCTAGAAGGCCAACCACTATCGGCATCCTTAACAGTAGAAGATTTTTCGAATCCTTATATCAGCCTCGACGCTAAAAGCACTATTAACCTCGAAGTATTGAGTCGATTTTACATGCCCGATACATTAGAATCTATTTCGGGAATGCTATCGGTGAATGCGCAAATCAAAGGCCGTAGCAACGACCGAAGCAGTTGGCTCTCCGACGGAAGTGTTACTTTGAAAGATGTATCTTTTAAAATCAAAGAGAAGCCTGTTGCGTTTACGGGATTCAACGGCGACTTCTCACTGAAAGGCAGCAGACTTACTGTGGGCGATTTCAGAGGGAACGCAGCGGGTAGCGACTTCAACGCAAATGGTGTTTTCGAAAATGTATATGGTTTCTTACTTACTAAAGAAGAAGTCATCAGCGGACAAGCAAACATATCCTCTCGCAATCTCGACTTAAACGAATTACTCGAAGATAAATCGAAAACAACAACTACCGATACTACCTATCGTCTCGACTTTGATCGCCGATTAAATTTAGCGTTGAATGTTAACATAGGAATATTATCATTCAGGAAATTCCAAGCTTGGCAGATGAAAGGAAACATCACTTTAAAAGACAAAGTGCTGAACACTTCTGACCTCAACTTCAAAGCATGCGAAGGAACAATACGTATGGATGGAACAATGGATGCATCGAGTAAAGACAGCATTTTAATTGCTTGCAATGCCGATATCAAAAAGATAGATATGTCGCAGTTGTTTTATCAAATGGGAAATTTCGGACAAGAAATCATCACCGATAAGAACTTGAAAGGAAAAGTAACAGCAAGTATTCAATTTGCGAGTACCTGGAGTAAGACACTCTTCTGCAACTTCGATCGCATCTATTCGAAAAGCAATTTAACAATTGAAAATGGAGAGTTAGTAAACTTCGAACCAATGTTAGCGCTATCGAAATATGTTAAAGGAGCCGATTTCAAAAACATCAAATTCAGCACACTTAAAAATCAAATCGAGATTCGCAATCAGGTAATCAATATACCAACGATGGAAATCAAGAGCAGCGCGATGGACGTTACGGCATCGGGAACGCATACCTTTGATAATATCGTTGACTATCATTTCCAGCTTTATTTATCGCAGTTAATCGGCAAAAAAGTACGCGATCAGAATACCGAATTCGGCACCATTGAAGACGATGGGTTAGGCAGGATGCGCATATTTATCAATATGAAAGGTCCGGCGGGCAACCCAAAAATAACGTATGATCGCAAGGGCATTGAGCAGAAAATACAGCAGGATATTAAGGACGAGAAGCAAAATCTGAAGAATATCCTCAAGCAAGAATTCGGCTGGTTTAAAAAAGACAGCAGCAAAGTGCGTCAGGATCAGCCAAATACGCAAAAACCACCTAAAAAAGAAGAACTACAGATTGAGTACGATAATTAGTGGATACTCCCTTTAAATTCAATAACTTTGTGGGGAGTAGTAACGCGTGGATGATCTCTTGAACCGGATACTTAAAGAATGACAAGAATCTTTTTCACAGGAGCATCTCCCGAAATTTCAATGCAGTGAATATTTATACTAGAAAACAGCGCTGGAAATTAACTTTATTGATTGCCGCCCTCCTAATCGGGATCGGGTCTTTATGGTACACCAATCAGTTAGTGCAAAAGTTAGCTACCGAAGAAAAAAAGAAAGTTGAGCTATGGGCGGAAGCAACGCGCCAGATTTCCGATATCAATACCGAACCTGGTGATATCAGCTTCGCACTTTCGGTACTAACGAATAATACAACTGTTCCGGTAATTCTTACGGATGAAAAAAAACAGATTATCTCGACAAGAAATTTAGATTCGCTTTTATCCGACGACAGTAAATATCTGAATGAAGAGTTAACGGAGATGGGTCAGCAACATGAACCAATCGAAATAGCATTCGCGGGTAACCAGAAAAATTTTATTTATTACAAAGACTCACTTATCCTAACTCAGCTGAGATATTATCCCTATTTTCAGCTGATGGTAATAGGTTTGTTTTTGATAGTATCCTACCTCGCCTTCAGCTCTTCACGCAAAGCCGAACAAAATCAAGTTTGGGTTGGTATGGCAAAAGAAACGGCACATCAATTAGGAACACCACTTTCATCGTTAATGGCTTGGCTTGAAATTATCAAGTTAAAATCGCCAAACGAAGAATATGTAATCGAACTTGAAAAAGACATCAACCGTTTAAATACGATAACAGAACGTTTCTCGAAAATAGGATCTGCTCCTGCATTGAAGAAAGAAAATCTCACTGAAGTATTAGAAAACTCAATCAGCTATATTAAAAGCAGAAGTTCATCGCGAGTAAACTTTTCACTCGAAAATGCACAAAGCTACAATGTTGAAGCTCCTCTTAATGTGGCATTATTTGAATGGGTATTAGAAAATATTTTCAAGAATGCTATTGATGCCATGAGTGGTGAAGGAAGTATTCAAATAAAGATTACCGATCAGCAACAGTTTGCGTATATCGATATTAGTGATACCGGAAAAGGTATTCAGAAGTCGAAATATAAAACTGTTTTTAAACCGGGATACACCTCGAAAAATCGTGGATGGGGATTAGGATTATCCCTCTCGAAACGAATTGTTGAAGAATATCACGCGGGACAAATTTTCGTTAAAAGCTCCGAGCTAAATAAAGGTACTACCTTCCGTATCGTACTTAAAAAAGGAGCCTGATTTTAAATATCATGGCCGGCATTTACCTACATATTCCTTTTTGCAGGCAAGCCTGTCATTACTGTGATTTTCACTTCAGCACTTCGCATAAAAACAAAGACGAATTTGTATTGTCGTTGTTAAAAGAAATTGAATTACGAAGAGATTATCTGCAAGGAGAAAAAATCGACACCATCTACTTCGGAGGAGGAACACCATCGTTATTATCGGCTGATGAAATCGCTCGTATAATAGATCGACTGCAACAGTTTCATGATTTATCGGGAGTAAAAGAAGTAACCTTAGAAGCTAATCCCGATGACCTAACGGCGACGTATATACGAAAACTACGACATACTGCTGTGAATCGGCTAAGCATCGGAATTCAATCGTTTCGCGATGAAGATTTGAAGCTGATGAATAGGGCTCACGACAGCAAGCAAGCGCAGCGTTGTGTGCCTGAAGCTGCCGATATCGGATTTGAGAACATCACCATCGATTTAATTTACGGGATACCGGGATTGTCACAAAGTGATTGGCAACGTAACTTAGAAACAGCACTACAACTGCCAATCAATCACCTATCATCTTATTGTTTAACAGTAGAGCCAAAAACGGCATTAGCTTTTCAAGTAAACAAAGGAAAGGTGCCTGCGGTGAATGACGACGAAGCAGCCGATCAATTCGATTACTTAATATCATTTACCGAAGCGGCGGGGATGCCATGGTATGAAGTCTCGAACTTTGCAAAACCGGGATTTGAATCGAAGCATAACTCATCCTATTGGACGGGAGCACGCTATTTGGGATTAGGACCTGCGGCGCATTCATTCAACGGGAAAAACAGATCGTGGAATGTAAAATCGAATGCAGGATATATTCAACAAATTAACGAAAACATCTTACCTTCAGAAGAAGAAACTTTGACGGCCGAAGAACGATTTAATGAAGTAGTATTAACATCGCTAAGAACGCGCAAAGGACTAACGCTATCGGATATCCGCAAATACGGAAATGAAAATACGTTAAAATCGATTTTAGAAATTGCAAGAAAAAAGTCTGACCGAGAACTGCTGGAACTTGGCGACGAAAAAATTGTTCTCACACGCAAGGGGCTGCTATTTGCAGATGCCATTGCCTCTGAATTCTTCATTACTACATGAAAACCACCATTCACTTTAACGGAAAAGAATACACAGTTGACTTAACGAAAGGCTTAGACCTATCGATGCCATTAGCGGCGGGAGAAAATCGCGTATCAGCATGGTATGTGCCACCTATCACGATTGAACCGGTGAAGATGGGCGAATGGACAGGATCGGTAGAAGCCGGAGCATCGGTGAACTTCAGGAATATCTTTTTTAATCCCCATGGACACGGTACGCATACCGAATCCTACGGACATATCAGCAAAGAAATTTACAGTGTAAATGAAGTAATGAAGAAGCATTTTTTCATTGCTCAAATAATAACGGTGGCGCCTATACAAGAAGGCGACGATTATATTATTCATAAAAATCAAATCGCCGAGCAGTGCATACCCGGAATAGAAGCACTTATACTTCGCACATTGCCTAACGGTGATGAAAAGATGCACCGTAAATACTCTAGCACCAATCCGCCCTATTTACATCACGAAGCTGCGCGATGGATGTGTGAAAACAACATCATGCACCTACTCCTCGACCTACCATCGGTAGACCGCGAAGAAGACGGAGGAAAACTATTATCGCATCATGCATTTTGGAACTTCCCTGAAGCGCCAAGGAAAGACGCCACCATTACCGAGATGATTTATGTAAGAGAAGAAATAAAAGACGGCCTCTACCTCCTAAACCTCCAAACAGCGCCATTCGAAAATGACGCTACACCTTCGAGACCGGTGGTGTTTTGGTTTTGTCTATAAAAATTCGATTAATATTCGAGGTGAAAGTACTTGTGTGAAAATTTAAAACAAGTTACAATTCAGTGACGCTGAAAGGCTGTTACGATTGAATTTCCAAAAACGAAAAAAATCTGATAATCGATTGTGCATGCTTCAATGCTGGAACTACATGGGTTAATAATTTGAAAGAGCGTTTAAACGATATTGAACTTCTCGAA
>ENA-UPSM01006479-UPSM01006479.1-activated-sludge-metagenome-genome-assembly--contig:-NODE-6479-length-10858-cov-4.163751_pt1 | contig 10858 bp, 10 predicted proteins | sample MGYA00238181_ERZ773283 | MGnify/ENA primary metagenome ERZ773283 (study PRJEB29023, sample SAMN05720199) | activated sludge metagenome | isolation source: Anaerobic digester | place: Japan... | reverse complement strand
CCGAACCCGTTCCGGTGATTCTCGACACGGACATCGGCAGCGACATCGACGACACGTGGGCGTTGGCCATGATGCTGGGGTCCCCGCAGATCGACCTGAAACTCATCACGACCGCGTTTCGCGACACGCCCACCAAGACCCGACTCGTGGCCAAACTGCTGGAACGCTGGCACCGCACGGACGTCCCCATCGGCACCGGCGTCAAGACGGCCGACGGCGGCATCAACCAGCTCGATTGGCTCGGCGAGTACGATATCAAGAGCTATCCCGGCGTGGTCTATGAAGACGGGGTCCAGGCGCTGATCGATACAATCAAGAAATCGGACCGCGAGATTACCCTGGTTGTGCTCGGTCCCCAGGGCAACCTGCGCGAAGCCCTCAAACGCGACCCGTCGATCGCGGAAAACGCCCGCGTCGTCACCATGGCCGGCAGCGTGCACATCGGGTACCAGGGCCATGAGGGCCGCCAGCCCGAATGGAACGTCAAGGCGGACATCGAGGCCGCCCGCGCCGTATTGCAGGCCCCGTGGGAGATCGTCATGAATCCCCTCGACCTCTGCGGCAACCTCCGCCTGGCGGGCGAGCCGTACCTGCGCGTGGCGGATTGCGCCGCCCCGCGCGCACAGGCAGTCATCGAAAACTACACCGCCTGGACAAACCGCGACAACCACCCCCAGAACGCCAGCAGCATCCTCTTCGACACGGTCTCGGTCTACATGGCCGTTGACACCTCCCTGTGCCGCATGGAGACCGTCCGCCTCTCCATTGACGATGCGGGAAATACCGTGCCCGACGAAAACGGCCGCCCCGTCCAGTGTGCGCTGGGATGGCAGACCCCCGAAGCCGAAGATCACTACAAGGAGCTGCTGATCCGCGCCCTGACGAATCCCCTCGGCGCGCGCTATCCCTGAGCCCCGGACGCCCGGAAACCCCGCCGATGCGCTCGGTGGCCGCCCTTTAATAGGGCCGGTAACCGGGGGGTTCCGGCCGGAACACGATCCAGAGGATCAGCCCCAGGGGCCAGCTCAGAAAAAACACCAGAATGGCCACAAGGCAGCCCGATTTGCCGCGGCGCTCCGCGTCGCCGTAGGCCCAGATGGAGGTGAACAGAGGCAGCGCGATAGCGGCGACAATCAACAGCAGCACGCCGATGGCGCCGATGGCCTGTCCCAGGTTTTCCAGATCGCCCATGGTCCCTCGCTCTCCCGGCGGCCGGCGGCGTCGCGCTTACCGCTCCGCCCCTCCGTGCACGTCTTCCACGATCACCGCCGTGCCGTATGCGATGATCTCGGCCGCGGCCGACATGACTTCCGCCGTCCCGAAACGCACGTCCACGACGGCATTGCCTCCGAGACGCTCGGCGGCATGCATCATCCGGTCCAGGGCCTGTTCGCGCGCCTCGGCCAGCATTTTGGTGTACTCCTGGATCTCGCCGCCGACCAGGTTGCGCAACAGGGCCAGAATGTCTTTGCCGATATGGCGCGAACGCACCGTGTTTCCCCGGACCATGCCCAGGGTCTTCACGATCCGTTTGCCGTGGATATGCGATGAGGTGACGACGATCACCACTTGATCTCCCTGCTGTAGCGGTCGGTACGCGATACAAACAGCCGCTGGCGAAGCACCGATATGAACAGCACCACCAATCCGATGACCGGCGCGGCGACCAGCACCTTCACCAGCGAAGACCCCCAGTCCGCCACCCAGAACCAGTAGATGCCCCACGCCGTCAATGCGATCACCCCTATCAGAAAGATGACCCAGCCGGTCCGCCGTTCCACACGGTTGTACACCCCGACGAGAAAGGTGTCCCACACCTCTTCGGGCGGTTCTTCAATGCGCAGCTCCGAAGCCGCATTCACGATGCGCGCCATGCGCTCAAACTCCTCCCGGAACCCCGGATCGGTGTCCCGAAGCGCCTCCACCCGGGCCCGCTCGGCCGGGCTCAGCTCGTTGTCCAGATAGCCGGATATCAGCGGCCTGATGTCGTCTTCGCGGTCATCATGCATATCGCAAGCCCATCACTACCCCGTGGGGAATACCCCGAAACGCGTCATTCCGGCGCTCCTCCCAGCGCGTTGCGCAAGGCGCGCCGGGCGGCATGCAGGCGCGACATCACGGTGCCCTTGGGAATCTCGAGACAGGCCGCGATCTCCGCATACGAGAGGTCCTGGAAATGCCGCATCATGAGAATCTCCCGGTGTTCGCCGCTGAGCCGTTTCATGGCCGTGGCGATGGCGTTGCGCACGTCCCCCAACTGCGCATCGTGCACCGGGTTCTCTTCGGCGTGGGCTACGTCGAAACCCGATTCCAGGAGCCCGTCCAGCGATGTCTCGCCGCGCCGCCTGCGTTTCTTCAAATGATTGATACACGTGTTCCGGATAATCCGATACAGCCACGGGTAAAACGGCAAATCCGTCTTGAACCGCGGCATCGCCTTGTATGCCCGTGCAAATGCCTCCTGGGCGAGTTCGAGCGCGTCGTCGCGGTTGTGGACAAAGCCGTACGCCACGGCGTAGGCACGCCGTTCGTAGGCTTTGACCAGCGCGCCGAACGCCACCCGGTCGCCGGTTCGAGCCCTCACCAGGGTCTCGGCCTCTTCAAGAGTCGTCGCGTCCATCGCTCCGTCTTTGGGATACACCTGGCGCGCGCCTTTATTCATCCATGGCCCCTCACAAACTCCCGTCTCGACACCTCCCGAACGTAACCTACTCCAACCGCACCGGCAATCACAACTTCCATCTCCTTCACGCCGGCCATGTGTCGCTCCCGGCACACCCGGCGCCCGCCCGGTTGACATGCGCCATGCTCACGCGCAACACTGGGTGGCACGCAGACAGGCAACCACGATCCCGGGAGGAACCGCGTCATGCTCAAGACCGTCACCGTGCTGGCACTCGGCCTGGCGCCGCTTGCCACCGCCGCCGCACAGAGCGAAAACGTCGAAATCTACCGCGTGTTTGGCCCGGAGTTCCCCGGCCTCTACAAACATCCCGCCTCCATCACCCAACTCGACAACGGCGACCTCTATCTCGCCTACTATGGAGGCTCGGGCGAATACGGCGACGACACCGCCGTGTACGGCGCGCGCCAGAAGAAGGGCGGATCCGCGTGGTCCGACCCCGTCGTCATCGCCGACACGCCCGACCGCGGCGAAGGCAACCCCGTGGTCTGGCAAGGCCCGCACGGCATCGTCTGGCTGTTTTATGTCAACCGTTACGGCGAAACCTGGAGCAACGCGCGCGTGAAGGCCAAAATCTCCACCGACGGCGCCGTCACCTGGTCGGATTCGTTCATGCTCACCTTCGAGGAAGGCACTATGGTGCGGGGCCGCCCCGAACTACTCCGAAACGGCGACTTCCTGCTGCCCGTGTACATCGAAACCGGCGAGGACCGGGAACGCACCGCCGCCACGACCTCGAGCTTCTTCCTGCGCTACAATCACGAAACCAAAGCGTGGACCGAGACCAACCGCATCCACTCCGAACGCGGCAACCTCCAGGCCCAGGTGGCGCAGCTCGACGACCAGTACCTCGTGGCCTATATCCGCCGCGGTGGGGGATTCGAACCCGACGAGACCGGCTATGTCCTCCGGAGCGAATCGCGCGACGGCGGGTTCACCTGGACCGACGCCAAAGACACCGAATTCCCCAACCCGAATTCCGCCGTCGATTTCCTGCGCCTGAAAAACGGCCATCTCCTGCTCGTCTACAACCACTCCATGAACGAGCGGTCGCCGTTGACCGTCGCGATCTCGACCGACAATGACCAGACCTATCCCCACCGGCGCGACATCGCCGGCGGCGACAACACGTTCGCGTATCCGTATGCCATCCAGACCGACGACGAGAAGATCCACATCATCTACACCACGAACATCCGCACGACCATCATGCACGCGGTGTTTGATGAAGCGGCTATCACCGCCCGCAACTGGCAACCCTGACGGGCGGCCGGACGCGCCTTAACCCTCCGGGGATCCTGAAACGGGGTCGTTCAGAAGATGCCGTCCATCCGTCCACCCGTCTACTCTGTCCACCCCGTCCACCTCGTGCCTTTCCGGGGATTCGGGATTTGACCGGTTTTCGCGGGCTCGGCTATGATACAGCCCGGTGGCTGGGGATATTCGTTCGCCACAGGGCGGCAAGCTCACAGTGTTTCCACGACACAACCACGCATGAGGACATCCGGTACCGTGTTAAGCGATCTGGAAATCGCACAGGCGACTCCGCTCAAACGCATCGGCGATATCGCGGCCGGCTGCGGCATTCAGGACGACGAACTCGAGCCCTACGGACACTACAAGGCCAAGATCCGGCTCGACGCCCTCGAACGCCTCCGCGACAACCCCAACGGCAAATACATCGACGTCACCGCCATCACCCCCACGCCCCTCGGCGAAGGCAAGACCGTCACCACGATTGGCCTCAGCCTCGGTCTCAACAAGCTCGGGAAGCGGTCGTTCGCCTGTCTCCGCCAGCCGTCGATGGGGCCCACGTTCGGCATCAAAGGCGGCGCCGCGGGCGGCGGCCATGCTCAGGTTGTGCCCATGGAGGAGTTCAACCTCCACCTTACCGGCGACATCCACGCGGTCGAGATCGCTCATAACCTCCTCGCCGCGATGATCGACAACCACCTCCATCAAGGGAACGCCCTCGGGATCAATCCCCATGCCGTGACCTGGCGGCGCGTCGTCGACGTCTCGGACCGCGCCCTGCGAAACATCGTCGTGGGCCTCGGCGGAAAGCCCCATGGCGTGCCGCGCGAGTCCGGATTCGACATCACCGTGGCCAGCGAACTGATGGCGCTGCTCGCGCTCACCGAGGGCCTGCGCGACCTGCGCAAGCGCATCGGCAACGTCGTAATCGCCCAGGACCGGAGCGGCGCCCCCCTGACCGCGGACGACCTGCAGGCTGCCGGCGCCATGACCGTCCTCCTGCGCGAGGCGCTCATGCCCACACTCATGCAAACCACCGAAAACACGCCCGTCCTCGTTCACACGGGCCCGTTCGCCAACATCGCCCACGGCAACAGCTCGATCCTCGCCGACCGCCTCGCCCTGAAACTCAGCGATTATGTGGTGACCGAGAGCGGATTCGGCGCCGACATGGGCGCCGAGAAATTCGTCAACATCAAGTGCCGGTACAGCGGTCTCCGGCCGGATGCCATGGTCGTGGTTGCCACCATCCGCGCCCTCAAGATGCACAGCGGCGACTTCTCGATCCGCCCCGGGAAACCCCTCGACCCCAAACTGCGCGAGGAAAACCTCGACGCCATCCGCCGGGGCGTCGCGAACCTCGCCAAACAGATCGAAAACGTGGCCGCATTCGGCGTACCCTGCGTCGTGGCCATCAACCGCTTCCCGACCGATACGCCCGCGGAGATCGACCTTGTCCGGGAGGCCGCCCTCGACGCCGGCGCGCGGTCGGTCGCCGTCAGCGACGTCCACGCCCGCGGGGGCGACGGGGGTCTCGAACTTGCCGAGAAGGTCATCGAGTCGGCCGAATCCGCCCCGAACGCGTTCCGCTTCCTGTATCCGTTGGACGCCGGCATCCGGGAGAAGATCCACGCGGTCGCCACGGCCATGTACGGCGCCGAGGGCGTCGACTACGAGCCGGCCGCCCAGAAAGACATCGCCTGGCTCGAGGAACATGGCTTCGCCGCGCTCCCCCTCTGCATGGCCAAAACCCAGCTGTCGCTGTCGGACAATCCGGCCCTCAAGGGCCGTCCGTCGGGATTCCACGTGCTCGTGCGGCAGGTGCGGCTCGCGGCCGGGGCCGGGTTTGTCGTTCCGTATTGCGGCGACATCATCATGATGCCGGGATTGCCGTCCATTCCGGGGGCGACCCGCGTGGATATCGACGACACAGGCAAGATTGTCGGATTGTTCTGATGCATTGCGGCCGGAAACGGCGGCGGACACGCGCGGGAACCCTTTACCGCGTGTCCCTGTCCGCGTTCGCGCCGCGCAGCCGAAGGAGAAAAAATCATGCCCAGAACCGCCAGGCTCATTGATGGCAAGAAGATCGCCGCTCAGATCCGCGCTGAGGTCAAGGCGGAGGTTGACGCCCTCAAGAAGCGCGGGATCACGCCCGGCCTGGCCGTCGTGCTCGTCGGCGACGATCCCGCCAGCCATGTCTACGTCCGGGGCAAGGCCCGCGCCTGCGAGGAACTCGGCATGCTCTCCTTCGTCCACAGACTCCCGGCCAACGCCACGGAACGCCGCGTGCTCAACCTCGTCAGGAAACTCAACCAGGATCCGAAGGTCCACGCCTTCCTCGTACAGTCGCCGCTTCCGAAACACATGGACGAGAACCGGGTCGTCACCGCCATCGATCCCGACAAGGACGCCGACGGCTTCCACCCCGTCAATGTGGGCAAGCTGCTGATCGGCGAACCGGCCATGATGCCGTGCACGCCCTGCGGGTGCCAGGAGCTGCTGAACCGCACGGGCAACAGCCCCGAAGGCAAGCACGTGGTCATCGTGGGCCGGTCCAATATCGTCGGCAAACCGCTCGCGGCGCTCCTCATCCAGAAGGCCCGGGGCGCCAACGCCACCGTCACCATCTGCCATTCCCGCACGAGGAATCTCGCGGCCATCACGAAACAGGCCGACATTTTGGTCGCGGCAATGGGTGTGCCCGAGTTCATCAAGGGACGCATGATCAAGGACGGCGCGGTCGTAATCGACGTGGGCGTGAACCGGGTGGAGGATCCGGCCAGCCCCAAAGGCTACCGCCTGGTCGGCGACGTCGATTTCAAGGCGGCCTGCAAGAAAGCGCGCGCCATCACGCCCGTGCCCGGCGGGGTCGGCCCCATGACCATCGCCATGCTCATGCGAAACGCCGTCCTGGCCGCAAAACGCGCCGCGAAATAGCCGCCATCCCCCGCCTCAAGGCGGTCCCGGTCTCCCAGCAGGCGCATCCGGGGACGGCGCCGCGCACGCACTCAGGCGTTGCTCGCCAGGCCGATCGTTTCCGCGAAGCGCCGGAAAAATCCGCCGCCGCGCCCTGAGCCCGCGTCGCGCTGGCTGATCAGGCTGGTGGCCAGCGCCTCGATCGCCCTGCTCGCCGGCGCGGCCGGGTATTTCAACAGGAAGGGCACCGCCTGCATCACCCCGTGCGACACGTGCGGATCCCGCGGCACGTATCCCAGATACAGCAGTTTGTGACCGAGATACTGCTGTGACACGGTCATGAGTTTTCCGGCCACCGCGCGCGCCTGGTGCTCCGTCGCCGCCATGTTCACGACCAGCTTGAAGACCGCGTCGTGGCGCATCAGACGAATCGTCTTGACCATGGCATAAGCGTCGACAATCGAAGACGGTTCAGGCGTGACGACGAGCAGGATCTCGTCCGCCGCGGCGGCAAATCCCGCGACGTTCTGGCTGATCCCGGCCATCGTGTCGATGAGGATGAAATCCGCGCGATCCTGGAGCTCCTGCATCCCGTCGATCACCCGCTGGCGCGCGTTCGGCCCCAGGTCCGCGAGTTTGGCGATGCCCGAGCTGCCCGGCACCACCTTGATGCCCCCCGGCCCGTCGGCCAGGATCTCCGGCATCCTGCGCTCACCATGGATCACGTGCTGCAGGTTGTACAGCGAATTCAGGCCCAGCAGGACCTCGACATTCGCCAGCCCCAGATCGGCATCCAGCAGCACCACGTCCTTCCCGCGCATCGCGAGCGCAATGGACAGGTTCACGCTGGTCCCCGTCTTGCCGACGCCGCCTTTCCCGCTCGTGACCGCCAAGACGCGCGCCTGACGCTTCGAGCCGCGCACATACTCACGAAGCTGTTCTGCTTGATCTGCCACTTCCATCCCTGCCTTCCAGTACGAGGTTCGCCACCATCGCGGGTTCCGCCAATACAATATCATCCGGGACATTCTGTCCCACACTGAAATAACTCAACGGCAGCCCGGTTTCGAGGGCAATTGCGCACAGGGTCCCGAATCGCCGGGCTTCATCGATCTTGGTCACCATCAGCGCGGTCGGGTTCACCCGTCCGAAATTCTCGCAAATGCTCCGCAAATCCTCGAGGGGCGTGCTGGCCGCAACCGCGAGCAGGACCTCCGACGGCCCGGCCGCCGCCATCATGCGCTGCAGTTCCGCCAGTTGCTCGCGGTTGAACTGGCTGCTGCCCGCCTGTCGATCAACACCAGGTCGCAGCCGCGCAACTCCTTCAAGGCCGCGCGCATCTCCTTCGGCTCGTTCACCACCATCATGCTCAGGCCAATGATGTCCGCATAGACGCGCAACTGGTCCGGCGCCGCCACGCGGTACGTGTCGGCGGTCACCAGGGCGACCTGACGCCGTTCCCGGACCGCAAACTGCGCCGCCAGCTTCGCCAGGTTCGTGGTCTTACCCACGCCCGTCGGCCCCACGAGCGCCACGACCGTGCACTGGCCCGCCTGGAGGGAAATCCCGCCCCGTACGCTGACCCGGCGGCGGAGCTCGAGCCGCAGCCGCTCCCGGAGAACCCGTTCGTCGCTTAGGACCCCCACATTACATCCCCGCACCGCCGCCCCCAGGAGCGACGCCGCCAGGGGCGCCGAGACGCCAGCATCGACCAGGCGCCGGTAGTGGGGAGCCAGTTCGGTCGGAAGGCCCGCGCTCGACGCATTGCCTTCAAGCACCCGGAGAAGTTCCCGCATCTCGTCCCGCGAGGCATCGGCCCCGCCGGCGCGCGCCCGGTCATGCAACGGCGTGAACGGCGCGGGCGCAATCGCCGCGTTCCCATCCGACGTCAATACCGCCTTCCGCGGCCGCGGACGGAACCCGTTCCCGCCGTTTACCCGGAGCCTCGCCGGCGCGTCCGCGGGTATGACCGGCGGGGCGCCTTCCGCGCTTTGCCTCGCCTCCAGGCGCGATTGCGCCCTGGTCACCAGTTCACGGCAGAATTCCACCGTGTCGCGCACGCGCTGGTCCGAGCCCACGGCCGAATGGGCCTTGTACCGCCGTTCCACCGGGCTGGGCGGGCGCGACTCGAAATTGGTGCGCGCCCCCGGTTCGGGCGCCGGCGGCGATTCACCCGCCGCGGTGATCTCCACCAGCGGCTCGCCGAACCAACCGAACAGGCCCCCTTCCCTGACCTGTGTCGTGCGCACCACCACGGCGCTCTCTCCCAGCACCGCGCGCATCTGGCGCAAGGCCTCTTCAAACGTGGGCGCCCTGAATCTGCGAAACCCTGGCCTGTCCTTATCCATTCACTTGCCCTTCGCTCTCCAGCCGCACAGCCGGGTCGACCTCGTTGTACGACAAAACCACGATGCGCGGCAGGAACCGTTCCACAATACGGCGGAAATACCGCCGCACCGGCGCCGACGTCAGCACGATGGGATCCTGCCCGCTCATCACCAGCGGCTGCACGGCATCCACCGTCTTCCGGGCGAGCGCGTCCGCCCGCGCAGGCGCCAAGGGGATGTATTCCCCCGTCTCCGACTGGCGCACCGCGTCCAGAATCTCCCGTTCCAGTTCCGGCGCAAGCGTCACCAGATGCAGCGCATTCCGCTCATCCACATACTCCGCGCAGATCTGCCGCGCCAGCGCCTGCCGTGCGTACTCCGTCAGCACCTCCGCGTCGCGCGTCCGCGGCGCGAAATCCGCGAGCACCTCGAGAATCGTCTCGAGGTTGCGGATCGACACGCGCTCCCGCAGGAGGTTCTGCAGCACTTTCTGAATCTCGCCCAGCGACAGCAGATTCGGGGTCAGCTCTTCCACCACCGCCCGCGCCGATTCGCGCACCACATTGACCAGGTTCTGCACGTCCTGGCGGGTCAGGAGTTCGGGCGCGTGGGCCGTGATCAGTTCCGTGAGATGCGTGGCGAGGACCGCCGACGGTTCAACAATCGTGTACCCCATCCGTTCCGCGCGGTCGCGGTTGTCGGCGCTGACCCACAGGGCCTGCAGCCCGAACGCGGGCTCCGTGGTCGGGATGCCCGCGATCTCCTCCTCCACGATGCCGGGATTCATGGCCAGATAATGGCCGGACAACAGTTCGTACCGCGCGATCTCCGCCTCACGCAGCTTCACCCGGTATTCGTTCGGCCGCAGGCGCATGTTGTCCACGATGCGGACAACCGGCACGATGAACCCCATCCGGGTGGCCATCTGCTGGCGGATGATCTGAATGCGGTTCAGCAGGTCGCCGCCCTGTTTCGGGTCGGCCAGGGCAATCAGACCATACCCCAGCTCGATTTTCAGCGGATCCACGGGCAAAAGGTATTCCGTGCGTTCCGGCCCTTCCGCGGCCCCGGTCTCCTCCGCAGCCACCTCGCGCGCGGCTTCCACGGCCGCCCGCCGCGCAATCGCCGCCTGCGTCTGATAGGCCATGACCGCCAGGATGATGCCCACCACGAAAAACGGGATGGCCGGCATGCCCGGCACGATCCCGAACAACACCAGCAGCCCCGACGCGATCCCCAGCGCGCGCGGATACGCTCCCAGTTGTCTTCCCATGTCCACGCCCAGGTTCTCCTGGGACGCCGTGCGCGTGACGATCAGCCCCGCCGCCATCGAGACAATCAGCGCGGGGATCTGCGAAACCAGGCCGTCACCAACGGTCAGCAGGGCGTAGACCTTCAAAGCCATGGAGACGTCTTCACCACGCTGGAGCACGCCGATCGCCAAGCCGCCGAGGATATTGATGGCGGTAATCAGTAACGCGGCGATCGCATCGCCTCGCACGAACTTGCTGGCGCCGTCCATCGCGCCGAAGAAGGACGCTTCGCGTTCGATCTTCTGACGCCGTTCGCGCGCCTGCTGTTCATCGATCAGACCGGCATTCAGATCGGCATCGATCGCCATCTGTTTGCCGGGCACGGCATCCAAGGTGAAGCGGGCCGCGACTTCCGCCACGCG
>ENA-UPSM01006468-UPSM01006468.1-activated-sludge-metagenome-genome-assembly--contig:-NODE-6468-length-10872-cov-9.203106_pt1 | contig 10872 bp, 8 predicted proteins | sample MGYA00238181_ERZ773283 | MGnify/ENA primary metagenome ERZ773283 (study PRJEB29023, sample SAMN05720199) | activated sludge metagenome | isolation source: Anaerobic digester | place: Japan... | reverse complement strand
CCGTAGTCCCAGCCCTTGCGGCGGTAGACGACGCTCGGGCGGTCGGTCTCGGCGTCGATGAACAGGAAGAAGTCGTGCCCGACCAGTTCCATGTGGTCGACGGCGTCGCTCACCGTCATGTGCGTCGACGGGAAGACCTTCTCGCGGATGACGACGGGCGAGTACTCCTCCTCGGCGGCGTCCACCGTCTGCACCGGGATCTCCCCGGTCGCGACCCGCTCGAGCACCTCGACGCTCGCCGGGGTGATGTCGACGATGCTGAATCCGTCGGCCGACGCCTCGTGCAGCGACACGGGGCGGTGCTTGCCGCGGTGCACCTTCTTGCGGTCCTTCGACTGGCGCATCCGCTCAACCAGCTTGGCCATCGCCAGGTCGAACGCCACGTACTTGTCTGAACCGGATGACTCGGCCCGCACCAGCGGGCCCGGTCCGATGAGGGTCAGCTCCACCCGGTCGTCGCCGCTGGAACCGCGCGTCTCGTGGTGCCTGGCCACCTTCACCTCGAACGCGATCGCCTTGTCGGCGAGGTGCTCTATCTTGCCGGCCTTCTCGGTTGCGTACTCCCGGAAACGGTCCGTAACCCCAACGTTTCGCCCGGTGATGGTGATGTCCATGACGCCCTCCAGCCTGCTACTAGCGCGGCCGCCGGGTCTGTCAGGCGGTCTTATGCGCCTCCTTGTCGTTACCGTACTCCTGCCCCTCGGCAATGTCACGGATCGGCAACAACCTCGGAGTAAATGCCAATGTTGCGGCGCCGAGCACGTCGCCACCGGCCGCCCTGACGGCCCGCGCGACCTCGAGAATCGTCGCCCCCGAGGTGACCACGTCGTCGACGACGATGAATGACCGACCGCTCAGATCGCGCCGCGCTCGGAAAGCACCGTCGCGATTGGCCGCCCGCTGCTCGACGCCGAGCGCCTTCTGCGCGCCGGTCGCGCGCACCTGACGCAGCTCCCGGGCGACCCGCAGGCCGGCGCGGGACGCGAGCAGCCGAACCGGGTCGTAGCCCCTGCGCCGGTACGCGGCGCGACTGGTGGGCACGAGCAGGAGCTCGGCGGCGGGAGCCGTGCTGAGCGCTGCCGCGACGGCGGCGGCGAGGGGGCGGGAGAGGGCTGCCGCGGCATCCGTGCGCCCCTGCTCTTTGAAGGCGAGGATGACGCGCCGCACCCGCCCCTCGTAGCGTGCCCCGCTGTGCACCCCAAGGCCGTCGGGCCCAGGCCCGCCCACCGACCGCACGGTGACGTCGGGTTGCAGGGCGGCCCGGCACTGGTCGCACAGGGAGCGGTCAGCGCTGTCGCACCCCGCGCAGTCCACGGGGAACAGCACCGACCAGGCGTCGAGCAGGGCATCGCGAAGGGCAGGGGGCAGGGCGCTCAGCAGCGCGTCGAGCAGGGCATCACGCAGCGGCATCCACCCACCGTGAGGCCAGCACTGCGACCGCGCAGCGCGAGCCCGCGACTCGTGGACTACTGCTTGGTCGCGAGCACGCGTGCGGAGAGGCCGGTGGTGACCCAGCTGCTGCCCTGCGGCCGCAGCACCTCTCCCGACGTGCGCAGCACGCGAAGTCCATCCGCGCCGCCGTTGCCGCCGACGATCGTCGAGGCGTCGGGCACCTGGCCGAACGTGGCGCTCGGCCCGCCGATCTCGTACAGGGTCACGGGGGCGACCTCACCGCCTCGCGACACCGTGGCCACGGTGCGGGCGTCGACCCAGGTCGCATCGATCGGCGCATTGCTCGCCACGGGAAGGTACTCGAGCTGGCCCAGCGCCGTCGGCACGTTCTTCTGGTCGCGGATGATGCCCGCCACCGCCAGTCGCGGCCCGAGCGGCGTCGACAGGTAGAGCAGCAGGCGCGCCCCGTCACGCGAGACGTCGAGGGAGACGACAGCGGAGTCGGCGGGCGCACTCGAGGTCAGGGCATGCTCGGTTCCGTCGATTTCGAAGGTGCTGATCGTCGCGGCGCTCTCCGCCTGAGCTGACCACACGAAGCGGAAGGGGTCGATCGACGGGGCAACCAACCCGGGCCGGGCATCCACCGGGTCGCCGAGGTCATTGCCGCGCTGCGCGACAGACACACCGTCCGGCCCCAAGAAGGCGACGTACTGCTCGTCGTTGGACAGGGTTGCCGCGGTCGCACCCCCGGCAATCACCGTCGCACTCAGGCCCTCCAGGGGTGCGACGCCCGCGCCCGTGTCGAAGCCGAACTCGGTGTCGGTGCCCACGAGCGTCGCGGGCTCGACTGACGGATCCTTGGTGGCCTGCGGCCCTGTCGCCGGCGCCGAGATGTCAATGCCACTGACGGTCATCACCACGTTGGCGACGTCGAGGGTGGCCGCGAGCTGTTGGCGCATCCTGTCCCGGTCGGTGGCGCTGGCCGCGAGCGCCTCCTTGCTCAGCTCCACGGTCGCGACACCCGAGTCGATGGATGCGGTGTCGAGCGTCGTCGAGATCGGGAACGCGCTGAGCACGACGCCCTGCTGGAGCCACTGGGCAGGCCCGTCGAGCAGCTCACGCACGGCCCACCCGGGCAGGGTCGCCCTGGACGCGAACCAGCGCACGTCGGGAATCAGGTAGGTGTAGGTCGGGTCGAAGAAGTACAGCGCCCGCTCGGTGAACACGACCGAGAAGCTCGACTGGGAGAGCACGATGCCGTCGGGTCCGCCGCTGATGCGCCACTCCCCGTTCTCCTGCACGAAGGAGTAGGTGAGCACCTGCGTCGCAGGCCCCGGCTCGAAGTAGCGACCGTCGGCGTCGACGTAGGCGCGGGTGGTGATCGTGTAGTCGAGAGTGTTCGGCGCCTCCCCCGGGGTGGTGGCGGGGATGCCGGTGCGGATCGTCGCGCTCGCGTCGGGTGACCACTTCGTCGCGAAGTCCTTGGTGAGGAACTCGCGAGCGATCTCATAGTTGCCCTGCGGCCCCCGCAGAGCGAGCATGAAGTCGGTGAGGATGTCCTCCGGAGCCGACCCGGCGCGCGGACCGGACGGGTCGATGACGAAGTCGGGATCGAGCTGTTCGTCGATGACCGGACCGGTCTCGACTCCGCCCGAGGTGGGGATGCCGACACAGCCCGTGAGCGCGAGGCAGACGACGAATCCCAGGATGAGCGCCCTACGCATCGAGCACCCCCAACGTCGCCGTCTCCTCCGGTGGCGGTAGCTCCAGCGGCGACGACTTCAGAACCGCACCGCGCACCCGCGGAAGCGTGAGCCGGAAGCACGACCCCTCGCCCGGGGCCGACCACACCTGCAACCAGCCGCCGTGGAGCGCTGCGTCCTCGAGGGAGATCGCCAGGCCCAGTCCCGTGCCGCCGGTGGTGCGTTGGCGGGACGGGTCGGCGCGCCAGAACCGGTCGAAGACGCGTTCCATTGCGGCAGCCGTCATCCCGACACCGTAGTCGCGCACGGCGATCGCGACCGCCTCCTTGTCGCTGTCGACCCAGATGACGATGGGCCTTCCCTCGCCGTGATCGATGGCGTTGCCGAGCAGGTTGGAGATGATGCGGCGGATGCGACGAGCATCCACCTCGGCTTCGAAGTAGCCGCCCGGCGCAACCACCCGCAGCTCGGAGCCCTTCGACTCGGCGAGGGACGCGACCGTGTGCACGGCGTCCTCGACGAGGCGCACGAGGTTGGTGGGCTCGGTCTCCATGTCGACGGCGCCGGCGTCGTAGCGACTCATCTCGAGGAGGTCGGCGAGGAGGAGCTCGAAGCGTTCCACCTGGGTGTGCAGCAGTTCGGCGGTGCGCGCGGTCGCGGGCGGGAACGACTCGCGCTGGTCGTAGAGCACGTCGCCCGCGAGACGGATGGTGGTCAGCGGCGTGCGCAGTTCGTGCGAGACGTCGGACACGAAGCGCTGCTGCACCTGGCTGAGCGCGGCCAGCCGGGTGATCTGGTTCTGCAGGCTCGCAGCCATGCCGTTGAACGAGCGGGCGAGGGTGGCGATGACGTCGTCGCCCTTCACGGGGATGCGCACCTCGAGTTGGCCCGCCGCCAGCTTCTCGCTGGTCTCGGCGGCGAGCTGCACCGGTCCGACGACGAGCCGCACCACGATGTAGGTGACGGCACCGATGAGGAGCACGAGCGCGAACCCGCCGAAGACCAGCGTCTGCTGCACGAACCCGAGGGTCTGCGCAACGTCGGCGATGTTGTAGACGAGGTACAGCTCGTAGCGAGCACCGCGGATCTCGAGGATCGACCCGATCACGAGCCCCGGCTGCTGAACCCCATCCACGGTCAGCGAGACCGACTGGGAGTGGGTGCGCAGCTCGCTCGAGCCCTGCACGGCGGCGCGCAGCTCGGGGCTGATGACCTGGTCGGTGTCCAGGCCCCGAGTCAGGATGTCCGCCGGCGTGCTCGGTCCGTCCTGTCCGGGTGAGCGCAGGATGGCGAACTGGGTGCCCGCGTTGGTCGAGGCGGCGCTGAGGATCGTCGTCGCGGCATCCCCCATCGTCACCTCGATCTCCTCGGATGACACCTGCTCGGCCGCCTCGCTGAAGATGCGCTGCCCGGCCAGGGTCGCCTTCTCGGAGGTGGCGGTGAGGTCGACCCGACGCGAGTCGAACAGGTTGGTGCCCACACTGAACGACATGTAACCGCCGATGACGAACACTGCCACCGCCGAGAGCAGCACGGTGATCGCGACCGTGCGCACCTGGAGGGAGGACCGCCAGAGGCGACCCAGCTTGTCCAGCCAGGCGCGCCAGTCCAGATCGGGCATGGTCTAGGGGGTGCTGCCCGCGCGATAGCCCACGCCACGCACGGTCATGACGATCTGGGGGTTGTCGGGGTCCTCCTCGACCTTCGCGCGAAGGCGCTGCACGTGAACATTCACGAGACGGGTGTCGGCCTTGTAGTGGTAACCCCAGACCTGCTCGAGCAGCATCTCCCGGGTGAAGACCTGCTGGGGCTTCAGGGCGAGGGCGAGCAGCAACTCGAACTCCAGCGGCGTGAGGTTGATCTTGGTGTCGCCGCGCTTGACCTCGTGGCCGGCGACATCCACGGTGAGGTCACCCACGGTGAGGGTGCCGGTGGACGTCTCGGGCGTCGGCCGCAGCCGGGTGCGGATGCGCGCCACCAACTCCTTGGGATTGAACGGCTTGACGACGTAGTCGTCGGCGCCGCTCTCGAGCCCTTTGACGACGTCGGCCGTGTCGCTCTTGGCGGTGAGCATGATGATCGGAACACCGGATTCCTCGCGGATGCGAGCACAGACGTCGATTCCGCTCAGGCCGGGCAGCATGAGGTCCAGGAGCACCAGATCGGGCTTTGCCGAGCGGAACGCGTCGACCGCCGTACCGCCGTCCTCGCAGAAGTGCGGCTCGAAGCCTTCCGTGCGCAGCACGATTCCGATCATCTCCGCGAGCGCGGTGTCGTCATCGACTACAAGAATTCGCGCGTTCACTGGTCCTCGCAACTTCCTCGATCCCGCTTGTATTCACTCTGCGGGAGCTTTCGCACAAGAGTAGTCGAGTGTGAAAGCATGATTGCGATCGATCCTCGAACTAGAGCTTCAGAGAGGCCCTGACGTGACCGACAGTTCCCCGTGGCAGCCGCCCACCGATGTGACCGGTTCTGCAGCGTCCGCCGCAGGCCCGTTCGAGTCCCCGACCGGCGTTCCCGCTCCACCGGCGGGCCCGCAGGCGGGCTGGACGCCGCCGCCGAAGCCCGGACTCATCCCGCTGCGACCGCTCACCCTCGGCACACTGCTGGGCGCGTCGTTCCAGGTGCTGCGGCGCAACCCGCGCCCGATGTTCGGGTTCGCGCTGCTCGTGACCGGTGTGGTGTTCTTCGCATCGTTCCTTCTCGTGGGGCTCGTCGCCCTCTTCGCCTTCTCGCGTGCCGCCAGTGCCACCGGGGCTGATTCGGCCACCGTCTCTGCCGGATCGGTCGCGCTCGTGGTGCTCGCTGGCCTCATCAGCGTCGCGCTGTCGCTGGTCGCCTCCGCCATCCTCCAGGGCGTCGTCTCGCTCGAGGTCGCGCGGGGAACGGTCGGCGAGAAGCTGCGACTCGGCGGGCTGTGGCGGGCGGCGCGCGGCCGCATCGGCGCCCTCATCGGCTGGACGCTGCTGATCACCGCCGCGGTCATCGTCGTGATCCTGCTGCTCGTGCTCATCATCGGCCTCATCGCCGCCTTCGGTGGTGTCGTAGGCGCCGTGATCGCCGTGCTGCTCGGCATCGCCGCGTTCTTCGGTGCCATCGTGCTCGGTGCCTGGTTGGCGACCCGCCTGTCGCTGGTGCCCAGCGCGATCATGATCGAGCGCCTGCCGCTGCGGGCGGCAATCGGGCGTTCGTGGCAGCTGACGATCGGATTCTTCTGGAAGACCCTGGGCATCCAGTTGCTGGTCGCTGTCATCGTCTCGTTCGTGACCAACATCGTCTCGACGCCGCTGCAGCTCGTCATCGGGCTCGGCAGTTCCCTGATCAACCCCAACGATCAGCAGAGCGCGGCCCTGATCGGCATCGTCGTCGCGTACATCCTCACGGTCGTTCTGACGGTCGTGGTCGGAGCGATCGGCTCGGTCATGCAGTCGGCGACCGCCGCGCTCATCTACATCGACCTGCGCATGCGCAAAGAGGGGCTCGACCTCGAACTCCAGCGCTTCGTCGAGGCGCGCCAGGCCGGCGACACGTCAGTGGGCGACCCGTACGCGCCGCCCGCCAGCATCGTGAATCCACCGTCAGCATCGACACCCCCGCCAGCATCGGCACAGTGATGCTGCCCTGGGACGTTCCCGTCGACCCCGAACCGCCCGAGGCCCGGCAGTGGCTGGTCGACGAGTTGTCGAAGCCCCAGTACCAGGCCGCCAAGCCCACCCTGTTCGATCAGATCGCGAAGGCGATCTCCGACTGGTTCTCGTCGCTGCAGATCGGAACCGTCGAAGGCCCGCCCGCCTTCGGTCTCGGCGTGATCCTGGTGCTCGTGGCTGCCGCGCTGGTGGTGGCCTTCCTGATCTTCGGGGTGCCGCGGCTCAACCGCCGATCCCGGGTCGCTGGGGTGCTCTTCGGTGAGGACGACGATCGCGGCTCGGCAGACATGCGACGGGATGCTGCGGCCGCGGCATCCCGAGGCGACTACGCCACGGCGATCGCCGAGCTGTTCCGTGCTCTCGCACGCGGACTGGCCGAGCGCACCATCGTCACCGTGACGCCGGGCACCACGGCGCGGGGATTCGCCGGCCGGGCCGGTGTCACGTTCCCGCAGTTCGCCGATCGACTCGTGACGGCGGCCGAGGCGTTCGACGACGTGCGCTACCTCGGCCACCCCGGTTCGGTCGAAGGGTATGAGGCATTGGTGGCGCTCGAGTCGGAGGTTCGTGCCGCCCGCCCCGCCCTGGAGCCGGTGCCGGCGTGACCGATCAGCAGTCCACCGATACCACCGTGCTGACCCCGCGTGCGCGCACGGTGCTGCGCCGCTGGCTGTTCTGGATCGGCGCAGGGCTCGTCGCACTGGTGATCGGCGTTCTCGCCTTCGCGTTCGCGGGAACCGCAGCAGCGGGCGGCTACCTCGACCCCGAGAGTGCGGCACCCCAGGGGTCGATGGCCGTCGCCGAGGTGCTCCGTCAGCAGGGGGTCACCGTCGTGGTCACGACCAGCCTGGAGGAGACCCAGCAGGCCATCCAGTCGCCCGATGCGACCACGCTGTTCGTCTACGACACCGACCAGTTGCTCGAGGCCTCGCAGTGGCGCACCGTGGCGGGGCTCACCCACCGGGTCATCATCGCGGATGCCGGCTTCGTCACCCTCCGTGTCGCCGCCCCCGCCCTCGCTCAGGCCGGAGTGGTCGACGGCACGCTGCGCGCCGACTGCGACCTGCCCGTCGTGCAGCGCGCCGACACCGTGAGCGGCTCGGGCTCCGGCTTCCGGGTGGTCGACGACGCGGCAGCGGCCACAGCCTGCCTCGGCAGCGGTGACGGCGTGTTCTCGCTCATTGAGGTGCCGCGAGGTCAGGGCACGGTCGCGATCCTGGGTGCCACCGACGCACTGACCAACGAACAGGTCGTCGACAACGGCAATGCCGCCTTCGCGCTGGGCCTGCTCGGCGAGCACGAGACCCTCGTCTGGTACCTGCCGAGCTTCGCCGACGTGGAGTCGACCGGCCCTGCCACCCTCGGCGAGCTCACCCCGCTGTGGGTGACGCCCGCTCTCAGCCTGCTCGTCATCGCCGTCATCGCGGCGGCCGTGTGGCGCGGTCGGCGGCTCGGCCCCCTCGTCATCGAGAACCTTCCGGTGACCGTGCGGGCGAGCGAGACCATGCAGGGTCGCGCTCGGCTCTACGAACGCTCGAACGCACGGTTGCGCGCTCTGGATGCGCTGCGCGTCGGCTCGGTGCAGCGACTGGCCGCCACCTGCGGGCTGTCCCGTCTCGCCAGCGTCGATGACGTGATCGGTGCGGTAGCTGCGGCGACCGGGGGGCAGGTGGGTGCGATCCGTCGTCTGCTGGTGGACGACATCCCGAACACCGACCGTGACCTGCTCGCACTCTCGGATGCCCTGCTCACCCTCGAGCGCGATGTCACCCGAGCGCTGCGCCCCTGACCTGCTGACCCGAAAACCGCCGAACCGAACCGCTGAACCGAACCGCCGAACCAAAAACCGCCGAACCAAAAAACCGCCCAACCGAATAGGACAGAATCGTTCCATGACTGACACTCAACTGCGCGATGCGTTCGCGAAGCTGCGCACCGAGGTGGGCAAGGCCGTCGTCGGACAGGATGCCGCAGTCACCGGCCTCACCATCGCCCTGCTCGCGGGCGGGCACGTGCTGCTCGAGGGCGTTCCCGGCGTCGCGAAGACTCTGCTCGTGCGCACCCTCAGCCACACCCTCAAGCTCGACACCAAGCGGGTGCAGTTCACCCCCGACCTGATGCCCGGAGACATCACCGGGTCGCTCGTCTACGACTCCAAGGCGGGTGAGTTCGAGTTCCGCGAGGGGCCGGTGTTCACCAACATCCTGCTCGCCGACGAGATCAACCGCACTCCGCCCAAGACCCAGTCGGCCCTTCTGGAGGCCATGGAGGAGCGCCAGGTCTCGGTCGACGGGGCCACTCGCAAACTTCCCGTGCCCTTCATGGTCGCGGCGACCATGAACCCGATCGAGTACGAGGGCACGTACACGCTGCCCGAGGCGCAGCTCGACCGGTTCCTGCTCAAGCTCGTGCTCGACCTGCCCGAGCGCGACAACGAGGTGGAGGTGCTCACCAGGCACGCCGCCGGCTTCAACCCCCGCGACCTCGCCGCCGCCGGCGTGAAACCGGTGCTCGACGCCAAGCAGCTCGCCGCGGCGCAGGCCGCCGTCGCCAAGGTGGGTGCCAGTGCTGACGTGCTGGCCTACGCCGTCGACCTCGCCCGCGCCACCCGACAGAGCCCCTCGGTCAAGCTCGGGGTGAGCCCGCGCGGGTCGACCGCCCTGCTGGCCGCAGCGAAGGCGTGGGCGTGGCTCAACGGGTTCGATGCGATCACCCCCGACCACGTGCAGGCGATGGTGCTGCCCGTCATGCGGCACCGAATCCAGCTGCGGCCGGAGGCCGAGCTCGAGGGCGTCTCGGCCGACACGATCCTGCGCGCGATCCTGCAGCAGGTGCAGGTGCCGATCTAAGCGCATGGCCGTCTCGGGGTGGTTCGTTCTGCTGGTGGCGTTCGGCGTTGTGCCGATCGCCGTCTCGGGCGACCCCGCGATGTTCCTCTACTGGCTGGCGTTCTGCCTCGTTGTCGGGTTCATCGACCTCGCCATCGCTGCGTCTCCGCGCGCGGTGCGACTCGAGCGCGACCTGCCGTCGCGCATGCGCCTCGGCGAGACGGTGCAGTCAACCCTGCTCGTCACCAACACCGGCAGGCGCGGGATGCACGGCCTCATCCGCGACGGCTGGCCCCCCTCGGCCGGCGCAACCCCGCGGCGCACCCGCCTGGCCGTTCCCGCCGGCGAGCGCCGCGCGATCACGACAACGCTCACCCCGTTCCGTCGGGGCGAGCGCCGCGCGGCCCACGTGACCATCCGATCGTTCGGCCCGCTGCGCCTCTGGGCGCGGCAGGCGACGCTATCGGTGCCCGGGGCGGTGCTCGTGCTGCCGCCGTTCAACTCCCGCAAGCACCTGCCCTCGCGGCTGGCCCGCCTGCGCGAGCTGGATGGCGCGACGAGCGTCATGGTGCGCGGCCAGGGCACCGAGTTCGACAGTCTGCGCGACTACGTGCGCGGCGACGACGTGCGCTCGATCGACTGGAGGGCGACCGCTCGGCGCGCCGCGGCATCCGGGCCGGGTCTCGTCGTGCGCACGTGGCGACCCGAGCGCGACCGCCGCGTCGTCATCATCGTCGACAGCGGGCGCACCTCGGCGGCCCGCATCGACAACGAGCCGCGCATCGACACGGCCTTCGAGTCGGCGTTGCTGCTCGGTGCTCTCGCGTCCAGCGCGGGTGACCGCGTCGACCTCGTGATCTTCGACCGCCGGGTTCGCGCGCGGGTGCAGGGGGCAACCGGCGCAGAGCTGCTGTCGCGCATGGTGTCGAGCATGGCTCCGGTCGAACCCGAACTCATCGAGATGGACTGGTCGGCGGTGCCGTCCCTCGTGCGCTCGGTGACCCCGCACCGGGCACTCGTGGTGCTCGCCACCACGATCGACGCGCCCGGGGCGTCCCGCGGCCTGCTGTCGGTGCTGCCGCAGCTGACGCACCGACACACCGTGGTCGTGTCATCCGTCACCGACCCCACGGTTCTGGATGCCACGCACTCCCGCACCACGCGCGACGAGGTGTACCTGGCCGCCGCCGCGGAGCGCGCCCTCCTCGACCAGGAGCGGGTGGCCGCCGCCATCCGTCAGCTCGGCGGGGACGTCGTGACCGGCGCTCCCCAGGAGCTGCCGCCCGCCCTCGCGGATCG
>ENA-UPSM01006466-UPSM01006466.1-activated-sludge-metagenome-genome-assembly--contig:-NODE-6466-length-10874-cov-10.410112_pt1 | contig 10874 bp, 9 predicted proteins | sample MGYA00238181_ERZ773283 | MGnify/ENA primary metagenome ERZ773283 (study PRJEB29023, sample SAMN05720199) | activated sludge metagenome | isolation source: Anaerobic digester | place: Japan... | reverse complement strand
ATGTTTATCAAGATGTTTTTAATCATTAAAAATTATTTCGCATTCAAAAGTTAATAAGTCGAGGAAATGACTTGGGTGACTGGGAGACTGGATGACTGGGAGACGAGAAGACGAGAAGACTGGGAGACGGGATGACTGGGTGACGAGAAGACTATAGGAGAAGGAGGCTTGTAGACTGAATGAAGGTCTTTTCATTGTGGCAATTCATATTTGATGCTATTTGTTTTAGAAGGGAATTCTCTTTTGGGCAATACACGAATCTCCCTACAATGTGTTTTCTTGTGAATCATCTATTTTCAGGGCTAAAGCCTACAGATTCTTCTTTGCTGTCCCACGACCTAAAGGTCGTGGTTAATATACAACGTTTTGATCCTAGACCTTTTATTTGTTTAATCATAAAACTTTTATTAATCATAAAAACCTTTATAATCATCCTAAAACTCCTAATCTCCTCCACTACTAAACCTATAAACCCATTCCCTTCATTAATGCAGTTACATTTCATATAATAATCAGTTTAAAAAAATCTTAATTCAAATTATTTAATAAACTTTTCCAACCATTTTTGAGCAGGGATATTGAAAAATTGCCAAGGATTATTTTCTGGTACCTGAGTAGTGATAGAGATCATTTCTCCTGTTACTGGGTGAGGAAACTCTAAATGATATGATAATAAGTCTATTCCGCCATTAGGTAGTGATCTATGGGCTCCATATTTCAGATCACCTCTGATAGGACTACCCAAATGTGATAATTGAGCTCTTATCTGATGATGACGTCCTGTATGTAGCTCTATACCTAATAGATGAAACTTATCTGAGGATGTTATGAAGCTTAAATATAATTCTGCTTTCAGATAACCTTTTTTTTCTATCTCCGATATGTATGCTTTATTATTTTTTTCATTTTTTTTAAGATAGTGAGTTATTAAACCTTCATTAATTGGAGGTCTGTGCTCTACAATAGCTAAATAAATTTTGCGTACCTTTCTATCATGAAAAAGTTGATTCATCCTAGCAAGAGCTTTAGATGTTTTAGCGAAAACGACTATCCCGGCTGCAGGTCTATCTATTCTATGTATTAATCCTAAAAAAACATTACCTGGTTTTTGATATTTATCTTTTAAATGAGCTTTAATGAGATCTATTAAAGTAATATCACCAGTTTTATCACCTTGTATCAAAAGACCATTTGGTTTATGCACCGCTATGAGATGATTGTCCTCATATAAAATAGGAATAGGGACTATCCAGCCATCAATATTGCTCATGTTCATTAGGGAAATCTAAATTTTTCACATCATCAATATATTGATTTACAGCTTTTAATATTTCAGCTTCTAGATTGTGATATCTACGTAAAAAACGTGGAGAGAAATCTTGATTAATTCCGAGCATATCATGTAGTACTAATACTTGTCCATCTACCCATTTGCCAGCACCTATGCCAATGATAGGAATGCGACTAGACTCTGATACTTCTTTAGCTAATAATGCGGGTATTTTTTCTAAAACTATAGCAAAACATCCGGCTCTTTCTAGTAGCATAGCATCTTCTCTAAGTTTTTCTGCTTCTTCTTTATGAGTAGCTCTCACAGTATAAGTACCAAATTTATTTATGCTTTGTGGAGTGAGCCCTAGATGTCCCATTACTGGTATACCAGCAGATAATATACGATCTATAGCCTCTAATACTTCTCTACCACCCTCTAACTTGACAGCTTGTGCACCAGATTCTTTCATTATTCTAATAGCTGATTCTAAAGCTTGTTTAGAATTGCCCTGATAGCTACCAAATGGCATATCTACAACTACTAAAGAACGTTTGACTCCACGTACTACCGATGCTCCATGGTATATCATCTGATCTAATGTTATTGGCAATGTAGTAGAATATCCTGCCATTACATTTGCTGCAGAGTCTCCTACCAGTATAATATCTATACCTGCTTTATCTAATATCTTTGCAAAACTATAATCATACGCTGTAAGCATACTAATTTTTTCACCTCTCATTTTCATCTCTTTCAGCACATACGTGGTGATACGTGGCAATTCTCTTGAATCATTCATGATTTTACTGTATTTTTTACAAAATTAAGATAAATATTTTATTTCATATTTTTAAATATTTCCTTTATTTTTGCTCTTTTTAATTATTTTGATTAAAAATATTGCTTATTCAAAATTATTTTATAATTTTGTTTTATAAATGCTAAAATTAATGCAAAAAAAATATTATTTTGTAATACTTATATCTTATTTATTAATAATTTTTACCTTAATTTTATTTTGGATTGGTCAAAAAAATAATTTAAAAAAACAATTATTAGAGGCAACACAATTTGTAAATAATTTAATACCCGAAGCTTTAATAGATAGTGCTTATAATAAAAAGAATTTTCCACTTTTGTATTATGATAGTTTACGAAATATTTTAAACAAAACTGCTGATGATAATAATTTTGAATATTTATATGTGTTCATACAACATAAAGATTCTTTTTTGTTTGTAATATCCTCTTATAAACGCATTGATGTTTTGAATAATATGATTTCTAAATATTTATCACCTTATTATTATTATCCATCACAAATAAAAAAATTATCTTTAGAAAGACCAGTAATGTTTTTGAAATATACAGATGAATATGGTAGTTTCTTTTCAGCATTTCATTATTATATAACAGATGCACATCATCCATATATAGTCGGAGCAGATTATGATCTCAACATTATTAGTTCTCTCAATTGGAAATTTATTTTTATCACATTAGCTGTAACTATAATTTTTATTTTTGCTCTATTATTAAATTTTAATCGTGAGTATAAAATCAAAAAATAAAAGTTTATCATTAGATAAGACAAGAAGACTGGATGACGGGGAGAGTGGATGACAAGAGAAAGACTTTGTGAGTGGGAGACTGGGAGACTGGGAGACTGGGAAGACTGGAAGAATTTGTGAGTGGGGGACGAGGAGATTGGGAGGCAAGAAGACTGGGAGATTGCGAGACTGGAAGAAAAAAGATGAACAGTTTGACTTATTTATTAACTTTTAACTTCTTACCCCTCCTCATCACTCATCATTCATCACTCATCACCCATCACTACTCAACTCCTAAACTTTTCAACTACTCAACTATAATAATTTGTCCACAATAAAAGTTCTATACTCATTAATTCGTTATATTTTTTTATTTTTTAAAAGTTTGTAGTTTTTAGTATTTTTGCTTATTAATTTGATAATTGATAAAATAATTTTTTAAGACGTTATGAAAAAAGCATTTTTAATTTTTATTAGTTTTTTTAGTTTTATTTATTTAGATGGGCAAGTAACGTCATTTAGTGACAATACGGCTGATTACATTCCAACATTGCAAAAAATTTTTAGCTCTGATAGGAATCTGAGCAATAGTGATATTAAAAATATTGATGTTTTTTTATTAGGAGATTTTAGCAGTTTCTGGGGTTCTATAACTGATTTAGAGAAAAAATCTATAATTAATTTATCTAATCAAATGTTAAAAAAACGCTTAGGAACGGATTATTTTTTAGCATTTATACATTCTTTAGTAAATATACAAAAAAGTGGTAAATGGCAAAGTGATTTCACTGATTGGGCAAAAACTTATGATAATATAATAAATAAAGAGCGTGGGCAAAAGATTATTCAATTTTTAAATCAAAGTGATAGTTTATTTCTAAATAATATTCTTTACTCATCGCCTACTACTACTTGGATAAGTACTTCTAATAATTTTAAATTTGAGTATGATGATGAGCCAAAAATAATTTTTCCCAATACTAGTTTAGTGTGCTATGCATACGGAGATAGCTCTGTAATATATCAAACTAATGGTATTTATTATATGAGTAGTAATAAATGGGTAGGCAAAGGAGGCAAAATTACTTGGGAGAGAGCTTTATTAGATCCCGATAAAGTATATGCTTTACTTTCTGATTATTCTATATCGTTGAAATCAAGAGATTATAGAGCAGATACAGTGAATTTTTATCATAAAGACTATTTTGGCGACCAACCAGTTACAGGATATATTCTAGAAAGAATTTTTGCAGATAAAACAGGTGAGCAGGCCATATATCCACAATTTTATTCTTATCAATCAAATTTTTATATAAAAAATATTTTCGAAAATATAGATTATGAAGGTGGCTTTTCTGTAAAAGGTGCTAGCATAATAGGCTCGGGAGATAGTATCAATTTAGCTACTATTAAATTATTTTATAATAACAATCTTTTTATAAAATCTCAATCAAAGAGCTTTTCTATTAGAAAAAATAGCATAGAAAGTCAAGATGCTTCAGTGGTTTTATATATTAATGAAGATTCTATTTATCATTTGTCTTTAGTTTTTAAATATCAAGATTCCACAAAAGAAATTAGTTTTATCAGAGATAATGACAGACTACATCCTATGCCATTTTATGATACTTATCACAAGTTAGATATGTATTTCGAGGCTCTATATTGGACAATCGGTGCGCCAGAGATTCGTATGACTATGCTAAAAGGTAGCTCTTCTAGCAATGCTCTTTTCGAATCTAATAATTATTTTTCTAAAAATAGATATTTAAAGTTGCAGGGTATGGACGAGAAAAATCCACTTCAATATATCAAAGATTTTACTGATAAAACTGGTAAAAGATATTTTTCTGTATTAGATTTTGCTAAATATAGAGTAATAGATACACGTATAATTAGGCAACAAATAATTTCACTTGCTTTACAAGGTTTTTTAGATTATAATCCTAATACTGACATGGTATATGTGAAAGATAAAGTTTTTAATTATGTAGAGGCTAATGCGGGTAAAAAAGATTTCGATGTTATACAATTTAACTCTGTAGTAGAATCTTTAGATAATGCTAAGCTAAGCTTGATTAATTATGATTTAAAGTTAGAAGGTATATCAAGGGTTTTTTTAAGTGATTCGCAGAATGTGGTTGTATATCCTAATGAACAAAAAATTATTGTTAAAAAAAATAGAGATTTTATTTTTGATGGGTTAATTAATGCGGGCAGATTTAATTATTATGGTAGAGAATATTATTTCTCTTATGATCAGTTTAAAATAAACATGCCATTTGTTGATTCTATGAATTTCTATGTGAGAAGTAGAATACCAGATAAATATGGTGAATACCCATTGATAAGAGTTAGAAATGTGATAGAGGATATGAGTGGTGAGCTATTAATAGATCATCCTAGTAACAGAAGTGGCAAAATTTATATGCCAGAATATCCAATTTTTAATAGTAAAAAAATATCTTATGTTTATTATGATAAATCTTGCATTTACCAAGATGTATATAACAGAGATAATTTCTTTTATCATATTAATCCGTATACTTTGAAAAATTTGGATAAGTTCTCGACAGATTCTCTTAGATTTGATGGTTATTTATCATCTGGTGGTATATTCCCAGATATTTATGAACCATTGGTAATAATGGAGGATTATTCTTTAGGTATACATCATCAAACACCTTCTGATGGCTTACCAGCCTATGGTGGTAAAGGCACATTTATTAATAAGATTACTATGTCTAATCAAGGACTTCATGGTGATGGGACATTGAAGTATATAACATCTACAGCTCATAGTAAAGATTTCTTATTTTTCCCAGATTCTACAATAGGAATAGCTGATAGCTATGTAATAGCTGAACGTACTACAGGTGTGCAATATCCACCTGTAAGTATTGAAAATGCTAAAATTTCTTGGTATCCTAAAAATGATTATATGGCTATTTATACTCAAGATAAACCAGCAATTGCTTATAAAGAGAAAGTTGTTTTCAATGGTATATTAGATTATAGCCCTTCAAGTCTTTTAGCAAATGGTAAGATAGAATTTCTTAATGCTATAATGACCAGTAAACGTTTTGTCATGAAAAATAGAGTCTTTGATACAGACACTTGTGATTTTGTACTAAAAACTTTTGATCTCAATGAGTTAGCTCTAGAAACTAAAATATATAAAGGACACGTGGACTTTGATCAAAGAAAAGGAACATTCGAGACTGCTGGAGAGAGCTCTATGATACGTTTCCCTGCTAATGAATATATCTGTTATATGGATAAATTTGATTGGTATATGGACAAGGAAGAAATAGATTTCTATACCACTCATCGCAATGAAATAGATTATGCTCACACATCAATAAAAGATTTGATAGATATGGACCTTAGCGGTTCTAGATTTGTGTCTACTCATCCAGCACAGGATTCACTCACATTTATTGCTGGCAAAGCTAAATATAATATCAAAAATAAACAAATAATAGCATATGAGGTTCCTTTTATAAAAGTGGCAGACGCAGCTATTTTCCCTAAAGATAGAATTATCAATATCGCTACAGGTGCTGTTATACAACCATTAGAAAATTCTACAGTTCTTGCTAATTTAGATACCAAATATCATATTTTACAGAATTGTAATATTTGGATTTATGGTAAAAAAAGTTATTCTGGTAAAGGCCAATACGAATATATAGATCAGAATAAAAATTCTCAAATAATCAATTTTGATAAAATCACAGTAAATAATAATTTGCAAACTATTGCTAATGGCAAAATTTCTGATAGTACTAATTTCACACTTAGTCCTTACTTTTTATTTGCTGGTAATGTTTATTTATTAGCTCCACAGCAATTTTTAACTTTCGATGGTGGAGTGAAAATATCTCATGCTTGTGATACTCTGCCTAAACAATGGGTAAAAATAAATGATAGTATTAACCCGAATAACATACTAATTCCGATTCCTCCACAACCTAAAAATATAAATGGTGATATTATCTTTGCTGGATTATATTTTTCTAGTCAAGGAGTAGCAGGTGTTTATCCAGCTTTTTTAACAAAAAAATTATATGGCGGTGATGTAGAGTTAGTGTCATCTAATGGATTTCTAAGATATGATGAAGTATCTGGAGAATATCAAATAGCATCTAAAGAAAAATTAGATGGCATTACTAAAAAAGGTAATTATCTGAGCCTAAATACAAAAACTTGTGATGCTGTAGGAGAGGGTAAATTAAGTTTAGGATCTAATCTGGGTAGAGTAAATATGGATTTTTATGGTAGGGTAGATTATAAAAAATCTGACCTATCCACTACTATCACTGCTAATGCAATTTTAGATTTCTATTTCAATGAAAAAGCACTTGAAATGATGGCTAACGATATTTTAGCATCTGAATTAGAAAATCTAAATATTCAAGATGAGTTGTTTTTGTCTTTCTTAGAAGAAACTTTAGATAGTTCTACAGCTATGAGCGTCATTAATGATTTAAATCTTTATGGTAATATTAGAAAATTTCCAAAAGAGTTAGCTCATACTTTTGTTTTTAATGATTTGACATTCAAATATATTCCAGAGACTAAAACCTATATTTCTGAAGGTAGAATAGGCATTTCTATAGCGAATAATGCTCAAGTATATAAATACATAAACGGCATCATTGAGCTATCACTCAGACGTAGCGGAGATAGACTGACTATTTATTTACAACCTTTTCCTAATGTTTGGTATTTTTTCACATATAGCAATGGACTAATGCAAGGATTATCATCTAGAAAGGAATTTAATGAACTTATAATAAATACAGACTCTAAATCTAGGACTTTAGAGTCTAGTGGCCAAGGTAAAGGATATACTTATTACATAGCTACTACAACTACTAAAGATAGATTTCTTAAAAAAGTTTATGAAAATATCAATGTAGAATCAGATGAATATTAAATAAGTAGTTTTGTAAGAAAATATTAATTTTGTAAAAAATTTGACGGGATGTAGCGCAGTTGGTAGCGCACTTCGTTCGGGACGAAGGAGTCGCTGGTTCGAGTCCAGTCATCCCGATTTGCCATCCTAGCTCAGCAGGTAGAGCAGCTCACTCGTAATGAGCAGGTCGTGAGTTCGAGTCTCACGGATGGCTCTTTTGCAGTAAAGCAATTTTCAAATTTACAATTTAGCACTGTAGATTATACCTTTAAAAAAAATAAATTAATGTTTACCAATAAATATAATAAGTGTTTACATAATATTTTTTATTTAAAGACAATTACACTCTTCAAGTAATATAGATACTATTAATTAAAAATAATTAATTAGCTATTAATAAAACGATTAAGTCTATCAATAAAAAAATAGGGAGCAACAAAAGTTGCTCCCTATTTTTTTTCTTGTTTTACAAGCTATTATTTAGGCTCATAATGAGTTTCTACTACATCACCATCTTCATTATTCTCAAACCATAATTCTTCTTCTTTTAATCGAAGAATTTTGAATGTGTCTTTTTCTGTGCCACCTAAAGTATAGGTGATTGTTGTAAAAACCTCGGTTTGGTCATTATTGAATTCCCATGTACCGCTGCCAGTGATTACAATAGCAGTAGAATCCATAACAGCATAAGAATAATTTATCGTGCCATTGTCTTTGAATTCTAAAGTAGTTTGTTGATCAAATGAAGACAGAGTTTGTTCTGTTCCATTAATATAAAGTCTAGTAAGTCTCCATTCATTGCAGAGACGCTCAGTTCTAGATCTTAAACTTATTGCTGGACCTTCTTCATAAGGGGAGCAACTTGTCAGCATTAATACGCTGGCTACTACTGTTAATAAAATTACATTTAGTTTTTTCATATATTTTTGATTTTAAAATTTTTATTTAGGTATATAATGAATCTCTACAATATCTGTGCTATCATTACCTTCGAGCCATAATTCATCCTCCATTAATCTTAATATTTTTGAAGTATCTCTTTGCTCTATATGGGTTCCTAAAACGTCTGCCTTATAAGTGGTTATTATTTTTTCTTTGTTATCATAAAATTCCCAAGTACCACTAAAGACCACATAAACACCTAGTAAAGGAACAGTGATAGAATATTCCCCACCCTTTTTAAATTCTACTATAGTTTGCAATTCTGCCTCTGTCAAGGTGTCTTTAACTCCATTTGTTAATTTTTCATCAATTTTCCATTGGTTACATAGACGTTCTTCTTTTGATCTTAGGCTCACATTAGGACCTTCTTCATATTTACAACCTGTAAATACTAGAATCATTGTGCTAATTAAAATTAAATTTTTTATTTTCATAATCAATTGATTTTTATTACTTTGCAAAATTAATATATTTTTTTGTAATTTTGTAAAAAAAATAAATTATGAAAGGAAAATTAATTATAATTGCCATGATAGCTATAAGTATGTCAGCTATGGCACAAGAAGTAAAAGTAGAAACTGGTATTCAAAACATAGGTGGTGATAATAACCCGTGTTATATCGTTACCATTCCAAAAGCTAATGTAGATATTATCTCCGAAGCATGGAAATCTGAAATGAAAAAAGCTAAAGCTAAAGTAAAAGGTAAGGATAAACAATTTGCTGATAATGCTATTTTACCAGATATTTCTACCAATTCTGTTGATGTTTATTCTAATTTTATCCAAGAAGACAGTACTGTTAAAATGATTGTTGCTTTTTCTATGGGTGGCATATTTTTAACTCCTGAAATTAATCCAGATGCCTCTAAAGCTGCAACAGATATGTTCGTTAAATTTGCTCAAAATGCTTATAAAGAGCAACTAAAATCTGATATATCTCTACAAAAACAAACTGTTAAAGAAACTCAAAAAGACATAAAAAAATCAAATAAAGAGGCAAAAAAATTAGATAAGAAAAATAAAAAACTAGCTAAAAAAATGAATAAAAACCAAGAAGAAATAGAGAATCTAAACCAAAATGCTGCATCCAAAGAAAACCAATTACAAAGCGATGAAGAAAAACTAAAAGATCTAAAACAGTCAAAAAGGAAAAATAAATAATTTAAATGTCAACCTATATAAAATAAAAAATACGAGCTTAAGCTCGTCTTTTTTATTTTATAAATCACAATTGCAAGGAGCAGAAAAATAAATTTTTGTATTTGGTAAATACTTTTCCCTTATTTCTTTTTGATGTTTTAAAGATATAACGTTCAATCTCAAATTTAATTCTTTTAATGTATTGCTTAATTCTTTTATTTGCGCTGGTAATTCCGTCAAATAATTCTCCCCTAAATCTAATTTCTCTAACCTAATAAATTCACCTATCTCACTAGGTAAATATTCTAACTCATTATGATACAAATTTAATTCTTGCAGTCGTGGTAATTCTTTTAATATTATAGGGAAATTTGTAAATTTATTATAACTAAGATCTATCTTTATTAAATTTTTGCAATTCACAATAGATGATGGTAAACTTGTCAGCTTATTTCTTTTGAGATTTAAAATTTCTAAGTTTTCGAATAAACCAATATCTGATGGTAATTGATATAATTTTTTATTTTTTAATATTAAATATTTTACATTTTGTGGGTTTTGTAGAGCAAGTTCTAAATCAGTATACGTGCTATCTTTTTGTGCAAATAGGTTAATATTCATTGATACAAATACTATTAAAAATATTTTAATTTTTTTCATTTTTTTGTAAAATTACAAAAAGAAGAGAAAAAAAATTATGTAAATAATAAGAAGAGTTGATGTTAAAATGTTTTTTTAAATTTTGAAAAAATTTAAAAAAAAGAAATGTAAGAAAAAGTTTAAATGTTATAAAATAAATATGTTATTGACATCAGAGCACTGTACCGCTCCCACGCCTGCCTATCCGACGCCGCTAAATTAAGTATCCTCCCTGTATCTTCTATTATCTTCTCTGCCAGATACTTTCCTCTAATAACAAACCACATTATATAGTTTGTCAAATATTTCGTCGCTACCCCACGAAACTTATAATATATCCACCCTACAAAATCTGTTATTTTCTTATGAACAGTTGATACGCTATATATTCCTTGCTTCATCTTGTTT
>ENA-UPSM01006432-UPSM01006432.1-activated-sludge-metagenome-genome-assembly--contig:-NODE-6432-length-10931-cov-9.349761_pt1 | contig 10931 bp, 9 predicted proteins | sample MGYA00238181_ERZ773283 | MGnify/ENA primary metagenome ERZ773283 (study PRJEB29023, sample SAMN05720199) | activated sludge metagenome | isolation source: Anaerobic digester | place: Japan... | reverse complement strand
GTTTTGTTTTTAGCTCACGGTTAAAGGATAAAGGATAAAGGCTAAAGGCCAGAGGCTAAAGGATGCTTCGACAGGCTCAGAGACCGGAGGATTGGATGATTAGAAGTTTAGAGGGTTGGAAGTTTAGAAGATTAGATGATTTGAGGGTTAGAGGGCAAAGCTAAAGGACAAAGGCCAGAGGCTAAAGGCTAGATGAGAGTTTTGCAGAATCCTGCGTAACCGGCAATGTCGTCATACCGGCGAAGGCCGGTATCCAGAATATAAGGAGCAAATAGCTCATGGCTCGTAGCGCATGGAGGGTTAGAAGATTAGATGATTAGAAGTTTAGAGGATTGGAGGGTTAGATGAATGGTGGATGGGGGATAGCCAATAGCTCATGGTCAACGGCAACGTATTAAAAACCCCGCTCGCCCTGGGCGTGTCGAAGGGCGAGACTGTCGAGCCTGCCCGTTCGTGCTTCGACAGGCCGAGCACGAACGGGCATTAAATTTTACTACGGTCATTAGAATTCAGCACGAGCGCTAGAGGAGGTGTGCCTTTGGCTGTAAGACACAGGTTTTACACAATATGCTTCTACCTCTGTAGAATCTGCCGCATCGCTCGCACCAGCTCCTCTTTTTCAAACACTTTTTCAATGGCGTCGCCGATGGCCAGAGCTGCCTGATCGCCTAACCTGCCCTCAGAAAACATTATATGATCCAGTGACGTCGTCGCCTGAACTGCAACCTGATTAACAATTTTTTTATTGACGGAATCTGCCAAGTACAGGGTCATCTTCAATTTCGTGGTGTAGGTATTGGTAGGAAATGATTTGCGGCAGTTGATCTCCATTTCCTCAATCACACCTCCGATCAGGAGCTTACCCGTTACCGCCTGCTGCATTGTCTTTTCCTGCAAATCCCATTTAGGACCAACGGAAGAAACATTGTAGCCGGCTTTGCGCAGGTATTGTCTCACGCCTTCTGCTACCGCCATTGTCGGGCGGGTATGTCTGGGCAAAACCAGAATTTTAGCCCCGCTGCTTTCGATCACCCGTCCGATCACCAGCGGATCGTCAAGTTTACGGGCATCCGTAAATTCGACAACATGAATAATGGACTGCAAGTCCTTATGGGCAGGTTGCAAAAAGTCCGGCACATGCGCATAAGTCGGGTCGTAATTGATTTCAATGGAATAAATTCCAGTAGTTGCACAGCCGGAAAGACCCATAACCAAAGCCAAATAAATAATTACCAGATAGTTTATTTTAACCCTGTTCATCTTTCCCTCCTTATTTTTTCCCTTCCAACCCAGCTTATAGCGATCCACTCCACGGTGTGGAGTTTTGTTTTGGGCTAACTTGCTTGGCCGGTTGTGATGTTGAGGTTAATCAGAAGCTCACTTCGCAGGTCACTTGTCACAGGCCTTTTCCTGGTCAAGACTGTGGACAAACAGCCCGCTGCGCAGCTTCGGCTCAAACCAGGTGGACTTGGGCGGCATAATTTTGCCTTCGTCCGCCACTTTCATGATTTCTTCCATGCTGGTGGCATAAAGTGAAAAGGCGACGGCGTATCCGTCCTGATCGACAAGTTTCTCCAGCTCATTCATCCCCCGGATGCCGCCGATAAATTTAATCCGGTCATCGGTGCGCGGATCGTCAATGCCGAGAATGGGCGCAAGCAGATGATCCTGCAAAATGGCTGCGTCAAGGCTGGCTACCGGGTCCCGGGCATCGTAGGCACCGTCTTTGATGGTGAGGCAATACCACTTACCTGAAAGATACATCCCAAAATCATGCGGACGCTCAGGCGATCTGGAGGTAAAATTTTCGGACACGGAAAAACGGCCACGAATTTTTTGTTTAAACTCTTCCGGAGTCAGACCATGTAAATCCTTCACCGCACGGTTGTAGTCCATCACCTTCAGTTGATCATGGGGGAAAAAAACGGCCAGGACCATATCTGACTCCTGCGGCCGACCCTCACGTCGTCTTTGACGCGCTACGGCAGCACCGGCCGCGGCGCGATGGTGGCCGTCCGCTATATAAAGGGCGTCCACGCGGGCAAATTCGCTTTTAATGGTTTCTATTTGTTGCTCCTGGTCCACTACCCAGGCCGTGTGCCTCACTCCATCCTCGGCCGTGAAATCATATTCAGGTTTGCCCGCAGAAATTTTTTGGACGATTTCATTGATGCCCGAACGCGATCTGTAGCTGATAAACACGGGACCGGTCTGCGCGTTAACGTAAGCAACATGCCTGGTGCGGTCATCTTCCTTGTCCTGACGGGTAAGTTCGTGTTTCTTGATTTTTCCTTCGTCATATTCCGCCGCGCTCATTACTCCGACAATCCCCGTCTGTATCTGCTCGCCCATCTGCTGGCGGTAGATGTAATAACAGTCAGAGTCGTCCTGCCGAAGGATCCCGTCTTCTATTAATTTTCCAAAGTTTTTCTTCGCCGCTTCGTAGATAATCGTATCGTCCGGAGATGTGCCGTCCGGCACGTCGATTTCCGACTTTTCCACATGCAGAAAACTCAAGGGTTTCCCCTCCACCACCTTTTTTCCTTCATCCCTTGTCATCACATCGTAGGGCAGGGCCGCTACCTGAGAGGCGTATTGCAAAACCGGACGAATTGCCCGAAAAGGTAATACCAAAGCCATATACAATCTCCTTTGATTCAAAAATACGGTTGACAGCATCTAACACAATGGCATAATCCGGGCAATATTTAATTGATATAAAAATCAGGGAAAAGAAAGGCACTAAAGAAAAGAATGGAAAGTACGCTCGTTTTTATTCACGGTCTGGAAAGCACGTCGCAGGGTAACAAAGCGCAATATTTCCGGAAATATTACCCGCAGATGATCATTCATGACTATCGAGGAGATTTTCCGGCCAGAATGCAAAAGCTCGGAAACGTTCTTCAGAATAAAAACGACCTGATCCTGGTGGGGTCAAGCTACGGGGGGCTGATGGCGGCCAGTTATGCCTTGGACAATGAACAGAGCATAAAAAAACTTGTCCTGCTTGCTCCCGCACTCAATATCGAAGGGTTTGAAAAGGCAGTAAAACAAAAACTTAAAATCCCGGTGATCATCTATCACGGTACCAATGATGAGGTCGTGGAACCTTCCAACGTTTACCGGATCGCCAAAAATTCTTTCGAAAAGCTGGAGTATCACTTAGTAGAAGACGACCACCCCCTGACGAAGGTATTCCCCTCTCTTCCCTGGCCGGAGCTCCTGGAGCAGAAAGGATAAGACTTTTTCAGTCTTCGTAAAAGGCTTCCACCATCTCCAGATACTGGGCAAGCAGCTTGCGGCTGACGACAAAAATATGGCCGATGTTTTTTTCAATAACTCTGTTTAAATGTCCGCTGGTGAAGGGGACGTTTCCCTTGCCCGTCATACCCCAAATCTGGCCAGCCACGCAGGAGCCGGCAGGGGCGATGGGGTCTCTGGAGCCCTTGTAGTCGAAAATACGGACTCCGGCTTTTTTCAATATCTCCATGTTAACCGGTCTGCCGTCCAATTCAGGGTTCGTGGAAGGCAGGCAGTAGGTTCCCTCGTAAATCTGGTTGCCGATAAACACATTCTGAATCCACTGAATATGGGCGGTGACGGGGAATTTTGTCCCGTGGGTAAGCCAGTATAGAAAAGGCGCAGCGTCGCTGATCGCCTCCCTTTCTTCGGCGCGCCCGTAAAACCCCAAAACTACCGTGTACTGCACGCCAGGCTGGATTTCATTCATTCCCGCTTCGATGACCTGCGGTGGTATATTAACCGCGCCGAAAAGTTCTTTCATCAGATAGGGATCATAGTCACGACGGATAAGTCTGCGAATCGGTGCGTGCCCGCTTTCCTCGTCATCGAATTTCACTGGCGAGGCCATCAGGGCCACTTTTTTTATATCCATCTTTTTTCCCGCCGCGAGTCTCTCTTCGGCACGTCGTGCCAGATAGGGCATGATCAGCGTGCCCCCCATGCAGTAAGCCATAATATAAATCTCCGAGCGGGGATGCCGTTTTTTCAGCAGGTCGATGTAATAATCGGGAATGGCCTTACCGTAAAAATCCAGCCCCAGTTCCGTCTCCTCCCAGCCGGGATCCCCGTGATCGACCATATAAATCTCGTACCCTTTTTTCAACAGAGCCTCGACCACCGATTTCCCGGCTGTCAGATCGAACAGTTCCGGTTTATTGATGAGCGGCGTCGCCATGTAGATTACCTTCCCGTTGGGCCTGACGCGGTGGCGAAGTGGATAGTGGCGCAGACGTACCCGGTGCATCAGCGACCCTTCCACATACTCATACTCGGAGCAGCCGATGATGCCTCCCGTGGCTCTTTCTGAGTATTCCTTGATGTCGAAAGCGCTTTCGGCATACAGGTTTTCCAGTCGCCGGCGGTTCTCGGCAAGATATTCTTCAAAAGGCCGGCCCGGCTTGGCGCCATCATCATCTTTGGCAAAAGGCAGGTATCCGTCTGAGAAGGGCTGTTCTGTAATCAAGACCAGCAGGCACTTGAGCAGTTCTTTCATCGCCTTGAGGCGCGTCAGGCCGATGTTATTATACATACGCTCCAGTTCGCCGAACTCATCCATGTAGTTTTTCAGATAGTCTTTTCCTTTTGCCGTGGTACAGATCCGGGCCGCTTTTTCGCGATCAAATTTGCCATTTTTGATAAAAAAACCGGTCAGCGTATAAAGCAGGCGCGAATAGCTTTTATAAATCCAACCGTTTGCGTCCGCGATCGCGTCGGGGTTTCTCGAGGCACCCACCGCCAGGCGCGCGGCGGCCTTCACTGGAGCGAGCAGGGTATCCAGAAGTGCGCTTTGCCACGTGGCAGCAATTGCCCATGGACCGAAAAGGTAAAAATCTTTGCCGATAGCGTCAAGCATCCGCTGGTAGCCGAACAGGTCCCTGATCTGACTTCCGATCATTTTACTTTTCCAGGGCAGAGCCGTGTCCAGCGATTGCACATTATCCGCCGGCGTCACGCCGATAAAGCCTGACAGCTCGTCTGGCGTCAGCTTTGTGATCGAAGGGCTTTTGTCTTCAGGCATTGTGAAAACCTCCCGAGCCGATCCTGTCGATTTTTTTGGCAGTATACAGTGGATTTTATTTCCAGACAACCGTCATCTTGCGGATAAACCCGTCGAATCGTTGACAAAGGGTTCCTTTTGTATTATTCTTAACGCGAAGCTCTTGGTGGCAAATGTTTGTCCTTATCTTAACAAAATTTTAAACCCGCTTACCGATGCTAAAAATTGTCTTTTAAGAGGATGCCATGGCAGACGAAGGTATGACTCCCCAATTTATCGACCCCTCGTTTTTTGACTGGATAAAAAAAGCAGCAAATATCTGGTTGGGCGGTATCGCACAGACTATGCCTTCGGGCTCGGAAACATTACTCAAAACACAATCGTCCGTCCAAAACCGTTTTACCGAGCAGCTGCAAACAAATCTGAACCTGCTGAAATCCTTTTCCCGGATGATGACCGAACCGGAATCAGCCTCGGCTACCGTCAATTCTATGAGTGCCCTGCCGGAAATCATGATGAAAATAGCCCTCTCCGGTGTCGAGGCCGCGATGAAGACGCAAATCCACCTGATGGAAAAGGCAAACAGGATCGGCAAACGCGCTGAGGCATACAATTTTGATAACCTCGACCAGCAGGTTTTCAAGGCACTGACCGACATCTACGAACAGGAACTCAGGCAATATCTGAAAATTCCTCCCCTGGGACTGACCAGGTTTTATCAGGAGCGCTTCAATGATATGCTCGACAAGCACAACATTTTTCAGACAACACTTGCCGAGTTTCTTTCCATCCTCTACCTGCCTATGGAGCAATCGTTTCAGGTACTCCAGGACAAACTGCGGGAAATGGCCGAGCAGGGTAATTTACCGGGCAATATAAAGGAAACATATGGGATGTGGCTTAAAATCCTGGAAGGCCATTTCATGAATCTTTTCCAATCCAGCGAGTATCTCGATGCGCTGCACCGGACACTTAACCATCTGGAGGATTTTCTCATCGCCAAAGACAGTGCCATGCTGGATTTCCTCCAGACAATACCGGTGGTCACGCAAAAAGATATGGATGACCTGTACAAAGAGTTCCACCTTCTAAAAAAGAGAGTAAGGGAGCTGGAAAAGGAAGCCGGTATCAGCCCTAACAAACTTTCCGCCGTAAAGTAGTCCGGAGGCTTTTACGGCCGACGCTTAAGGAGAGGCTCACATGAACTCAACAAAAATACCACTTGATCTGATCCTGGGAAAGCTGGCAGAAGATGCGGAAAAAGTTCAAAAACGTGTTACCAAAGCCTCCGACGTCCTTCTGGGGGAACTAAATTACGAACTCGGCTCTACCCCCTATGAAATTGTTTATCAGGAAGACCGCGTCCGGCTGAAACATTATTCGCCAAGCGACACAGCCGACAAACTGAAGACACCCCTCCTGGTTGTTTACGCGCTGATCAACCGGGAAACAATGCTCGATCTCCAGCCGGATCGCAGCGTGGTCAAAACGTTTCTGGAGGGCGGCATAGATCTGTACATGGTGGACTGGGGTTACCCCAAACGCAAAGACCGCTTTCTCACCATCGACGACCATGTAAATGGTTACATGAACAATATCGTCGATTTCATCCGTGAAAAGCACAATATGCCCAAAATAAATCTGATGGGCATCTGTATGGGCGGAACTTTTTCCATTCTATATGCCGCTTTGCATCCAGATAAAATCAAGAATCTGGTCACCACCGTCACCCCGTCTAATTTCGACACGAAACAGGGGCTTTTACATATATGGATGAAGGGTGTGGATACGGACAGAATGATCCGCACCTTCGGCAACATTCCCGGCGACCTGATGAACTTCGGTTTCCTTTTGCTTAATCCCGCACGCCTGATGATCGATAAATACGTCGGCTTCGCTGAAAACATGGATAACCGGGATTTTGTGGAAAACTTCGTGCGTATGGAGCGCTGGATTTTCGACAGTCCCGACGTGCCGGGCGAAACTTTCCGCCAGTTTATCGACGACTGTTATAAGAACAATCTTTTGATTCAAAACAAAATGTTTCTTGGCGAAAGACGGGTTGATCTGAAAAATCTGACGATGCCGCTTTTGAATTTCTATGGTGAATATGATCACCTAGTCCCACCCGAGGCGTGTAATAAGCTCACCGGGGCCGTTGGAAGCCGCGATGTAGAGGATGTTCGCCTGGAGACTGGCCATATCGGCATTTACGTCAGCTCCAAATTTCAGCGGCTGTTCGCCCCTAAAATCGTGCGCTGGCTCAAAGAGCGTGATGCACAGGAAGCACCGCGACAAAAAACAAGACTTCGGCTTATTGCTGCGGCAAAACCGCTAAAAGCAGATAAGCCCCAAACCAAAAAAGAGACGGCCCAAGCGAAACCGGCATCCGGGGGAAAAACCCGGAAGACGAAAACACCCAAAAAAGTAAAAACAAAGCTACGATCGGCGCCGGGGAGACGTAAACTGTCGCTGATCGACAAAATCAATGAAGCCATTTAGGGGGGAACTAAAAAATATGTCAGCCAAAACAAATTATTTTCAAGCTCTAAGCAAGCTCAGCAAAGACATGGCCAAAACTAAAAATCATCTCAAAATTGGCCACCTGATTGTTTCGACCGCGGTGAAAACACTCAAGGCCAAGGCGGCCGTGATTTATTTAAGGGATGAAAACGACGAGAACGCGGAACAGACCACTTTGGCAGTACAAATTGGTCTGTCCGATAAATATGTCCACGCAGCTCCCGAACAGGCAACTAAAATCAGGCCGCAGTTGATGAAAGAAGGTTTCATCTATTACCGCGACGCTACAACGGACAAGCGCCTTACCAACCACAAGGCCAAAAAAGCGGAAGGCATCGGCTCAATTTTAACAATGCCAATCATCGACCGTGGAGAAATACTCGGCGTCCTGAGCATCTACACAAAAGAAATACGTAAATTCTCCCAGGATGAAATTGATTTTCTATCCATTCTGGCCGAGCGCGGCGGAGCGGAAATTGCCAATTTGTTTCTGGTGCAAAAATTGCGGCGGCAGTCGAAAACCTTTCTTGATCTTGCCGCCGGTATTTCCCAGAGTCTGGACATCAAATCTATTTTGCAAACCATGACCCGGGACATGGTCGAGGCCCTTAAACTAAAGGCGGTTGCCGTACAGCTCCTGGACGAGGACAAACGCACATTGAAGCGTGTGGCCAGCTTCGGCCTGAGTGAAAAATATATGAATAAGGGACCTGTGCGGGCGGACAAAAACATGGCGGCCGCGCTGAAGGGAGAAACGATCTTCATCAAGGATGTCTTAACGGACGAAGGCACGCAGTACAAAAAAGAAAAGAAGGAAGAAGGCATCGCCTCGATGCTTTACGTACCTATAAAATCAAGAGATGAGATTATCGGCGTTCTGGTCATTTACAGCAGCCGAAAAAGAAAATTCTCCGCAGACGAGATTTCGCTGGTCACGGCTCTTGCCTACCAGGGAGGGCTCGCCATCAGCAACGCGTGCATGTACCTTGATATGGAGGACAATGTCAGAGACTTGAAAGAAAACATCTGGAGTCACAAGTGCTGGTTCTGACACCGGCCGCCTCATCGAAGGTAAACCTTCTGGGCCTGCATAAAATGAAAAGGATTGCTTATGTTGGGAAAAACCATTGATCAGTTAAAAGTCGGTGAGTCAGCCGAATTTGCCAAAACAGTTTCGGAGTCCGACATTTACCTCTACGCAGGTATCACCGGAGATTTCAACCCGGCGCATATGAACGAAGCTTACGCGCAAAACACATTCTTCAAGACACGTATCGCCCACGGGATGCTCACGGCCGGCTTTATCTCCGCGATCATCGCCAATCAATTGCCGGGCCCCGGGACAATCTACATGAAACAGGAACTGAGCTTTCTGGCACCTGTGCATATAGGAGACACCATAACGGGCCGTGTCGAGATCCTGGAACTCAATCTGGAAAAAAACCGGGCACGACTCAAAACCGTCTGCACAAATCAGGATGGTGTAGTTGTCCTGGAAGGCGAGGGACTGGTCAGCCCGCCGAAGGCCAAAAAAGCGCTGACGGCCTGACACAGACGCGAAAAGTACAGCCAGCTGTCGCCCGGGCCGTCGCGCCCGGCAAGCAACAACAAAATAATAACCGCTACGTACAAGCTCACGAGATACAAACCGATTTGCGGCGATTGATGATATTTCGTATCACCTGACAAAAGCCGGGATGAGTTTTTTCCCAATAAACAGGCCCGCGCGTACAGAAACTTCGGCAATTCAGCTCAGGATGGATAAGCAAGGAAGATAAAAAACACGCACCATTAGGTGGGAGGCGGGGTCACCCCCGCCGTCCTCCCACACCACCGGACATGCGGTTCCGCATCCGGCGGTTCATTGAACACTCTGGAGTCGTCGCATCGTATCTTGCAGCGACACCAACCCTAAACGATCAAAGAAAGATTTCGGGAAGGCCTGGTTCATGTGGCTTGCGCCACTGTTCCACCACGGCCCCCGCTGGTTGAAGGCCGAGCCAAAAAGCCCGCTCTTCCTTCAATCCCGCCTTCATCAGGTTCTTGGCACGCGTGTACGGACGCTTCCACTGTCGCCATATTATACAGCGCAGTTTGTGCCTGATCCATCCATCCAGCTCTTCCAGAACCTTCTTGGTCTGGGTCAGCTTAAAATACGCCATCCAGCCGCGAAGGATCGGGTTGAGTTCGGATATGGTTGTATTCAGGTTGCGTCCTCGCGCCCCTTTGATCACTCTGCGGATGTTGTCCTCCAGTCTTTTTATGCTGGTCTGGGCAATCCGCAGTCTCGGGGGCTTGTGCCATGTCAGGCTATATCCGAGAAATTTTCTCTTCCACGGACGCGCTACCGCGCTCTTGGCCACATTGACCGTCAGCTTGAGCGTGTCCGACAGGAACCGGGTGATGCTCGCCATGACCCGCTGTCCTGCCCGTTGACTTCTGACATAAATATTGCAGTCATCGGCATAGCGGCAAAAGGCATGGCCCCGGCGCTCCAGTTCCCGATCCAGCTCCGAAAGCAGGATGTTCGACAGCAGTGGACTGAGCGGCCCGCCCTGCGGCGTCCCTTCCGTCCTTGGGGAAACAACCCCCTCTGACATCATGCCCGCTTCCAAATACCGGCGGATGAGTCTCATAACCCGACCATCTCCGATCTTCTTCGATAGCTTTTCCATCAGAATGTCGTGGTTGACGCGGTCGAAAAACTTCTCCAAGTCAATATCCACCACAAATCTGCGCCCTTGGGCAACATACTGCCTTGCTGACTTGACCGCCTGATGGGCGTTCCGCCCCCGTCGAAATCCATAGCTCGACTCGGAAAAGTCCGCCTCAAAGATCGGTGACAAAACCTGATGCAACGCCTGCTGGATCAATCGATCCGTCAGCGTCGGTATCCCGAGTGTCCTGATACCACCTTGCGGTTTTGGTATGTCCACCCGGCGAATGGGGTGGGGAATGTATGTCCCCGCCAATATCTTGGCCTTGATCGTCGGCCAGTGTTGCTTGAGGTGATCTTTAAACTCGGCAACGCCGATACCATCTACTCCGGCGGCTCCTTTGTTCTCCATCACCCGCTGATAGGCAAGTTTCAGGTTGTCACGTTCGCACACGACTTCCATCAACCTGCTTTCCTGCGCAAACTCCGCTTTCGTCCGCCAATGGGTCGTCACGTTGGTCTCGACACCAGTCAAGGCCATGCCAGCGTTCCGCGCCAGTCTCTCCTTGTTGGCCCCCACTTGCTGTGGTGCTTCTGTCTTCGTTGACTGTCCGTGTGATCCCATAGCCTACTTGCGGCTTTCAATGTTCGGCCCTTCAGCCCAGGTTGGCGCCTACTATGGCCTCTGCTGACTTCCGGCACTCCATCCCACGACCTCTCGACCGTGGTAGC
>ENA-UPSM01006426-UPSM01006426.1-activated-sludge-metagenome-genome-assembly--contig:-NODE-6426-length-10940-cov-5.099678_pt1 | contig 10940 bp, 9 predicted proteins | sample MGYA00238181_ERZ773283 | MGnify/ENA primary metagenome ERZ773283 (study PRJEB29023, sample SAMN05720199) | activated sludge metagenome | isolation source: Anaerobic digester | place: Japan... | reverse complement strand
AGCCGAGGGGATCGAGTACACCGATGGCGAGAACATCCTGATCGCCGACACGCCGCAGGCGTTCGCCGGCCGGTTATGCTCGCTTTTGGAAAATCCGGACGACAGTGCCAGGCTTGGGCGAAACGCAAGGAACCTTATGGAAGAGCGCTATGCCGTCCCGCAGGTCTGGAAAAGGTGGCGGCAGGTATACCGGGATTTCGGCATCTGCTGAGCCAACCGCTCCGAAACCTCCCGGAGGCGAATCCTTCCCCGTTGCGGGGGGCTGCGGGGGCGATACACATTGCCGCCTTAAGTGCCCGAAAATCAGCTTCTTTCGAACCCGATCCCGCAAAGGGGGAACGTTTATTGCACACCTGGTGCGGCAGGGAGACCTGCAATCGCTGCCCGGCTTCGGGCAGACTTCACCGGAGAGCGAAACCCCTGCACACGCTCAAGCGAACCCATCGGACCAAGGCGGAATGAGACGCAGCGCAACAGGCATGATGATTCTTGTCCCGGTCCTTCTGATGCTGACCGGTACGGCTGTCGGCTTTCTCGCCGTCGAGGCTGCTTACCGGTATTATCTTTACATCCAGTTACAGGCCATGCCCTCTTATTGGGCTGCAAATGACTCGATATACGAGTATCACCCGGACTTCGGATACACACACCCGCCGGGTAAATCAATCGTAGAGGTAAAGGTGGAAAAGGGGTATCCCGTTCTGTGGAACGAGCGATTCACCGACGGGACCGGCAATATGACGGCGGCAAAGCGAACCGGCGCACCGGGGGGGCAGCGTCTTCTGGTTCTCGGGGACTCGTTCACGGCCTTCCAGAGGGATGGTGTGACATGGCCCGACCTGCTTCAGGAGAAGCTGGACGCCCGCTTCCCGGGCATGTTCGGCGTCGTCAATTGCGGCAGGAACATGTATGGGATCCTGCAAATGTTCGACCTCGGCGTCGAGAAAGCGAAAGAACTGCAGCCGGATCTCGTGATCGTGGCATTCATCACCGATGACCTGACGCGTCCCCGCTTCTGGATGACGGTGGAGTCGATCCGGGGGGAAGCGAGGGTCATCCGGAGAGGGACGCCGGCGGACGGGAACGGCAGCGATTCGGGCATCGATGCATTTCTCGTTCATCCTGGCATTACGAAAGACTGGTGCATGTCCATGATGGGGTCCGTGAGGTCGGAGGACCCGGTCCTGAAGGCGATGAACGAACGGTATCGTGATCTGCTGGATCGCAACTGTCGCGAAGCCTTCTTTACAGGGAAGGCATCCTTTGTGTTCAACAGGCTTGTCCGCGGGGATGCATTCCACGGGCTGGTTCGCCGGGGCGGGGAGCCGGCCCTGACGGCCAAGGCATACAGGGAGGACAGCCGGTTCCTTCGGCAGGTCGCCTTTTTGCATGCCAGCCGGGTGCCCACCCTGCTGGTTCATCTCCCCACATACCGGGAGTTGCGGGAGGGCAAATACTTGCCGGACGGCCGGCAAAAGGAACTTCTCCAATGCCTTCGGGAACTCACGGGAAGGAAAATCGTCAACCTCATCGACCACATGGTGTTGCCGAACGGGGAGATCGAACGGCTCTTCCTGCTGCCCCACGACGGGCATCCCTCACGCGCAGGTCTCGAGATCCTTTCCGATGCAATGTTCAACCTGCTCACGCGGGATGTCCTCACCCTGCCGGATGTGCGCAAGCGGCCCGGGTCCAAGACAAGAAACGTGACCGAGAGGAGAGCCATGCCGGTTTCCGAAGGGCAACGTGGAGTCTGAGAAGAGGCACATAAAGGGGAAGGGGCTTCGACATCCAATTTCTCCGATAGCATTGAAATGGCCGGCGCGGCCGCAGCAGGGAGCCTTGCCTGGCTTTCACCCTGCGCAGCGTCGGCGGGAAATCCCATGCATCCTTATCTGGAGCAGATCCTGACGACCCAAACCGTGTTGACCCCTGAAGGCAGCCGCGTGGCGATCAACAGCCAGATTACGCGGCAGGAGGGCCTCTTTCTTCAAGATCTGCTCAGGGAAATCCGCCCCCGCGTGTCGCTGGAAATCGGTGTTGCCTTCGGGATCTCCTCCATGTTCATCTGCGAGGTGCTGATGGAACTGGGTGCGGCCAGGCACATCTGTATCGACTCGGGCCCCTTGAGAAGGGAATCCGGGGAACTGGACCGATACGGCCTCGGTCTTCTGAATCTCGAGCGATGCGGGTACGGTGCCCTGGTCGAGGCCTACGCGCTGCCGTCGGAGATAGCGCTTCCCGCACTTCTGCAGCAAGGCCGAAAAATCGATTTTGTGTTCATCGACGGCTGGCACACATTCGATCACTGCCTGCTCGATTTTTTCTACGCGAACCGGCTGCTGAATGTGGGCGGGGCCGTTGTGTTTCACGACGCCGACGGGCCGCCCGTGAAGAAAGTGATCCGCTATGCGTCCCGGTATCCCTCGTACCGGCGGCTGGGGGAAACCCGGCGACCCCGGCTTCCTAGTGCCGGGAGGCGAAACGGGGTCAGAAAAATAGGCGGATTCGCCCTGGATCTTCTCCGATTGCTCCGGCCGAATCCGCCGACCTGCGTGGCGCTCCGCAAGGTGGCGGAGGACGAGCGGTCGTGGTCCTGGTATGAGAAGTTCTGACATGCGGCAACGGACATCCGGATGCGGGCAGGAACAAGCACGATGAGCCCCCTCTCGACGTTTACAGAAGATTATCTGGACTATTCCCTCGGGGCTTTTCGCCGAAGCATCCTGTGCCGGGGGCACGGGAACTATACGAAAAGTTACGAATCCTTCAAACGGATCGACAGCACCGAGCGCTTTTTCCTCCAGGCAATTCGAGGCCGGCATAACGTTACCGTTCTCGATGTGGGGTGCGGCGACGGATACCATCTTTTTGTCTTCAATACCGACGAGGGCGTTCGGAAAACGGTTTCATTCCGCGGAGTGGACATTTCGGGGCTGCACATTGAGGTCGCCCGCAGAGTCGCGCGAACCCTGGGCTTTGAAAACATGCAATTCGAGGAGCGTCCGGCCGAGGACCTGGGATATCCCAACGAGAGCTTCGATGTCGTGCTCTGCAGTGATGTCGTGGAGCACCTGGAGAATCCGGGAAAATGTCTCGCCGAGATCTTCAGGGTCCTGATGCCGGGGGGCACAGCCATCATCACGACTCCCAACCCCTCGAGCATCGTGGTCAGGATGGCAGACTGGATGAGACAGATCGGGTTCCGGCCGAGAGCGCAGGGCCCCGAGGACGATCCGCGACACGGGGGACACATCTCGCTGCTGGGCTTGAAAGAATGGACCCGGATGGCTGAGGAGACGGGGTTTGAGGTGAGCGCCGTCCGCCGCGGCGCCCTCCTCTTCGGAGGTTATGCATACAACAGACGTCCCGCACTTTTTGCACTGTTGCTGCTGGCCGACCGGCTGCTCGATGCCCTGCCGGTGTTCCGCAACTGGGGTGAGGCCTTCACGATGAAGATCGTCAAGTCATGAAAAATGACGAGAAAGACGGGCAGGCGGACTCGGGATTTCCGTGCATGGGGGATGGACCCGCATCTCTGTGCGCGACGGCCACGATTTCTTCTCCTGCCGGCTGCCCCAGACTGCAGAGAAGGCTTTCCAGAATGCCGAACAAGGCCCTTCCCGTTTGAGGGGACGCGTCCCGTGCGGCCGTGCTTCCGCCCTTTCGGATTGACATGCCGTAGTCGAACATCCCCCGCGCAAGATTGGCGCGCGTCGTGACCTGAAATCGCTCGAAAAGACTTTTCTCGAGGATATTTTTCATGCTCGACCCGGAATGGACGAAGAGGTGTCTGGGCGGTTCGAGACCCCGCCAGTTTTCTTTGAAAAAGCGGTGCCCCAGGCTGTCGTTATTCGGAGTGACGATGAGAAGCTGCCCTCCGGGTCTGAGAATCCGAAAGGACTCGTCGATCATAGTCCAGGGATCCGGCGTGTGCTCCAGGACGTGATGCATCAACACCTGGTCGGCCACTGAGTCCGGTAACGCCGCTTCGCTGAGAGACCCGCAGAAAACCGGAATGCCCCGACGCTCCGCCAGAGCCGCCGCGACGGGGTCGGGTTCGATGCCCAGGACGTTCCACCCCAGCGATTTCATGCGGGCGAGAAAATCCCCCCTCCCGCAGCCCACATCAACCAGCAGATTGTCCCTGCGATCGGTCCATGCCGGGAAACGGTCGCCGAAGTCGCTGTACACCGCGCGGTAGCGAAGCAGGGGGATATGCCCCAGGAGGCCGCCGATGCGGCACAGGCCATGCTTCGTATGCAGAATCCGATAACCGAAATATCCGCAAAGAATGGCCTCGCGCAGCCTGTCGCGCAATCCGGCGAACGGCCTCGCCGGTTCGTCATATGCGACGGGGACGTCATGGGTGTAGTAGTCGCGGTAGCATGCAGAGATGTGCTCGGGACGGGGCCGCGGGTCCAGCCACAAGAGCCGGCAGCGCAAGCATTCTCTGAGCTGAAAAAGGCCCGGGACTCCCCAGAGCCGGTCCGCCAGGTCTGCATATCGCACCCGGCCCGTCTGCCCGCAGAGCACGCACGTGGGGAAGCGTTCCATTTCCATGGCGGTTCAATACCGTTGGAGGATCGAGGCAAACTGCCCCCTCAAGCCTGGATCGAGGACCCATTTCCAGAGGACCGTCGCGTAAACCGCAGTCGCCATCGCCATCCCGGCCAGATTCAGGGGGTCCAGCAGAGCCCACCCGAAGCTTCGGAGCGTGACGAAAAGCAAGGTGTTCAGGATAAGAGGCGGCAGACCGCGGCGGGCAAGCGCCATGCACCACGTCCATCGCCGTTCGCCGAGAAGGTGCAACGCGGCCCCGTGGAGCAGCACCGTGTCCATAGAAACCCGCAACAGCCATGCGGCGGCGGCCCCCTTGATCCCGTACGTTCCGATGAGCAGGAACCCGGCCGGCAGGTAGAGGACCAACTCGGCCAGATGAAATAGCGCGGGCCACTGCGGCTTGCCGAGGCCCTGGAGGACCGTGGACGCCGGGTACGCCGCCGCGTTCACAAGACCCGCGAATCCCAGGATCCAGAGAACGACGGTGGATTGCTCCGCGAAATCGGGCCCGACCCACAGGGAGAGAAACGGGCCGCCGAAGAAGAGGAAAAATGTCAGCGGCGCCGAGTAGAGGAGCAGCAGGTAGAGCGTGCTGCGCCGGTAAAGGTCCCGGATCGCCTCCCGATTGTTCGATCCATGCAACGCGCTGATGGCGGGAAAGAGAACGGCCGAAAAAGCCGACGGAAGCACCGACAACCGGCTCATCAGCGAAAAGGGTACGGCGTAATACGCCAGAGCCGACACGGAGCGCAGGGACGTGATGAAAAGCTTCTCGACATCGGAGAGAATCGGTCCAATCACTCCCGAAAGGGTCACAAACCCCCCGAACCGCAAGAGCTGCCTGAATACACCCTTGTTCCATCGGGGGCTTCCGAGGAAAGGATAAAGTCTGGCGACACAGCACCCATGGAGGCCGAGACCGACGCCTTGGATGACCACGTTCGACAGAACGACGTCCGACAGTTCATATCCCCGATACAGCAGGATCACCGCCGATGCGATCTGGAGCGTCCCGAGGAGGATCGACATCCCGTTCAACAGGTCGAATCTGCCCGCTGCCCGGATTGCCCCCCCGGCCAGCACGATGACCATGGAAATCAAAAAACCGACGGAACCGATCCGAAGCACGGCAACAGCCGTTGAGCGGGCAGGGGGTGGGACGTTGAACAGGCGGTCGATCAGAAACTCCGAGAAAGCGAAGATCAACAGCATGCCGAGGCACCCCATGGCGCCGTGGAGGATCATCCCGGTCCAGAACGTGTCACGGACCCCCTCCGCGTCGCCTCGGGAGAGATGCTCTGCGACATATTTGACTGCCGCCGTGCCGACCCCAAACTGCAAAAAGGCAAAGTAGTCGATGACGATGGCAATGAGGACGTAAATCCCGTAGAGGTCCACCCCGAGCTGGCGGATGATGAAAGGCGTGGCGACCAAGGCAAGGACGAAAAGCCATCCCTGGCCAAGGAAGTTCCAGACAACATTTTCGGTAATGGTTTTAGGCTGCCTGCGGATCGTCATCAGCATAAAGTGCAAAAGATCATTACGTTTTCCCATCGAGGGGCATCAGACCCCCCGGAGGATAAGGCTTTACAAGAATCATTCCAAAGCCGGCATCGCATCGCAGAAAGCTATAGGGATTCGGGGAACTTGGTGGACTTCTTGCATTCTTGCATTCGATGCGAGGAATTGAGGATGCCTGTGACCGAACCGCACGTATCCGTCATTTTGCCCTACTACGAAGGGGAACGCTGGCTGCGAAGAACGATCGGAAGCGTTATCGCCCAGGCCGGTGTGTCATGGGAGCTGGTGATCGTCGATGACGGCTCCCAGGCTGCCCCCGACGGAATGATCCGTTCCATGCGAGACGAACGCATCCGATTCCTGCGTATCGATCATGCCGGAAAAGGGGCTGCGCTCAACAGGGGCGTCTCCGTGTCGCAAGCCGGCCTGCTGTGCTTCATCGACCAGGACGATATCATGCTGCCGGGACGGCTTCGCCGCCAGGCGGCCGCGTTCGATGCCCATCCGGCTGCGGGAGGCGTGTATTCCGACTACGAGCGCGTGACCGACAGCGGCAGGCTGCTGGGCCGATTCATCAGCCGCCAGGCTGAAAACGGAGAGTGCCTCGAAAGACTGGCCAGAGGGATTTCCCCTGTCACGATGCAGACCCTCATGCTTCGGAGAGCGGTCTACGATCAAGTCGGGGGCTTTTCCGAGGACCCCGCGCTGACGGGACTCGATGACGGCGAGTTTTTCGCGAGGCTCTTCGTGTCCGGCGTCAAGCTCCGCTACGAACCCGGGGTCGTTCAGCAGTGGGTATGCCACGAGCGAAATTACTCCGCGGGCGCCGACTTTCAGGATGCCCGGCTCGCGTTCCTGAAACATTATACGGCGATGGCTGAAGAAATGCCGGAGCTGAAGGAGGTGCTCCCGCTGTTTCGATACAATACGTATTACAATCGCGGGCTCTACTACCTTGAACACGCCATGCCTCAGAAGGCGTGCCCCGAGTTCACTCGGGCCATTGCCTGCAGACCCGCAAACTGGAATGCGTACTACCTGCTGATCAAGGCCTGGCTGCAGGCAAATTTGCTCAAGGTGGCGACGGGATGAAGATTCTCTATTCCGGGTACCACAACCCGCACTACGAGACCGTGACCGAATACACGGAAGCGGCCATCCGTGCCCTGGGCCATGAGCTAATCATTTACGACGACCGTCATCACGTAATCCCCGGGCGTATCCGGCACCGGATTCCCTGGGCACATCGTCTCGATCTCGTTGTGATCAACCATCGCCTGCTTCGTCTTGCCCGGGAAGAGCATCCCCGCGTGGTGATCGTGTCGGGCGGCGAACGCATCCTGAAGGAGACCGTGCGTGCGCTGCAACAGTCAGGGACGACCGCGGTCTTGTGGACGATCGATGCACCATCGGGCGGCTGGGAGGTCTCACGATCGGCGCCGGTATACGATCATGTGTTTTGCCAGGGGTCCGAGGCGGTGGAACTCCTCGAGCGGTCGGGACTTGCCCGCGCCCGGTGGTTGCCCGTGGGCTGCGATCCGGCGAGCCACCATCCCGTCGAGGTGACGGACGAGGAAGTGCGGCTCTTCGGCGGCGACGTGGTCTTTGTCGGTTCCTGGTACCCCGAGCGGGCGGCCCTCTTCGAGCGGCTCTGTGCGTATGACCTTGCCGTCTGGGGGCCGGGCTGGGAGATGCTGCCGAAGGACTCGGCGGTTCGCCGGCATCTGCGCGGCGCCCACACGACGCCCGCGGACTGGCGGAAGATCTACTCGGCGAGCGGGATCGTCCTGGCGACGCACTATCACGATCCGACGGGCAGCTACCCGGTATACCAAGCCAGCCCGCGGGTGTTCGAGGCGCTGGCCTGCGGGGCCTTCGTGTTGTGCGACCGTCAGCGGGACGTGCTGGCGCTGTTTCGCGACGGGGAGCACCTGGTGTGCTTTTCCGACGGGGACGATCTTGTCGAGAAGGTCCGCTATTACCTGGCGCACGAGGAAGAAAGGCAGGCGATTGCCCGGCAGGGCCGCGCGGAAGTCCTCAGCCGGCATACCTATGTGCACCGTCTGCGTGAACTCCTTGCCGCCGTGGGGACGCAGGAAGGCGGCCTCGATCACTGCCGGGCAGCGGAAACGTTCGGTCGCAGGGCAGGTGCCGGCGCATGAAGCTCATCCTCACCGTCGATGTCGAAGCGGACAACCAGTGGTCCTTCAACGGGAGGATCTCGATCGAAAACCTCCGCCGCCTCCCGCGGTTTCAGTCTATGTGCGAGTCTTGCGGCTTCGCGCCGACGTACCTGGTGGCCTACGAGTGTCTCCAGGACCCGGATGCCGTTGCGTCGATGCGGAACTGGCAGGAGAGAGGATCGGCCGAGGTGGGAGCCCATCTCGAGCCCTGGACGACCCCCCCATTCACGGAGGATGAGATACGTAACACGGCGATGCAGGCCTTCCCAAACGAGCTTGCCGGTGACTGGTTTGCGCGGAAGCTGGAAACCCTCACGGGCGCGATTCAGCGCTCGATCGGTCGGGCGCCGCGATCGTTCAGGGCCGCCCGCTGGGGGATGAGCGGTCCGATGCTGGAGGCGCTGTTTCGCCTTGGGTACATCGCCGACTGCTCCGTGACGCCGAAGCTCTGCTGGAAGAAGGAGACGGGCCGGACCGGGGGGCCGGGGGGGCCGGACTTCAGGCGGGCGCCGATCGCCCCCTATTGGCCGTCCGCAACCGATATCTGCACACCCGGCTGCGGTAAGATTGTGGAGATCCCGGTGACACTTCTCTACACCGGGTCGTGGGTTCGTGAAGGCAGCAAGCTGGCCCGATGGTTTTCCTGCATGGAGGAGGGCAACTGGAAGCGGCTTCTCAATCGCCTTGTCTTCAAAACGAGATGGCTCCGGATCGGACCGGATAGCCGATTCCAGGATTGGGCGGCCCTGTATCGGGCCGCGCAGCGGAACGACCTTGATGTCCTCGAGTTCATGATCCACTCGTCTGAACTGATGCCGGGTGGAAGCCCGTTCATTCGAACGGAGCAAGATGTTGATGATCTCATAGGAAAGTGCACTGCCATGCTCGAATACTTCCAAAGCCGCGGCGTGACAGGATGCACCCTGGAGCAATACGCAGTGGCGCATCGGGAGCGGAAGCATGAAAGTCCTCGTGACGGGCTATCACAACCCCCACTATGAAACCGTGACGGAGTACATGGAACGGGCCGTCCGGGCACTGGGCCATGATCTCGTCGGGTATGATGACGCCCGCCACATCATACCGGGTCGGCTCCGGTCCCGTGTCCGCGTGCTGGAAGAGGTCAACCTCCGGCATATCAACCGCCGTTTGCTGGCTCTTGCGCGAAGAGCGAAACCCGAGGTGGTGCTGGTCACGGGCGGCGACCGAATCCGAAAAGATACCATCGAAGCTCTCAAGGCGGCGGGCGTGCTGACGGTGCTCTGGACCACGGACCCGCCGAGAGGGTGCATGCCCCATCTCAGGGTCGCCCCGCATTATGACCGCATCTTCTGCCAAGGGTCGGAGTTTGTCGAATTGCTGCGGGAAAGAGGCACCGACTCGGCCCGGTGGTTGCCCGTGGGCTGCGATCCGGCGAGCCACCATCCCGTCGAGGTGACGGACGAGGAAGTGCGGCTCTTCGGCGGCGACGTGGTCTTTGTCGGTTCCTGGTACCCCGAGCGGGCGGCCCTCTTCGAGCGGCTCTGTGCGTATGACCTTGCCGTCTGGGGGCCGGGCTGGGAGATGCTGCCGAAGGACTCGGCGGTTCGCCGGCATCTGCGCGGCGCCCACACGACGCCCGCGGACTGGCGGAAGATCTACTCGGCGAGCGGGATCGTCCTGGCGACGCACTATCACGATCCGACGGGCAGCTACCCGGTATACCAAGCCAGCCCGCGGGTGTTCGAGGCGCTGGCCTGCGGGGCCTTCGTGTTGTGCGACCGTCAGCGGGACGTGCTGGCGCTGTTTCGCGACGGGGAGCACCTGGTGTGCTTTTCCGACGGGGACGATCTTGTCGAGAAGGTCCGCTATTACCTGGCGCACGAGGAAGAAAGGCAGGCGATTGCCCGGCAGGGCCGCGCGGAAGTCCTCAGCCGGCATACCTATGTGCACCGGATCGAAACACTGCTGGCCCAGGCCATGGGGGATTGAGCGGTGAGGAAACGAAAAATCATTCACGTGGTCGAAGACCTGAACATCGGCGGCCTGGAGCGCGTCGTCCAGTGCATCGTCCAGGGATTGGACCGCGAACGGTACGATGTCGCGGTCTGGTGTCTTGCCCGCGGCGGCATGATCGCAGACGAGTTGAGGCGCGCGGGGTTCCCTGTTGAGGTCCTGGGGCTGCGGAGCTATCACAACCCCAGGAACGTGTGGGTTCTCGCCCGCCTCATGCGGCGCGGCGGTTTCCACGTCGTTCACACGCATGGCTACTTCGCGGGGACATTCGGCAGGCTCGCGGCCGCGATTGCCCGAGTGCCCCTTGTCGTTCACCACGTGCACACGACATACTCCTTTTTGGCGCCCCGCCATCACCGGATCGAGAGAGCCCTTTCCTTCGTAACCGATCGCATCATCTGCGTTGCCAATGCGGTCCGGGAGAACCTGTCAACGGTCGTGGGCATTCGGGGAGAAAAACTCTGCGTCATCTACAATGCCTCGCCCGTGGAACAGGATCGCTGCGCCTCGGCGGCTGTCGACGCAAGCCGGGCGGCCATGGGCATAAAGCCCGGCGACTTCGTCATTACAACAGTGGCGTCGATTTCCGATAACAAGGGGCAGGCGGTCTTGCTGGAAGCATTCCGGGGCATAGCGCCGGCCCATAGATCGGAAGAGCACACGTCTGAACTCCAGTCA
>ENA-UPSM01006422-UPSM01006422.1-activated-sludge-metagenome-genome-assembly--contig:-NODE-6422-length-10947-cov-3.875505_pt1 | contig 10947 bp, 9 predicted proteins | sample MGYA00238181_ERZ773283 | MGnify/ENA primary metagenome ERZ773283 (study PRJEB29023, sample SAMN05720199) | activated sludge metagenome | isolation source: Anaerobic digester | place: Japan... | reverse complement strand
CGCCGTCCCCGGCGCGACTACGTGTCCCCGTTCGGATGACCGGCGAGGGCGCCGGCCCCACACCGGATCCGGATACGAGGCCATGCCGAGCTGGAGCCCGGCGATCCCGGGGCGCCCCACAGACGAGGAAAATGGCGCTCCCGGGACCCCGGAACGGGGTCGAATTCGAGTCCCGGGCGCAGCCCAGGGATCATGGGCACCACCACGCCCCTACCCCGAAAGGGGGTTGAACAAGCCCTCCCATTTCGGTGTCGCTGCTGTCTGCCGTCCCTACGGGACTCATGGTTGGAGGGATACGGGGGTTCCCACCACTGAAGTGGTGGGCAGTTTTCTTTCGTCCCTACGGGACTCAAAGTGGACACGGCGCCAATCCCGTTTACTTTTGTCCCTGAACGGGCCTGAATCCGGGCGCGCCCGATCCACGCGTCTCACCCGCGGTCCTTCACAAAGAGCAGTCTCGAGGCAGCCTCGCTGGTGTGAATCCGGGTTATCGTGCTGTTATGGCACGCGCCTTGCTCCCTTGAAAATCATGGAGGAACTACCATGAGAATTGCAGTCACAGCGCAGGGCAGCGATATGAACGCCCCGGTCGATCCGCGCTTCGGCCGGGCGAAGTGCTTTATTGTCGTAAACACGGAGGCGGAGGGGTTCGAGGCCGTGGACAACAGCATGAACCTCAATGCGTCCCAGGGCGCGGGCATTCAGGCGGGCAGGAACGTGGTCGAGCTGGGCGTTGAGGCGGTTGTCACCGGTCACGTGGGCCCCAAGGCGTTCGCCACCCTCCAGTCGGGCGGAGTCGGCGTGTACACGGGCGCATCGGGCACGGTCGCGGAGGCCGTCGAGCAGTTCAAGGCCGGCGCGCTCACGCGTCAGGACGGCGCCGATGTCGAGGGGCACTGGGTATAGACGATGCGTGTACCCATACGGCGATGGAAGGTTCATAGCCACAAACGATACGAGACATAAAGGAACAACACGATGAAGATTGCTATCCCAACGGCTGACGGACGGCTTGCGGCTCACTTTGGTCACTGCGACCAGTTCGCGGTCGTGGAGATCGATTCCGCGACTAAGGCCATCCTGGGCGCGGTCTATCTAACGCCGCCGCCTCACGAGCCCGGCGTGTTGCCGCGATGGCTCCACGAACAGGGCGCCAACGTGATCATTGCGGGTGGCATGGGGCAACGCGCCCAGGTGCTGTTCGCGCAGCAGGGCATCGAGGTGCTTGTCGGCGCTCCCGCCGCCGCGCCCGAAGCGATCGTCTCGGCCTACCTTGAGGGCGCCCTGGAGACAGGCGGGAACCTCTGCGATCATTAGTCTTTTCCTGCGGACGCTGTCTTTTCCGGAAGCACCGGGCACGAGCTCGGCATGGCTTCGCCCCTGGCACGGGTCCACCGGGTCCACTGGGTCCACCGGGCCCGGCAGGCCTCCGCTGCTCTTCCGCTTTGTGCGCCTGACAAGCCCCTCTCCAACGTCAACCCCGACTGCATCGGAGGCTCCGCGGGGCATTGATCTTTTCCGTGTGCAGGAGTATTCTCCCGCGCCGTCGGCAATACGTGGCGTCCGGTTTGCCCAAGAGGGCAAACGCCGGATGAGGCAACATCTGAGGGGGGCGTGTGATGAGGGAACCTCGGCTTTCGGGCGTGCTGCATCCTGAATACACGATTGGTGCGGGCGGACGTTTCTGGAGGGGGCTGCATCGCGCCCCATCGGCCCCGCGCAAACAGGCCGGCCGGACCGTGCTGTTTCTTCTTCCCGTGTTCCTGCTGGCGTTCGCGAATGCCGCGCCGGGGGCGATCATCCTGGGCGACGTGAATCACGATGACGATATAAACGCGCAGGACGTTCAACTCGTCATCAACACGGTGCTTGGGATGGATACCGGCGTGGACTGCGACATCAACCGGGATAAGAATGACGGACGCCGTGGACGTCCAGTTGGTCATTAATGCGGCGCTGGGCCTTCAGATCGGCGTGAAGGTGCCTGATCTGACGGGCATGACGGAGGGGGAGGCTTCCGGCGCGCTCGCTTTCGCCTACCTCACCGTGGGCGACGTGACATCGGAGACCAGCGCCACCGTTCCCGCCGGGCAGATCCTCAGCCAGGACCCGGCCGCGGGCGCGAGCGTTGCGCCCGAAACCACGGTGGCGGTCGTCCTGAGTTCGGGGCCGCCGCCTTCCACGGGATGGACCTATATTCCGTCGCAGACCTCGGTCTGGGGGCTGAAAATCGAACAAACGAGCGACGGCGGGTATGTCATGGGCGGGGGATATACCGGCGGCTACGACATGTACGCCCTCAAGCTCACGCCCACCGGGGCGGTGGAGTGGGATGCGGAGTATTCCGAAGAAAGCCCCAACGGCAACGACCTGTGGCGGGCGGAAGCCCACGGCCTGAATCCGGCCGGGGACGGCGGATACGTCATGCTGAGCAGCGGCGGGTTTGTGTTGCTCAAGCTCGACAGCCAGGGCAACTACGTGTGGGACAAATCGTTTGCGCCGGACAACCCGTATACGCCCGGTAAGCCCTGTTCGCCAACGGTGTCCGGCGAACTGTGTGTCTGCAGCGACGGCGGCTTCTTTGCGGCCGGGTCTTCCTATGTGGGCGGATACGTTCTGGCCAGTGTGCTTAAGACGGATGCTGCCGGCAACCTGGAGTTCTGCCGGGTCATCAACGACAACGCCAAGGCGTACGACCAGCACATCGAGGCCGGCCAGCAAACCGCGGACGGGGGATTCGTTATCTCAGGCTATTCGGAAAACGGCAGTCTGCATGGCTATCTCGCGCTGCTCATCAAACTGGAAGCCGACGGTCTGCTCGAGTGGTCCAAGACGTATCAGTGCGTCGAGCTGGGGTATGGCGCGACGTCATACGCCGTGACGCAGACCGCCGACGGGGGGTATGTTCTGGGCGGCTTTCTCGTCAACGACATCACCAAAGTGTTGAATCACGGTCCGTTTCTCGCGAAGACCGATGAGGATGGCGAACTGGTCTGGATGCGCGCCTACGGCGGTTCCGCGACCGTCTATGATCTGAGAGACATCGAGGAAACGCCGCAGGGCGATCTCCTGGTCTGCGGTAACAAGTCCGGGAAACTGATCCTGTCGAAATTCAACGCCAACGGCGATCTGCTGTGGAATTTTGTGATGACGGAGCTGCCGTCGGTTACAGGTCACGACCTCGAACTGACCCCGGATGGGGGCTGCATCATGGTCGGTTCAGGCCTGACGGGCGGGCCCACGGTGGTCGTCAAGATCAACAACGTCTATCTTCCGGAGTAGGCGCCTGATCTGCGCGCTGCGCCGGGCCGGTAACCGTCGTGTTGTTTCCGGGTGCACCGGGACATCAGAAGCCCAGGAGGCTCTCAAGCGAGGGCAAGGGCCGGAACTGGCTTATCGCAAAGAGGACGTAGAAGCCGAGCATGCCCAGCGCCTCGATACGGTTGATTTTGAGTCCCGTCGTGACAAAGACCTGAATCACCACTGCCGCGAGAATCAGGAACGGCATGGCAAAGGAGATCAGCGCGGGTTCGACTGTCATGGGCCGGATGACGCAGCAGATCCCCAACACGACGAGCTGCGTGAAAATGTTGGAGGCGTAAACCTCCCCGATCGTGACGTCCGATTTGTGTTTGAACGTGGCGGACAGGCTGATCGTGAGTTCCGGCAGGCTGGTCCCGAACGCAAACAGCAATACGCCCATGGCCAGCGGGGGGATGCCGAGGGCCGCGCCCAGCGAGGCGCCCGAGTCCAGGGCGATCTTCGAGCCGGCGATGACGATGAAGATGCCCAGGGCCGCGAACACGGCCGCCTTGGCTCTGGGCGCCGGGGCGCGCGTGGCGTGTTCGCGGGTGTCTTCAACGCGGGCGGTCTTGAGCACGCTCAGCACGTAAGGAATATAGACGAGCATCAGGAGCAAGCCTTCGGAGCGGGACAGGCGCCCGTCCAGGGAAAGCACGAGCACAAAGGCGCTGGAGAGGATCATCCAGCTGGACTCCCGTTGCTGCACTTCTTCATGGATGTCGATGGGGCGCAAGAGGGCGCACACGGCGGTCACGAACGTGAGCGTGACGAAGTTCGAGCCGATGACGTTGCCGATCGAGATGGAGTCATCGCCGCGCAGTATGGCGAATCCCGAGATGGTGAGTTCCGGCAGACTGGAAAGCACGCTGACGCCAAGGACGGTAATGACCAGTTCCTTGACGCCCAGGGCGCGCGCCAGCAGGCCGATGTTTCGGGTGATGAACTCTGACCCGCCCCACAGGAGCAGCAGGCCGGTCAGGAACAGCAGCACGGTTACGCCCATCGAGACCTCCTTCCGCCGCAATCCACGGATACTCTACTCGAGACGGCACGGCCTTTTCGAGCATGGAAGGCCATCCGAATCGAGGGGCAGGCGCCGCTGACACGCCGGTCCGGGAAAAGAGGAAGCTTCTTTCGGCCGGATGGTTTGGAGTAGGATCTCCGGCAAACACACGCGGGAGGGTAGCAACGTGTTGCGACGAATGCCTGTCATACTGCTGGTGGCAGTTTCCGCCATTCAATCTTTATCTGCCGGGGAAATCAGGATCGAGACGATGAACGACTGGTCCATCGTAGTGGCCGGCGACGCCACGGCGAGCGAGCGTTACGCTGCGGAGGAATTCCAGTCGCTGTTCCGCCAGTTGACCGGGGTGGCGCTGCCGATCACCGGCGAGGTTCCCGCCCAATCGAAAAACATTTTTATCGGGCCCGGGGCCGCGGCGGCCGCCGGCCCATCGGGCTTTGATGCAGACGGCATGGGCGAGGAATCGCTGCGCATCCGCGTTCTCGGCGAAAACATTGTGGTAGCGGGCGGCCGGCCGCGCGGAACGTTGTATGGCGTCTATGAGTTCTTTGAACGGTATTGCGGCGTGCGTTTTCTGACGGCAGACCAGACCCATTTCCCCGCCGTGAGCCAGGTGCCGCCGCTCGGGGAGGTGGACTTCTCGTATACGCCCCCGTTTTCATTCCGCTGGAGCTATTACAAGGAGAATTCCGACCGTCCGGAGTTCGCGGCGCGCATGCGCATCAACACCGTCACGCAGGACGAGAAACTTGGCGGGATAACCCGGCAGACGCTCATCGGGCACAGCTACGCACGCTGGATCACCACCGAGAAGTACGGCGCGACCCATCCGGAGTACTTTGCCTTTATCGACGGCGAGCGGAAATGCACCCTGCCCACCCCCTCCACGGAACCGTGCGTAACCAATCCGGACGTCATCGATATCATCACACAGGGTGTGTTGGCCGATCTCGAGGCCAATCCGGACCTGGAGAACATCGCGGTCAGCCAGAATGATAATGACGCCTATTGCCGCTGCCCCGAGTGTGAGGCGATCAACAGGCGCGAAGGCACACCCATGGGGGCAAACCTGGCCCTGGTCAATGCCGTGGCTGAGCGCGTGGAAAGCCGGTATCCCAACGTCAAGATCGGGACGTTGGCCTATTGGTATACGCGCAAAGCGCCCAAGACCATCGTGCCGCGCAAGAACGTGCAGATTCAGTTGTGCAGCATTGAGTGCTGCGAACTCCATCCGATCGACGATCCCGGCTGTCCCAAAAACCGGGAATTCTGCGAAGACGTGCGCGCCTGGAAAGCCATCTGCGACAATGTATGGGTGTGGAATTACAACACGAATTTCTCGTACTACGATTTGCCGTTCCCGAATCTCAGCGTGATTGGGCCCAACCTGCGGTTTTTCAGGGACAATCACGCGCGGGGCGTGTTCATGCAGGCCAACGGCAACGGGAACGCGGGCGAGTTTTGCGATTTGCGCAACTACGTGCTTTCCCGTTCGCTTTGGGATCCCTCCCTCGACAGCAACGCCCTGGTGGAGGAGTTTTGCCGCCTCCATTATCAGGAGGCTGCGCCGGTCCTGCTGGAGTACATCCAGTTCGTCCGCGACAACGCGGAACAGCGGCAGTGCCACCCGAACTGCGGGGCGGCCCCTGTGGAACTTGGCCTGACGAACGAGGTGGCGTTCAAGGCCATGGCCCTGTTCGACCAGGCGCTCGCGGCCGCCAGAAGCGATGCCGTTCGAGCCCGCGTCGAGAAAGCCTCCATACCCGCGTACCGGACGCTCATCCTTGTCAACGGGTATCCGTGGCGCGTCGAGAACGGAATCTGCAGACGCGACTGGCCGGAACCGTACCGCGGTCTTGTGCCGCGGTACATCGCCTTGTGCAAACAATACGGCATGACGATGGTGTCGGAACAGCTTTCCGCGCAGGAGTATTTTGACCGCCTCGTGAAAATGGAGTCGATGCCCGCGCTCCGCATCGAAAACGGGACATGGCGGCTGACGGTGCTGCCGGAACAGAACGGAAAGCTGGTGGAGATGTTCCACAAGCCCACCGGACGGTGCCTGCTTCCCGCAATCCTCCGCGATAACATTCTTCAGGGGGCGCTTGACGAGGTCGGGCAGATGGGCCTGGCTTCCAATGCGTTCACGGCCTTTGAAGGGGAGGCGGACGCTGACCGCATCCGGCTCCACCGTTCGCTTGACGACGGCTCCACCGTGGAACGTGTCATCCGGTTGCAGGACGAAGTCATCGCGTTCGAGTCGCATATACATCATCGCGGCCCGGCCCCGAAACTTCTGCAGTTCCGCGTGCGGCCGGAATTTGACGCCTTTACGGGCTCGACGGACTCGGACGTCGTGAGTGTGTACATCAAGGCGGAGGAGTGGGAGAAGATTAACCGCGACTGGGCGGGCAACAGCGGGCCGGATAAGGACAGGATGCTCCGTGCGCGGGGCGGCGGATTCGCGTATTTCAATCACGAGGTCAAGGCGGGTGTCCGGATCGATTACCCGCCTGACTGTGTCAAATCCCCGCAATTGTGGTGGCGTCCCCAATACCAGCAGGTGAACCTCGAACTGTTTTCGCAGGAACAGGAAGTCGCGCCCGGGCAGGCGTTGTCCATGGCGTACCGGTTCCGGTTCCTTGCCGAACCGCCAACAGGAAAGGAGTGACGGCAATGCATCGTGAAAACGCAGGCAATTTGGGCCGCCGTAACATCCAATCGGGCCTGGAGGCACAATCACCCGGGGGACGGGCATGCGGCACGACCACGTTGCATGATGCCGCGCGCCGCCGCTTTGCCGGGTGCAGCCCGGGGTTGCTGCTGCTGGCCGTCGTAGTGGCGGGAAGTCTCGGCGCCGCGGAGCCGACGCCGAGTGCCCTGGAATCGGAGCCGTCGGGCTGGGTCAGCATCATGCCGCCCGCCGACCTGAACGGATGGTCGCGGGTGCCGGTGCCGCCCGGCGAGCCGCTCGGCAAGCAGCAGTGGCACATGGATGAATCGGGGAAGATACTCGTCTGCGAGGGCGACGGCGGGCACGACATGCTTTTGTGCAACCGGGAGTTTGGCGATGCCGTGTTTCACGTTGAATTCCGCTACACCAAAGTCGAGGGCAAGAGTGGATACAACAGCGGGGTATATGTGCGAAACTCCACCGATGGAGCCATCTGGCACCAGGCCCAGATAGGCGACGCCGCCGGCGGGTACCTGTTCGGTGAAACGCCCGGGCCCGACGGACAGAAGAGGTTCTTCACCACCACGGAGGAGGTCAAGGAAGGCCGGGTAAAGGCCGCGGGCGAATGGAACACCCTCGAGATCACCGCGCGCGGAAAAACGTTGACGCTGTGGGTCAACGGCGCCGTGACCTGCCAGGTCGCGGATTGCGGCCGTCCGAAGGGCCTCGTGGGAGTCGAAGGCGAAGGCTTCCGGATTGAATTCCGCAATCTCAAGGTCAAGAGATTGCCGTAGCGGGTCCGGCTGCCGCCTGGACCCGTTCTGGGCTCAATTCCCGCGGACGAACCGCTGCCAGGGAGGCAGGCGGACCAGCAGGATCTCGTAAACCATCTGGGCGGTCTCGGCGGGCCCGAACGCGCGCGCTTTGGCAATTTCGTCGCGCCGGGCGGGATCAATCACTTCCACCCAGGCCACCGTGTAGATGTGCTCGTCCTTGCCGCCGATGGCGATGCTCTCTGAAAAAAACACGCGGCGCCCGTCGCGGGACAGGATGGGCCCGTGGTTGGTGAGCTCCTCGCGCTGGATGTCGTAGGTGAGCAGGTACAAACCGGACTGCGCGGCGGGGCGGCCGTCCAGGGCAACTTCGGGCCCGTGGGCGAGGTAGAAGAGGGTGTTGCCGGGTCCCAGCATGAAACCCAGTTGACTGATCTCGGGATTGCGCGGCATGCCGCGATAGGCGCCGGGCCGCATCTCGTCCACGGTTCGGAGATAGTTTGCGGCAGGGTCAAACTCGAACAGGGTGGTGGTCTCCCAGGTGATTCCCCAGAAGCTCTTCGTGGCCGGGTTCCAGTCGATGACGCGCCAGTTGTACTGGAAATCGCCCCGTTGGGTCTCGACGGCGGACTGGGACACGGGCAGGCGGGCCAGATCCAGCCCGTGAATGTAGGTCACCGCGTTGTAGGCGGCGGGATCGAATTTCCATATCCTGCCGTACATGGTGGAGCCGTAGACCTCGCCGGAGGGCGCCACGCCGAGCGTACGGCAGACGCGATCCCATTCCCAGGGGTGTTCGCCCCATTCGCCACGGCCCTGGACGCCGCCCCAGCAGCGCATTTCCTGCTTCGCGATGTCGTATGTGAGCAGGATGCCCGACGGCCACGTCAGGCCGTAGAGCACTTCGCGCTGCGTGTCCATCGCCATGGTGATGATGCCCTCGCCCGGGACGCCGCGCGCGACGTCGGTGAACTGGCCGGTCTGCAGGTCATAGTTCATAAAGCGGCCGCCGCTGTATGGCGCCTTGCCTTTGGAATCGAATTCCGGAAGTTCGCCGTGGTAATGCGACGTGTGCGTCGTGAACCAGAGTTTGCCCTGGTGTTCAACAAGGGGCGTATGCACCTTGCCCTGGGGGACGTGGGTCGCGGCTGGCTCCTGAAGCACCTCGTCCAGTTTCCCGACGAGCGTGATGGCCTCGGTTGCAGGGTTGAAGATGTAGTACCGGCATCCGAAATCGAAATTGTGCGTATTGATGACGAAATGGACGTTGCCGTCGGAGGCCACGGTGAGCGCGTGGTAATTGCTGTCGCCGACCAGGAAATCGGGCTGGAACAGGTCCGCCTCGACATGCCGGTCCAGCTCCTGCATCCGAACGGATGATTTCTGGACCACGGGATTCGCCGCGGCCAGGGCGAGGCCCGGGATGAGCAGCCCCGCCAGGAAGACCACCCGGCATATGGCCCGGATATCAGCTCGGAAACGAACCGCTGGAACCATCTCCCTGCTCCTTTCGTACGCGGGCCGGCATCTGCTCCATGCGGACACCTGACCGCGCCGGCGCTGCAACGAACCGGTCAGCGTTCCTCAAAGATCGCGACGCCGAGCGCATCCACGCGTTTAAACAGCACATAGAGCCGTCCGTTCGCGTCGACGGCCATTTTGTTCTCGCCGCGCTCGTCCTCCCAGAGGAAGAAACTCGTTACCAGGCAACCGCTGTTGTTGAATTTCATGATGCGGGCGGGCCGGGGCTCGGGCTTGGCGGAATTCTGGACCAGTCCGGCCGTGTCGCGCACGGCCAGGTACACGTTGCCCCATTGGTCGCCGCAGATGCTGGTGATGGCCACGAGTCCGTCGGGCGGGTCGGGCTGTCCGAAGGCCAGGACGAATTCGCCGTTCGCGGTGAATTTCTGGCATGGGCCGTAATAGTTGGGCACGAACACGTCCCCGTTGGCATCCACGATGACGCCATACGGCTCGTTCAAGTCGCCGGGCCGTACGCCGTTTCGCCGCCAGGATTCAACGAACGCGCCGTCGTTTTCATACACGTTCACCTGCATGTTGTCTGAATCGGCGGCGTAGATGCGCCCGGCCGGGGAGAAGGCGACGCCTTGCGGCTGCATGATCTGTCCGGGGCCGATGCCTTTCTGCGCGAAGGCATGAAGAAACGCGCCGTCAGGGTCGAACACCTGAATGCGCGGGGGGCCCGTGCGCATATCGCAGGCGACGATGTTGCCGTCGGGCGACACGTCAACGTTGCGAAGCTCGCCGAAATGTCCGGGGGTGTTGCCGCCGGGTTCGCCCACGCCGCCCAGGGCCTCGCCTTCGGGGGTGAACCGGAGCACCTTCGAATGCCCCCCGTCGCTTATGAGCAGGTTGCCCGAGCGATCGACGGCGATGTCCAGCGGATCCTTGAGCTGCCCGGAGCCGTCCGCGGGTTCCTGCCATTGGCCCACGAGTTCGTAGGCCGGTGCGCCGGAGCCGATGAGGACCGTTGCCCAGAGCCGCGGATTCTCCGCGCGGTCGACCGTGGCGCAGATGTGAACTTCACAGGGGCGCGGCGCCTCGTTTGGCGCCCGGTACACGCCTTCGCCGTCGATGGCGCCCAGCGTGTCGTTGCCGCCCGGAATGCCGTTCACGGCCCAGGACACCTCGCCGGCGACGTACGCTTCGTGCAGCCATTGCGGTTCGAACACCGCCCGGAACTGCTGCGTTTCGCCGGGAGCCAGCTGAACAAGGGCGGGGCGGATGCCGGCCCGGCCCGCGGGCGTTCCGGTTTCCACGGTCTGCGCCGAGCCGCCCCGCGGCCAGAGGGCGAGCACGCATGCAACAGAACCCGCAAGCAACCACCGGTTCAACGACAGACGCATAAACGGCTCCTTTCAGGCGGGACAGGCGGCGGGCACTCCCCCAAGGTTATCTCGGCGCCGAGATCTCCACCCCCATACGCTCGTTCCCAACGAAGATGCTGTACACAATCCCGTTTTCGTCGACCGTAGACCAGTTTTCGGCGTGTGCGTCGACGTTCAGGGTCAGGCTGGCCACAAAATCGCCGTTGTTGTTGTATTTCATGACGCTCACATGATTGCCCTGGGTATCTTCGATGGCGCCGCCGTATCCGCCCGCGCCGCGCACGGTGAGGTACACGTTGCCCCAGCGGTCTACGCTGATGCTGT
>ENA-UPSM01006414-UPSM01006414.1-activated-sludge-metagenome-genome-assembly--contig:-NODE-6414-length-10960-cov-5.854654_pt1 | contig 10960 bp, 9 predicted proteins | sample MGYA00238181_ERZ773283 | MGnify/ENA primary metagenome ERZ773283 (study PRJEB29023, sample SAMN05720199) | activated sludge metagenome | isolation source: Anaerobic digester | place: Japan... | reverse complement strand
TCTTTTCGCACTCCTGCTTTTCCTTGTTCAGGTTGGCCAGGCGCTTTATGAGGCGATCCATCTCCAGCCTGCCGCCTGCCTGGCCCGAGTATACCCTTGAAGGGTCATCGGCGGCGACGTCCCAAATGAAGTCGACCTTGGTGCGTTTTATCGTCATGCTGATGGAGCCGCTCAATTCGAGCTTGATGGTTCCCGCGCCGGCCAAGAGGTCTTTGCCGGTCTTCTCGTCGAAACGCGGGAAGTAGACCATGCCTTCGGCTGTATCCGCCACCTTGAAGTTCAACAGGGGGTCATAATCGACGGGTTTGTATTTCTTCCCCTTGATCCACAGGGTGACCTGCTCGCCGAAAGGGGCCATGTGTATGGCGGAACCCATGATGTCGAAGCGAAACCTCACCGGTATGGTATCGTCGAGCCTCAGCGTTTTGAGAAGTTGGTACTTATGAAGATCCATCTCGTCGGCGGTCCAGAGATTTTTATCGGCCTCGCTCTGCATGAGGGCCTCGATATACTCCGACGAGAAATAGGTCGCGGAAACTGAAAGGGCGTCTCCCGCGTCGCCGAACCTCTGTGTTTTCTGCCATCGCTGCATAATCTCGTCGTAGGGAGCCGCGCCTGCAGGCACCGCAAGAGACAGGAAAACCGCCGCCACGACGATAGAAATCAATATCCTGCGCATTCCCCGATCACTCCCGTCAGAAATAAAAAATGGGGCGGGAGCATTCGCTCCCGCCCCAAGTATAGCACAGGCGCAGTCTAGAAGAATACGGTGGTGCGGAGCCAGATGAAATCGTCGTCGAGATCGCCGCCGAGCTTATCATAGCCAAGCTCGAACGCGAGGCTCGGAGTGTACCAGTGGGTGACGGCAACTGTCCAGTTGTCGTAGTCGAAGGTATCTGCATCGGCCTTCAGATAACGGACATAGGTACCCCACTTGTCGTTCCATCTCTGCATGGCAAGGACGGTCCAAACCGTGGTGTCTTCGACAACTTGGCCATAACTATTGATGAAGGAATCAGCCCTCATCCAGCCGTAGGGAGATGCGCCGTTGGGGAACACGAAACCGGCATCAAGCTGTGCATACTCGAGCCAGAGGCTGGTGAAGCCAAGAACATCCTGATCGATCTCGAGGATTGCCTTCCAGGCATTGGGAGAATCATCGCCAGGTCCGCCATCGTAGATGTTGAGAGCCTGCCATGCCGGATCATTATCCTGCATGAAGTACTGGCCCTTGAAAGTGATGCCGGGCTTGAAGTTGACAACCAAGTCGCCCCAGATGGTGGCGGTATCAGCAGCAAGTGTGAATCCGCCTTCATCATACAACCCATAGAAGTAGAATGCATCGGCAGGAGCCCCGAACGGCCTCCAGTACTCGTTTCTCCAGAAGGAAACCTCAGCATCGTCCTCGTAGTCGTACTTCATGTAGTTGACAGCAAGGCTGAACATCTCGTTGAAGTTGAAGTTGATCCTTGCGCCGTAGATGTAACGGTCGCTTACAAGACCCGCGCTGGCCCAGTACTCTTCGTACCTGGTACCAGTAAAGAAGTAGTCGTAATCGTCATCGTACATAACGGCGAAACTGCCTAGATCCTTGTTGTCATCATGTGCAACGTAGAGGCTGAAGTTGCCCATGCCGAAGGACTTGTCGAACTTCCATGCCATGGTCGGCCTGATGTCGGTGATGTAGGCGTCATTCATGGCGAAATACCACCAGTCGCCGGCGTAGAAGGCGCCTTCCCAGTCATGCCAGAAGCGGCCGATCGTCGCGGTGATGTCCCAGGGGAACTTGATGGTGAGGTAGGCAAGCTCTACTGCCACATCTTCACCGCCGCCGCCCTGGAGACGGACGTTCATGGTGACCTTGTCGTCGATGACCTTCTTGATGTTCCAGCGGAAGCGGTTGACTGCCCATGTATCGTCGCCATCGGCGAAGGTCTGCTGCATGCGGAGGTAGCCGCTGAAGTACCACTTGCCGACGCCCTTCTCCAGGTCTGCTACCCTGGCATCGAGCTCGTCGACCTTCACGCCGAGGGCATCCAGCTCATCCTTGAACTCGACAACGAGCTTCTTGAGGAGTTCCAGGTCCTGCTTGGAGGCCTTGTTCATGTCGACATAGGCAAGGGCGCGGGCCACGACAGAGGCCATCTCGTAACGGGTGGCCTTCCACTCGCCCTTGAAGGCGCCATCCGGATAACCGGAGACTACGCCTCTGGAGGCAAGCTGGGAAACTGCGTCGTATGCCCAGTGGTTCATGGGGACATCCATGAACGGATTGGCCGCGAATGCCGGAGCGGCAAACGCGACGAGCGCAAGTACTGCTACTAGTGCCGCGAATCTCTTCATTCTCTTTAACCCCCTTGGGTTATGTATTCCGGCCCTCCGGGGCGCGCGCTGGTCAAGGGGAAGTATCCAAGTTTCCTTCCGCTCTTCGCGCGGACCTTCTTCCGAAAGGGTCCGGCTTCACTATCCGCTCTCCCATTTTGGCTCGGGGGTTGCACCTCCTTTCCTGCCGTCCGGGGTCACCGCGGAATTTGAAGCGTGTCCAAGGTTCTCTTTTCAAGGTGCTCTCGGTATACCCGGTGCGTATCTTACCCGTAAAACTACCTACGGGGAATAGGACCTTAGGCCCATTTAAAACATGGAGCGGCGCTCTTCGCCCGTTCTTCCAGGCCCGGCGAATGCTTCACATAGATAAACTATCACCCCTTTTTCGAAGTGTCAAGGACGAAGGGGGTTCCTGTGGCTGGACAGGCGCAAGATCCCTGTCCGTCGACGGCCGTCAGCGGGTCAGGATACTTCGAGAAGCGGCGTCAGCCTAACGCCTGATCCTTTCGCGCTGATTCCTGTACTTGCGGTACATAAGATCCGGCGTCACAAGAAAAGACAAGCATTTCAGGCTAATGTCAGGCGCTCTGAAAGCCATCTCCTTGAAACCCCTTTTAAGAACAGCTTTCGTCTCCGCCATCGCTAAGGTTTGCCAAAAAAGTCGTTTAAGCCATAGAAAACATAATTCCTTAGCCTTCTTAGCAAAAACCTGGGAACGACCATGTTTCGCAGAACGTATCCGAGTCTTTCGTCCTCGTCGTTATAGTCCTCAATATAGCGCTGAAAAAGCGCGGGGTCTATCCAGGAAGACGGAGGGAAACGGACGGGGTCAAAAGCCCTGGTCACGGAAAGATCGTGCTGCACATAGTGAACCAGAATATCCGGTTCCAGGTACACCTTCCCCGCATGGTAGAAGGCTCTCCAGCGGAAGTCAATATCCTGACCCATGGTCATCTTCTCATCGTAAAAGACATTATTCTCGACAAGAACGCTTCGCCGGTACAAGGCGCTACCCGACCATACCTCAAGGTTCTCTTCCAGCAGACCTATCAGGGCTTCACGTCCTGGAAGGGTGCGCTTTCCGGGACGGGACGGCAGCTTTCTTGGTTTGGTCCTGCCGTCCTGATAAAGCAGGCTGTAGGAACAGTATGAGATATCGATCTCAGGGTCAGTCCCAACCGCCCGGACCAACTTTTCAATGAACTCCTTTTCCGCAAGATCGTCAGAATCAAGGAAAACCACGTACCCGCCTTCGGCCTTTTTAATTCCAAGATTCCTCGCCGCGCTCTGCCTCTTGTTCCGCTGCGTGAACAGCCTTATCGCCACAGGCGAATCCTCTTGGAATCGACGACAGATCTCAGGGGTCTTATCGGTGGATCCATCGTCAACAATGACGATCTCGAAATCCCTTGCGGTCTGAGCCAGAAGGCTGCGAAGAGTCTCTGAAATGGTCCTCTCGGCGTTGTAAGCGGGAATGATCACCGAGGTTTTTATCATATTTCCTCTGACGTTGTCAGAACTGTTTTTCAAAAAAGCCACCTCCAGCCGGTCTTGTCGGGTAATTTTAGGATAAAGGATTTGACCGAAGGGGTACCCATCGCTGATAAACCCTTTGCGCATCAGGGTAATAGGGCAATAACCGGGGGAGTATCTCCTTCAGCAAAACCAAACACTTTTTATCGTCAGGACGGAACAACCTTCATTATTTATTCTCTCGCTCAAGAAACGACCCAAGAGCCTCTTTCATTCGATCGTCGATGATTTTTTTCTCCCTTGCGCTGTCGGCTACAATAAAACCGGTTATCAGACTTCTGTTTCCAGAAAGGGGAGTACCCTCATACAATCTCAAGGGAACAAAAATTCCCTTCTCCGCGAACTCCCTGATCCGGTTCAAAGCAGGAGAAAGCGGGCAGACAACGAATTTGTTCCAGGACTCGGAGACCCTAGCCTTCACCCGCCCGACGGCCCAATCATGAAGAAGGACTTGCCCTGTGCTCGATACAAACCGAAAATTCAGGTCGAAGACGAAAGCCTTGCCCGACATGTCTTCTCCAATATCAAAACCCGCGATACCTCGGAAGCCGAGGCGTCTCCCCTTCTCTGCTATCCCGAGTGCGATTCTCACGGCCTCTTCAGATGGAGCTTTGTCGGGATCGATTCTGCTCCCTTCCTGCCTGGCGGGCTTTTCAAAAAGCTGGATCGCGGCGCCTAGATAGATTGATTCCTCATCGCCGATGGCGACATTTATGCACCAGCTGGGATCAATATCCAGGGCCAGCTCGACACGAATCCCGGAGAGGCTGCCGCTCCTGGCGGAGAGCCACTCCGGGAAGCCCGCCCTTGCATCCAACGCCGGACAATAAAGAACATCCGCCCCTGCCCCTGTAGCCACATTGGCGCAGCCTTTAATGAAGACAGCTCTTTCTCTAAAAACATCTTTCACCGTTTCAAGGTTGTCCAGTCCTACGGACACATGCGGAGGAAGGTCTTCTTCATTTACCAGATCGTCGATGTTGGCCTTGCCATTGAGATAAAAATAAAGAGGCAGCGGAACGACCAGGCCCTGTCCGGATCCGAGAGGAGGGGGAGGCGGGTAGAGATAAATAGCCCTCCACCCTCTTACGATGAGTTGTTTCGCGTATCCAATAGCCTCTTCCTGATCTCTGTATATGTAAAGATTCTCTGCCGGTTCCAAGCCAGACAACCTGAAAAAATCCAGGATCTCTGAAGTTGCCACGTCGCGGCTGCAAATAAGAGGCATCTTGCCGGCGATGGTCAGATAATTCCCGGTGACCGCATCAAGTCTGAATGCTCCGGTAAAGATTCGACGAGCCGCGTCCATTGTCGTGAGGGGCGCGATCAAGGTCCGTTCGGGGAAAAGAGCGTCCAAAGCCAAGGGGGCTTTAGGCACATTCATGTTATGATCTTCCCCTTCTTTCAATGTACATATTGATACCTGAGGCAAGCCGAAGCAGGTTCTCGCTCGGAGCACCGTTACCGGCAACCGTGGGTGTCTTGTTGACATCGAGCAGTATTACTTCACCATCGGAGACCACGTAATCAAATTTCCCGAAATCCATTCCGAGTCTCTTGCGTACGGCTCTTAGTTCAATGGGCACTTCCTTCAGGTACTCATACCCTGTGCGGTTACCTGCCTTAACGATAGGGTTCCTTCCATACATACGAACGCCATACTCCTGATCGCCGAAGAAAACCCAAATCCTTAGAGAGTATTCCTCTCCTTCCTTTTCAGGAACGAAACGCTCTACCACAAGGTCTTCCCTTTTCCATACCCAGGCGGGGATATCCTGGATGCTCTTACAGACGGGATAGTTTTTGTAATACCATAGCTGGCGGGTATACTGCCAGGGCAGGGTCCGTTTTACGATGCTCCTGACCAGACCCTTCAGGCGCCGGCCCTTTCCGATGTTACGCTCCGGTAAGCCGAAGGAGTTGTTATCGGTCTTTATTATCACTTCCCCCTGATGTGACGAATCAGGGCTCAGGATATTCGAACTGATTCTCCGTTTGGAAATATCCAGGATCAACGAATTAAGGAGCGGTTTCCCCGAAGGGTTGGCGGGTATCATCTCTTTCGGGACCTTCGTCAGGTCAATGTTCATAATGCCGATGTCGGCTTCAAGGCTTTCCGTCGGACCTTGAGTTATCCTATGGCCTTCGTCCCTCCATATTTCCGAGAGCCTGAAGACCAGGCTTGAAGAGTCCAGTCGATCCTCTTCCCGTGAAACGATATGGATATGTACGCTTGCCGACGTCGCTGACGTCATCGGGCAATCTTCCCCTTCTATGTCAGGTAAGAACCGGGGCAGGGTTTTCAGGAGTAGAGAAGCGCGTTGTCCCGATCCAATTCCCAAATCTTGTCCAGTAATTCAGACCTCCCATCGATCTTTGAAGGCCGGGAACCCCCCCTGGTGTAAGAGTAAGTCCTCAAAGAACCTTGCCGCCGGTGTCACAGAGGTCTATCCTGCCGAAATCGAATAAACTCGACGGTTATTCGGCCGTCTCAGCTATCCTTCCTGAACCGGGGTGATAGGCGGAATTTTACGTCCAAACGCTTATGAATCGCGAAAGGGAAAGTAGTTGTATCCCCAGGGGAGCCTCCCGTCGTCGAGCGGCAATTTCTCGATCAGGATTCTTGGCTTAACAAAACCGCAATGATATATCCTGCGGGTTTTCGAGTATCGCTTGTCAACGAAACCATAAATATATTTGATGATATCCCTCTCGTCTTCCTGTTCCCCGTCAAGGACTATCCTGTTCCGCTCGCCGCCGTGGGAGGTCTTAACGATAAAGCTTTTGAACGAGGATCTGAAAAGACCAGGTCCGAGGCGGTCGAAAACCCCAAGAAGAGGTGCCAGGCTTTCCTAGAAACCCATAACCCGGACATACTACCTTATCGAGTACCTATCGGCAAACCGCCCGAGGACGCGGTAATTGCCGAAGATCTCCCTGTACCGCCTTTTTCTCTCGCAGGGGAGAAGGTCTTTTCAGATCCAATCTGTAGCCCAGGCACCTCCAGTAGGCCCCGGTCAGTTGACCGTTCAAAACCAGGGTTTGAATCGCCTTGCATTCGTTTTATCAAGCCCCCATTTATCCCCTTGGGTGATATCGCAACTGACCGGTTCGTAACGGTAGAGTCCCGATGCCGGGTAAAGAGTGAATTCCCCAAAGAAGATCCTGCCATCAACGTTGTAAAGGTCCACCCTAATAAAATCGATCCCTGACGCCAGTTCTTCCGCAATACCTACCATTTCTTCAAAGTTTTCAGGTCTTTCGGCTTCGGGGGCTTCCTTCTGATGGACACGGAGCGCCAGCCGGTTGAAATGCCTGTCGTAAAAAGCCTCGGAAGGAGAGTCGAATCGGTCGCGGCAGATATAGACCATTCCCACACTTCCGTTAAAGACTCTGAACTTCCAGTCCGTGGGTATCTTTCCCCTGCTGTCTTTAAGCAACATCTCGATCAGCACGAGGGGCTTGACCTCGCTATAGGCCCATTCCATTCTGCTCCTGCCGTAGGCCCTACGCAGCCACTTTCGGCATTTTGAAATTATCTCCCCGGGTCTTGCCGGATTATCCTTGTCGACAATTATGGACCAGCCGGATCCGTGGTTGGGTTTGATAATGTATTCTTCCGGCAGGTCGCTGAAGGGGATCTCCTCGGGCCTCTCTGTTACGAACAGGAGGGGGACCAGGATCTTTTCCCCTCTCTGACGTCCGATTTTATCAACCACGTATCCTCGTGACCGGTACTTATCGGCCAGTTGAGGGAAAAGGGGATTTCGGTCAAAGACCTTTCTCCAGAATATCTTTTCGCTATATGACCTGGGATTCTCGAGGTCAAGGTCAAAACCGTGGCACCTGCGGAATTTTTCCCGCTGCCTCCAGAAACAATACTGTTCTTTCAGAGCATCCCAGCAATTCATGATTTGCACCTTTCATGGAAAAACCCCCTTTGCCGCCAGAGATGTTCCCATCCCAGTCCAGCGAACAGGGGTCCATCTGCAGCCTGAGTAAAATCGATGCCGTTATGGCCGCTGTTCCACTCCATGGCCCTGATCCCCCCGCGCGATCTATTGCAATATCCCAGCCGATCGACGCTACCTGCGGGATACGCTTATGAAGTTGTATTACAGTATCTTTGCATTTTTCAAAACCTGAAATGACGGTTCCCCCGAATACAAATCCCATGTCCGGATGTTTCCCGACGGACTTCCAATCCGAGTTATAGCCTTCAGCAGCAAGCTTGCCGGTCTCCGGATCGATCGAGATCTTTGTCTGGGAAGACGAACGGACGTGGCTTTCGCCCTCTCTTCCCACTCTAAGAAAGGAGCCTCTGGCTTCTATCCTGCCATCGATTCCGCAAACAGTAGTTATTCTGATGGTTGAGACAGGGCCGGTTACGATCCTGTCGAACTGTTCATACTGGTCGATAAAACCCTGAAAGACACCGTTCCCCAGCCTTTTGACCTTGCCAATATCGAAACCGCCGGGTTCAAAAACATGCACTCCAAGCCCCCTGAGAGAACTGTCTTCCTTGAAAACCACCCGGCTTTGTTCTTCAAACAATCTCTCCTTGACTTCCCTTTCAGGGATAATTTCCAATTCACTGGATAGAAATTTCCCGTTCACGAAATAGAGAACGTCCGGGAAAAACTCGTTTCCGAATATTTTGGTGACAAGGCTCCTCATGGAGGATAATCTCCCGTACTGCCCCTTAAGAAGGGGTATTACGATATCGGTATAGTAGTTGTTCGGTATCCACCCTTTTTTGAATTCTCCAAAGATAAGGGTATACACATAAAGCCACGGGGAATAGCCCTTCCAGCCTAGAACCTCTGAAGCATAATCATCGCAGAGTTTCCTCAGCCTGTTGGGCAATTTGCCTTTTTCCGGCGCAAGGGACTTGAGTATCATGTGCGCTTTTCTGCAATGCATGGTGTTGTAGGGAATGGTTTTTAAAGTTCTTGAGACCTTGTACAGATAACCGCGAGCGCCCATGCCCGACCTCCTATCAGTATCCGATCACTTATTCAAGTGGACCGCCGGGGAAGGATCAGAACCAGGCCCTCAGGTCTCACGCTTTGTCACAGATCAGACTCCATTTCTTTCCGGGCTTCCTTTAATAATCAACAGGATTATACCGATAAAAGCCGGGCCCCCGCCACAGAGAGGAGTCTCCGAAGAATATCCCCCGCCGACGTTGCAGAGGTCAAATCTCGGGAAAGACGGGCGAGTGGAGGCAGGGTCCGTCCGACTTCCGGGAATTAAAAAGGATGAAAGTCATTGCCGCTCCCGTTTGCGCAGCGTATCTTTCATCACTTGAAAAAACGACATGTACCGTCATTTAAAGAATACCCTTTCCTTTGACCGTGTTCCCTCAAACAAAGAGCAACCCCGAAATTTTCGCTGCTATCAGGCTTTCTTGCATAGCCCCTATTTTTCGGAATCACGTAAATAAGCGGCTTCGGCCGGTTGGCGTCACCTTGAAGAGTCGATCACGCTCTCAAGGAACCTGCAAACCGATCCTGCCATGTCCTTTGATGTGGGGACGGCTTGGGGATCGAATTGGGGGGGATTCTTTTCTCCGGAAAGAACCTCCTTTATGCTCTGCCGCCACCTCCCAACATCACCGGGCGTTACGAGCGAGGCTTCTTCTCCCACTAGCTCTCTTACAGGCTCAATATCAGAGGCAAGAACCGGGATGCCTACCTGGACGGCCTGCATAAGGACCAGCCCCATCCCTTCATCGAGGGAAGGGAATATCAACATATCCCTTTCAGCCATCCACCCCTGGGGGTCGTCCCGGAAACCTTGAAATGTCACCCTTGCTTGGATGCCAAGCGATCCAGCAAGGGCCTCGAGCTCCTGCCTCTGCGGGCCGTCTCCCACTACCTCCAGCGACCATTCCCGGTCTTTCAACGAGGAAAGGGCTTCCAGGACAATATGCAACCCTTTTCTACGGGTGAGGCGTCCAACAAAAAGAATCCTCATGACTTCAGTCGGTTTTTTCTCCCAGTGCCTGCTCGAAAAAGGTATACCATTACGAATGACGGTTCCTCTGTTCGGCGGAAAACCGCAGAAGGTCCAAAGCGGCTGGAAAGTTTTATCAACCATGGGGCGGTGGTCCATAAAAAGGCTTTCGCAATTCATCGACTGCACCGCGGTAACCAGGAATTTTACCGGCATCGCATAGGATGACCGCTAAAGCCGCTGTTTGCAATAATGTTGTGATCGCGCTGCGGCATGGGCAAGATCCCCTCGCGATCGCTGCAGTCGCTGGATGATACAAAGCGCCTTTTATCAGACGGTCGCAGATTATCCCGCACCCATACAACATGGACTTTCCAGAACGAGACAGTGTGAGGTCACCTTATGATTTTATGGCAGGGGCGCGTCAATTTAATCGCATGTGATTGAAAAGCGGACAATTTTAATAATTCTTCGGTAACGCGGATCGAAGACCGCTTTCATCGATCGGACGTGGCTCCGAGTAAGGGTAAAACAACCTACCGTGATTTATGCGACGAAAATTATTGACTATAACCCTTTTTATCCTTGCCCGGTTTTTGCAAAGAAAAGGCAGCCCCCAAAGGGGTCATGCCACCTCTCAATGGATAGTAATCATGGAGTTTCAACTGCTCATTTTCGTAAAACTTGGCGAATTTGAGAAATCGAAGATGGCCAACGCCCGACGCGAATATAAACCCCCAAAACCCGTATAGAAAAAATCGGTTAATAAAAAACACCTTTAAGAAGTTGAGGCTTAACGTGCCAACCATTCGCCACGGTGAATAATGTTTCCCTTCATGGACGGCTCTTTTAAGCTGCATATCAGACTCAAACAGTCGTTTTTCAACCTGATGATTTAATCCAAGATAAGAATAGTGACAAACAAATCCCCTCAGAGTGTTAATTCGCTGATTTTTTATTTTAAAGGATACGTCGTCGTGGCCGAAACGGCCGCTCATCTCCATGGCCTCTCGATTGTAAAGCCGGATTAATTTATAATGCTTTACCCAGCGGGAGGGAACATCCCTTCCGGGGAACACATTACCTATTCTTAATTTATAGCCATGATATTCGGGCTTTATCTTTATTTTACGTATTTCTTCGA
>ENA-UPSM01006413-UPSM01006413.1-activated-sludge-metagenome-genome-assembly--contig:-NODE-6413-length-10963-cov-4.741933_pt1 | contig 10963 bp, 9 predicted proteins | sample MGYA00238181_ERZ773283 | MGnify/ENA primary metagenome ERZ773283 (study PRJEB29023, sample SAMN05720199) | activated sludge metagenome | isolation source: Anaerobic digester | place: Japan... | reverse complement strand
CCGGTTTTGATGTAAAAGACGTTCATATGACCGACTTGATTTCTGGACGTAAACATTGGAAGACATTCAATTTATTGGAGCGGTTGGAGGATTCTCTAATTCAGACGTTTTGGGTTCTGCCAAAGGTTGGGCAGGAGCCTTTTTATACAACGAAAAAGCCAAAACCGCTTTGGACAATTTCTTCAAAAGAGAAGACACGCTTTCTGTGGGAATTTGTAACGGTTGCCAATTGTTGATGGAATTGGAAAAAATCAATCCTGAGCACGAAGTACACGGAAAAATGTTGCACAACAACAGCCACAAACACGAAAGCATCTTTACATCGGTGACGATTCAAGAAAACAAATCGGTGATGTTATCGACTTTGGCGGGAAGCACTTTGGGAGTTTGGGTTTCGCACGGAGAAGGAAAATTTAATTTACCTGAACCGGAAGCCAACTACAACATCGTGGGAAAATACGGTTACGACAGTTATCCTGCCAATCCAAATGGTTCTGATTTTAATACGGCAATGCTTTGCGACACAACAGGTCGTCATTTGGTAATGATGCCACATATCGAGCGTTCTACTTTCCAATGGAACTGGGCGAATTATCCAAAAGATAGAAACGACGAGGTTACGCCTTGGCACGAAGCCTTTGTAAATGCCAGATTGTGGATTGAAAAGCATTAATCTAAAAATAAATACTATTCCATTAAGGAGTTGATTTTTTTCGACTCCTTTTTTTTTGTTAAAAAGACAAAAACATCATATTTTTTACTAATTTGCAATATTAAACACTATTCCAAATGAAAAAAATCACCCGATTATTTGATTTTCCTTACTACCAATTAGAGCATTATAACATTTCGGATGCGTTGGTCACCAAATATAATGGGGTTTGGGTAAAAACTTCGACCCAAGAATACATCGCAAAAGCCAATACAATTTCTAGAGCTTTATTGCAAATGGGAATTCAAAAAAACGATAAAATTGCCTTAATTTCATCGAATAATAGAACCGAATGGAATATTATGGACATTGGAATATTGCAAACTGGGGCACAAAATGTTCCCATTTATCCAACTATATCTGAAACAGATTACGAATATATACTAAATCATTCCGGTTCGATATATTGTTTTGTATCGGATATTGAAGTGTTAGAAAAAGTAAATTCCATTTTACCTAATCTTCCTAATCTAAAAGGAGTTTATTCTTTTGATGAAATTGTAGGCTGCAAAAACTGGAAAGAACTACTAACTCTTGGCGAAGACCAAAGCAACCAAGAAGCTGTCGAAGAACGAAAAAATAGCATACAAACCGATGATTTAGCCACTATAATTTATACTTCTGGAACTACAGGCAAACCAAAAGGTGTAATGCTTTCGCATAAAAACATCGTTTCTAATGTGTTGGATAGCGCTTCGAGAATTCCATTCACAGCTGGCCAAAGTAGAGCCATGAGCTTCTTACCGATTTGCCATATTTTCGAAAGAATGGTTTTATATATCTATCAGTTTTACGGTGTTTCGGTATATTTTGGCGAATCGATTGATAAAATTAGTGATAACATCAAAGAAGTAAGACCAACCGTAATGACGGCTGTACCAAGACTTATTGAAAAAGTATATGACAAAATCTACTCTAAAGGATTAGAGTTAAAAGGAATAAAAAGAAAATTATTTTTTTGGGCTGTAGATTTGGGATTAAAATATGAACCTTACGGAGCTAATGGTTTTTGGTATGAATTTCAATTAAAAATAGCCCGAAAACTCATTTTCAGCAAATGGAAAGAAGGTCTGGGAGGCAATTTAGATTTATTAGTTTCAGGAAGTGCTGCTCTTCAACCAAGATTAGCCAGAGTATTTGCCGCAGCCGAAATGCCTGTAGTAGAAGGGTATGGATTAACCGAAACTTCTCCTGTGATTGCTGTGAATGATATGCGAAATTTTGGTTTTAAGGTGGGAACTGTTGGAAAATTAATCGACAATGTAGAAGTCAAAATTGCCGAAGACGGCGAAATTCTATGCAAAGGTCCTAATGTAATGCTCGGTTATTACAAGGACGAAGAATTAACCAAAAAAGCCTTAGTTGATGGCTATTTCCACACTGGCGATATTGGCGAAATTGATAGCTCAGGTTTTCTTAAAATTACCGATCGAAAGAAAGAAATGTTTAAAACTTCGGGTGGAAAATACATTTCGCCACAATTACTTGAAAACGCTATGAAACAATCCCGTTTTATAGAGCAAATTATGGTCATTGGCGATGGGCAAAAAATGCCAGCTGCTTTCATTCAGCCCAATTTTGAATTTGTAAAGACTTGGGAAAAACTACACGGAATTCAAGTGGGTACGACCAACGAAGAAATTATTTCAAACCCAAAAGTAATTGAACGCATTCAGGAAGAAGTTGATATTTTGAATGAAAAATTTGGAAATTGGGAAAAAATAAAACGTTTCGAATTAACTCCAGATGTTTGGTCTATTGACGGAGGGCACCTCACTCCTACTCTAAAACTTAGACGGAAAATTGTAATGGAAAAGTATATTGATTTATATAATAAAATATACAATTAGCATTGTATGTATTATCATTTATGATTTTTATTTTTTCAAACAATTAATCATTATTTAAATACTCAAACTCTTCAATTTTTGAAGAGTTTTTTATACCAAATTAACAAATTTTAAAAAATTAACATATTTATTATGCGTGCATAGTATTTTTTTTATTACATTTGAAAATTCCAAAAAAATATGAAAGATAAAACCATAGATTATGTTCTTCGTGCCACTTGGCAAGCTGTGTCAAGAATGTACAACGAAGAGGCTACAAAATACGGTGCTACAATGGCAACTGGTTTTGCCTTGTTGAGTATTGACAAAGAGGAAGGAACACCATCAACTGCCTTGGGGCCAAAGATGGGAATGGAAGCTACGAGCCTAACCAGAACATTAAAAAACATGGAAGAAAAAGGACTGATTTACAAAAAACCCAACCCTGTTGACGGTCGAGGTGTATTGATTTATCTAACCGAATTTGGAAAAGAAAAAAGAGAATTATCAAAGGAAACCGTGTTGAAATTTAATGAAGCGGTAAAACAAAATGTATCTGCTGAAAAATTGCAGCATTTTATGGAAGTTTCAGAAATTATAAATGACTTAATCACCGAAAAGAAAATATTTTAAGTGTATTAACGCTTGTCCTATTTAAAAGTCAATTGCAAGAATCACAACAATCAAAAAAAACATAAACCGTTTAAAATGAAACGATCTATCAAAAAAGTTGCAGTAATTGGATCCGGAATTATGGGTTCGGGAATTGCTTGTCATTTTGCCAATATTGGCGTAGAAGTATTGCTTTTGGATATAATTCCAAACGAACTCACCGAAGCCGAAATCAAAAAAGGGTTAACTTTAGAAAACAAAATAGTTCGCAATCGTTTGGTGAATGAACATCTCCAAAATGCTTTAAAATCAAAGCCATCGCCTATTTATCATCAAAAATTTGCTAGCCGAATCACTACTGGAAATACTACCGACGATATGGCAAAAATTGCTAATGTCGATTGGATTATCGAAGTGGTTGTTGAACGTTTGGATATCAAAAAATTAGTTTTCGAACAAATAGAAAAATTCCGCAAACCAGGAACATTAATTACTTCTAATACTTCTGGAATTCCGATTCATTTTATGAGTGAAGGAAGAAGCGAAGATTTCCAGAAACATTTCTGCGGAACGCACTTTTTTAATCCAGCTCGTTATTTAAAATTATTCGAAATCATTCCAGGACCAAAAACTTCTGTTGAAGTATTGGATTTCTTAACGACTTATGGCGAAAAATTCTTAGGCAAAACTTCGGTTGTGGCCAAAGATACTCCGGCATTTATTGGAAACAGAATCGGGATTTTCGGAATCCAAAGTTTGTTTCACTTGGTCAAAGAAATGGGATTGACCATCGAAGAAGTCGATAAATTGACTGGTCCAGTTATTGGGAGACCAAAATCAGCCACTTTCCGTACGGTTGACGTGGTTGGTTTAGATACTTTGATACACGTTGCCAACGGAATTTATGAAAACTGCCCGAACGACGAAGCTCACGAATTGTTTAAACTGCCTGATTTCATCACAAAAATGATGGAAAACAAATGGTTGGGTAGCAAAACGGGGCAAGGTTTTTATAAGAAAGTAGGTTCTGATATTCTTTCTTTAGATTTAAATACTTTAGAATATCGCCCTGCCAAAAAAGCTTCTTTTGCTACTTTAGAAATGACTAAAACCATTGACAAACCTATCAATCGGTTTAAAGTTTTGGTAAAAGGAACAGACAAAGCAGGTGAATTTTACAGAAAAAGTTTCGCTGGATTATTTGCTTATGTTTCCAATAGAGTTCCTGAAATTTCAGATGAATTATACAAAATCGATGATGCTATGAAGGCGGGTTTTGGTTGGGAAAACGGTCCGTTTGAAATTTGGGATGCCATTGGTGTGGCCAACGGAATCGAAATAATGAAAGCCGAAGGGTTAGTTCCAGCAACTTGGGTTTCTGATATGTTAGCTTCTGGAACTTCAAGTTTTTATTCTATAAAAGAGGGAGCTACTTATTTTTATAATATACCAAACAAAACACAAACTAAAGTTCCTGGACAAGATGCCTTCATCATTCTGAACAACATTCGCGAAAGCAAAAAAGTTTGGAGTAATAGTGGAGCCATCATACAAGATTTAGGCGATGGAATTTTGAATTTAGAGTTTCAATCGAAAATGAATACCATTGGTGGCGATGTTTTGCAAGCTATCAATAAAGCCATTGATTTATCCGAAAAAGAATACCAAGGTTTGGTTATTGGAAATCAAGGCGCTAATTTTTCTGTGGGTGCTAATATCGGAATGATATTTATGATGGCGGTCGAACAAGAATACGACGAATTGAATATGGCCATCAAGATGTTCCAAGATACGATGATGCGGGTGCGTTATTCAGGAATTCCAGTTGTGGTTGCTCCTCACGGTATGACTTTGGGTGGTGGTTGCGAAATGAGTATGCACGCTGATAAAGTCGTTGCTGCTGCAGAAACTTATATCGGGTTGGTGGAGTTTGGTGTTGGCGTAATTCCTGGTGGCGGCGGATCAAAAGAAATGACCTTGAGAGCATCGGATTTATTCCGCAAAAATGATGTGGAATTGAATGTGTTGCAAGAATATTTCTTGACCGTGGCAATGGCAAAAGTTTCGACTTCGGCTTATGAAGCCTTTGATTTAGGCGTTTTGCAACACGGAAAAGACATTGTCATTGTCAATAAAGATCGCCAAATTGCAGAAGCCAAAAAACACGCATTGCTACTAGCCGAAGCAGGTTACACCCAACCGATTCGCAGAAATGACATTAAAGTTTTAGGAAAGCAAGCTTTAGGGATGTTCCTTGTTGGAACTGACCAAATGCAAGCCGGAAAATACATCTCCGAACACGACAAGAAAATCGCCAACAAACTAGCCTATGTAATGGCTGGAGGCGATTTATCCGAACCAACATTAGTAAGCGAACAATATTTATTGGATATTGAAAGAGAGGCTTTTTTGAGTTTGTGTACAGAAAGAAAGACATTGGAGAGAATTCAGTATATGTTAACCAAAGGGAAACCGTTGAGGAATTAGTATTAAGACTGGAGTATTAAGTATTAAGACTGAAAGATTTAGTTTTAAGACTTAGCTAATAAAAAATATAGACTATGCACAACTTTGAAAAACTTAAAATATGGCAGAAAGCAATGGATATTGCTGTTGCCGTGTATGATGTTTCTTTACAATTGCCTAGTGATGAAAAGTTTAATTTAATTCATCAAATTAAGAAATGCGCAGTTTCAATTCCTTCAAATATTGCAGAAGGTTATGGAAGAAATCATAACAAAGAATTTATTCAGTTTTTAGGAATTGCAAATGGATCAACTTTTGAATTAATAACACAGTTAATACTAGCAAAAAGATTAAATCTTATAAAAGAAGAAACAATACAACCCATTATTAGTCAACTAGTAGAAGTTTCAAATATGAATTTCGCTTTTCAAAAAACATTAAAAACAACATAAAAAACAAAGATTAAAAGTCTTAATACTTACTACTAAAATCTTAATGCAAAACAGATAAAGTCTTAATACTTAATACTTAAATCTTAATACTTTTCAAATATGAAAACAGCCTATATAGTAAAAGCCTACCGAACAGCCGTTGGAAAAGCCCCAAAAGGAGTATTCCGTTTCAAACGTCCTGATGAATTGGCGGCAGAAACCATCGAATTTATGATGAATCAATTGCCCGATTTCGACAAAACCAGAATCGATGACGTAATGGTAGGAAACGCAATGCCCGAAGCCGAACAAGGATTGAATATGGGACGCTTAATTTCCTTGATGGGATTAAAAGTAACTGATGTTCCAGGCGTGACCGTAAACCGTTATTGTGCTTCAGGAATCGAAACCATCGGTATGGCAACAGCTAAAATCCAATCGGGAATGGCAGATTGTATTATTGCTGGTGGTGCTGAAAGTATGAGCTTTATTCCAATGGGTGGTTACAAACCCACACCGGATTACGCTGCCGCAAAAGCAGGCAACGAAGATTATTATTGGGGAATGGGATTGACCGCAGAGGCCGTGGCCAAACAATTCAACATTTCGAGAGAAGATCAAGATGAATTTGCTTTTAATTCCCACAAAAAAGCCTTGAAAGCACAAGCCGAAGGAAAATTTGATTCACAAATTGTTCCGATATCGATTGAGCAAACTTTTATCAATGAAAATGGTAAAAAAGAAACGAAAACCTACCTAGTCAATAAAGACGAAGGTCCAAGAGCAGATACCTCATTGGAAGCATTATCAAAACTAAAACCTGTTTTTGCGGCTGACGGAAGTGTAACAGCAGGAACTTCATCCCAAATGAGCGATGGAGCCGCTTTTGTTTTGATTATGAACGAAGAAATGGTCAAAGAATTGAACCTCAATCCTATTGCCCGTTTGGTTAGCTATGCGTCCGCAGGAGTTGAACCCAGAATTATGGGAATTGGTCCAGTAAAAGCCATTCCGAAAGCCTTAAAACAAGCTGGATTAGAATTGAAAGACATTGATTTGGTGGAATTGAACGAAGCATTCGCCTCGCAATCATTAGCAGTAATTCGGGAGTTGAACATCAATCCTGATATTGTGAACGTTAATGGTGGTGCAATTGCCTTAGGTCATCCTTTGGGCTGTACGGGTGCAAAATTATCTGTTCAACTATTCGACGAAATGAAACGCAGAAATAATAAATACGGAATAGTGAGCATGTGCGTAGGAACTGGACAAGGCAGTGCGGGGATTTATGAATTGTTGTAAAAAGAGTCAAGAAAATAGAAACAAGAATAAAGAAACAAGAGTTTAAATGAGGCATAATTTTAAGAACTTGAAAATTTGGATTTTAGCTATGGATATTGCCAATGATATTTACAAACTAACTTCAACTTTTCCAAAATCTGAAGTATATAGTCTGTCAAGTCAAATGAACCGTTGTTCGGTTTCAATGCCTTCCAATATTGCAGAAGGTTCAAATAGAGGAAATAAGCATTTTCAATATTATTTGAATATTAGTTTAGGCTCATCATTTGAATTGCAAACTCAATTGTTGATTGCTTTTCAAAATAATTATCTATCAGAAGAAAAAACAACCAAAATAGAAAGCAAAATAATTGAATTTCAAAAGATGACAACAGGTTTCATAAATAAGTTAGACAACAATCTTTCTTCTTGATTCTTTCACCTTTTATCTAAACAACCATTAAATCTAAAAATATGAACGATAAAACTCGCGGTGGTCAATTCATCGTAAAAGAAACAAAATGCGAAGATGTCTTCACTCCAGAAGATTTCAATGAAGAGCAAATTATGATGCGTGATTCGGTAAAAGAATTTGTAGACAAAGAAATTTGGCCTAACAAAAATCGTTTCGAAAGCAAAGATTATGCTTTTACTGAAGAAACTATGAAAAAAGCTGGAGAAATGGGCTTTCTGAGTGTGGCAGTACCTGAATCTTATGGCGGAATGGGAATGGGATTTGTAAATACCGTTTTGGTATGTGACTATATTTCAGGTGCTACAGGTTCGTTTTCAACTGCTTTTGGAGCTCATACCGGAATTGGAACAATGCCCATTACTTTGTATGGAACCGAAGAACAAAAGCAAAAATACGTTCCTAAACTGGCTTCTGGAGAATGGTTTGGAGCCTATTGCTTGACTGAACCTGGAGCTGGAAGCGATGCCAATTCTGGAAAAACCAAAGCTGTTTTGTCCGAAGATGGAACATATTATAAAATTACGGGGCAAAAAATGTGGATTTCCAATGCTGGATTTTGTTCTTTATTTATCGTTTTTGCACGAATTGAAAATGATAAAAATATTACAGGATTTATTCTAGAAAACACCACGGATAACGGAATTTCATTTGGAGAAGAAGAACACAAATTAGGAATTCGTGCCTCTTCGACTCGTCAAGTTTTCTTTAATGAAACCAAAATCCCTGTTGAAAATATGCTTTCTGAAAGAGGAAATGGGTTCAAGATTGCAATGAACGCGTTGAATGTAGGTCGTATTAAATTAGCAGCTGCTTGTCTTGACGCTCAACGAAGAGTAACTTCGGGTGCTGTGAAATATGCCAACGAGAGAATTCAATTCAACACGCCCATTGCTCAATTTGGAGCGATTCGGTTGAAATTAGCCGAAATGGCAACTTCTTGTTATGCGGGTGAAAGTGCCACTTACAGAGCTGCCAAAGATATTGAAGATCGAATTGCCGTTAGAGAAGCTGAAGGCACTTCGCATCAAGAATCGGAATTGAAAGGTGTTGAAGAATTTGCTATCGAATGTTCAATTCTAAAAGTAGCGGTTTCTGAAGATGTTCAGAATTGTGCTGACGAAGGAATTCAAATTTTTGGTGGAATGGGATTTTCTGAAGATACCCCAATGGAAAGTGCTTGGCGTGACGCCAGAATTGCCCGAATTTATGAAGGTACAAACGAGATTAACCGAATGCTTTCAGTAGGAATGTTGATTAAAAAGGCATTCAAAGGTCACGTTGATTTATTAGGGCCAGCTACTAAAGTTCAAGAAGAATTAATGGGAATTCCGTCTTTTGACGCTCCTGATTATTCGGAATTATTTGCCGAAGAAAAAGAAATGTTGGCTAAATTGAAAAAAGCGTTCCTAATGGTTGCTGGTGGAGCCGTTCAAAAATACGGACCCGATTTAGAGGGACACCAACAATTATTGATGGCTGCTGCCGATATTTTGATCGAAATTTATATGGCAGAATCGACCATTTTGAGAACCGAAAAATTAGCTAAAAAAGAAGGTGAAACTAATGTCCAAGAGCAAATAGCTATGGCTAAATTGTATTTATATAAAGCTGTTGACGTAATAACTCAAAAAGGAAAAGAAAGCATTATTTCTTTTGCCGAAGGCGATGAACAACGAATGATGCTGATGGGATTAAGACGTTTTACAAAATACACCAATATGCCTAATATCATTGGCTTAAGAGAAACCATTACAACCAAATTAGTAACTGAAAACGAATATTGTTTCTAATATCAAAAAAAACTAACTAATTCAAATAAAAAAGAGAGGATAGTTCATATTATCCTCTCTTTTTGCATATAATTTATTGCTTGACAAAAATAATTTCTTACTCCTTGTCTTCGCTTTCTCCTTCTTCTCCACTAACCGATTTTTGTTTAACATCTGCTGAAACTGAATTGGCTCTTATTTCAGTGTGACGAATTTCTCCACCAGTTGTTCCTGTTTGTTGCGCTAAAAAAACTCCAATAAAAGCAACGGTCAAAGCTATGAAGGAAACCAATTTTGCCTTAGCATGATTTTTATAGTTCAAGTATAATCCAGCGAGTGAAATTATTCCCAAAACATACAATACAAGTGCCATTTTTTCTGCCATTTCTTCGTGTTCGTGAATAATATGTTTTCCAATATTTGGCATATCTTCTACCATTTCTTCTGCTCCTTCACCTGTTGCCATACTAAATGCGGCAAAAAGTGCTGCTACAATAAACAAAACATAAGCCGTGTTTTTGACCGAATTGTTTTTAAAAACAATACTTGCTATTAAAATTCCTAATCCCAAAATCGTCCCGATAATTGGAAAATGGTTTACTACCATGTGTAAATGTGCGTCGTTCATCATTTTTTATTTAAAGTTATTTTTTTACTGTTTATAACGCTTTAATTCAAAAGAATAATTTTTAGTTTGCCAAATCAAAAACGCCTTTTACTAGTATTTTTGAAAAAGTATTAATTTGATCGTCAGGAATAATTTCTATTGTTTTTTCAGATTTTTCACCAACAGTTACAGCCACTTTTTTAAAGGAATAAATATTGTTTTTGTCATTATCCAATAAAAGTACGAAGTTTTTATTGCCCTCAATAATTAATGCATCTACAGGAATCGCCAATCCTTGTTTTGAATTGATTTTTATCTTGGCTTCAACAAACATTCCTGTAAGTAATTTTTGTTTTATTTTATCATCTAAATGTCCGTGAACATTGATGGTTCTATCATTTCCTTCAATTGATTTTCCAACCAAATGTACTTCTGCATCAAAAACTTCTTTGGTAGCTTCAGGAACGGTAAAAGTAATCTTTTGCCTCTCTTTTACCTTTAAAATGTCCTTTTCAAATACGGCTAATTCCAAATGTAAATGATTGGTATCTACAATTTCCAAAATTACATCCGAAGGAGCAACTGGCATTCCAACATTGGCATTCATAATGACAATATCTCCCGTAATTGGGGCATAAATAGTAACAATTGATGTTAATTTTCCTTTCTCAACATTGCTGGGATTGATGTTCAACAATTGCAGTTTAGATCTTAAACTTTGATATATTCCCAAAGTTTTTCTATAATCACTTTCCGCTTTGAGGTAATTTTTTTGGGAACT
>ENA-UPSM01006390-UPSM01006390.1-activated-sludge-metagenome-genome-assembly--contig:-NODE-6390-length-11018-cov-6.319621_pt1 | contig 11018 bp, 9 predicted proteins | sample MGYA00238181_ERZ773283 | MGnify/ENA primary metagenome ERZ773283 (study PRJEB29023, sample SAMN05720199) | activated sludge metagenome | isolation source: Anaerobic digester | place: Japan... | reverse complement strand
TCAGAGGTCATCCATTCAATGAAAGCCTGGGCGCCGGCGTAATTGGTATCCGCGTAGCGCTGAGAGGTGATGGCAATCATGGAATAGGTATTCTTCATATCGTCGGTTTCTTCCAGCAGCAGACTGAGCGTATTTTCGTGCGCCAGGAAGGTGGCTTTGTCGGTGAAGACGTAGCCCTGCATCTCGTTGCCGACCGTCAGGGTTTTGCCCATGCTGTCGCCCACGCTGACGTACCAAGGCTGACCGGTGGGGTCAAGCTCCAGGGACTTCCAGATTTTCAGCTCAGCTTTGTGGGTGCCGCTGTCATCCCCGCGGGAGATGAAGGTGGCGCCGGCTTCAGCGATCTTCTTGAAAGCTTCCGCCGCGGTCGCAGAACCATTGACGCCGGCGGGGTCGCCTTCCGGACCGACGATGACGAAGAAGTTATACATGAAGGGTACGCGCACTTCGCCGAAACCCTCATTGATAAATTCTTCCTCGGAAGCCTTGGCATGCACAAGGAGCACATCGGCATCGCCCGTGCGCCCCTTCTCGATGGCCGCGCCGGTGCCGGCAGAGGTGATTTCGAGCGTGTAGCCCGTATCCTTCTCAAAAACCGGCTGCAGATAAGCCATCAGACCGGAATCGTTGACCGAGGTGGTCGTCGAGAGCCGGATGACAGGATTCTCAATTTTGGTAGCGCAGGCTGTCAAGCTGAGAATCAATACCCCCATGATTAAAACAACGCACAACTTCTTCATATCATTCTCCTTTCCAAATGGGAGGCGCTGCCGTTTCCAGCAACACCCTTGAGCCCGGAGCGCTTGGGATTTTCCCCGGACTTCCGCTCAGCTACCCATGTCATTGATTTAGGCGTACTGAGTCGAAGAACCGACGCGATTATACTATGGATGTCTGAAAAGCTGGCCAAAGCAGATCAAACTAAGTGTCTTTGCGTTATGGAAAGTTGCTACGCTGCTTAAACCTCAGCATCCACCGAACTGGCGAGCCAACGCAGCACCAAAAAAACAATTAATACCAAGATCATTAGAAGCGCTGCTACGGGGGTGGCAGAAGAAAGCCCAAACCCTTGGAAGCGCTCATAGATTAGAACGGGAATGATTTTTGGACTATATGCCAGGATGGCTACCGCGCCAAACTCACTGATGCCCCTTGCCCACATCGTGATTGCCCCGCTCAGAATACCACGCCAGGCGAGCGGAAGCGTGATATTCCAGAACACTTGCCAAGCGTTTGCTCCATCTACACGCGCTGCATGTTCAAGTTCTGGGTTCACGGAATGGAAGGCTTCTCTACTTGCATTGACCAAAAGCGGAAGGCTGACAAACATCATACCCACAACTATTCCGCCCAATCGATCCGTGAAAAATATGCCAAGATTGGAAAGTGGACCTCCCAGAATGCCTTGCCTACCGAAAACAAGCAATAAGGCTATCCCAGCAGCAGTATGCGGAATGATTAACGGCAGGTCAATGATGCCGGATAACAGGGACTTACCTGGAAACTTAACCCTCGCCATGATGTAGGCAAGCGGCAAACCGAACAATAAACCCAGAGATGTGGCGATAGCAGCCGCTATGAATGTAAGCCCGATGGAACGTGCCACTTCCCGGTCAGTGATAGTTTCCAGCAGGCTTTGTAAGGAAACCGACAACAGGGTGACAAGAACAGGCAGTATGATGAAAAGGATCAGGATACTGCCGGCAATTGCGAAGCCAGGCGGGAACGGTCTTTTGTTCACTTGATGGTGAGCAGTATCTGCAATTTTGCTGGCAGATTTTCCAGATTGCTGCCGGTCAGGGGAGTTATCAAAGGGTGAGCGTTCTGTGCCATGATGGCTTGTCCCTCAGAGCTGTATAGGAATTGGATGAATTCTGCCGCCGCTTCCGGGTGTGGAGCGTTACTTGGGATAGTCAGACCATATTTAATCTGTTCACCTTTAAAAACCGGATCCACGCTCGCGAATCTCTGGAAATCCATTTTCACTGTTACTTTCCCATACGCATCGGAGAAACTGTCCTCTCCAAGGTTGAGCGCAGAGGGTAAGCGCAACATTTCAAAGCCGTGTTGTTGAATCACACTTTCGTATTCAAAGGCATAATCTATCTCTCCTGCTTCTAGTAAAGAGATAAGAGCCACGCTGGAACCGCGCATCATGATGTGAGAAGTGCCCGTGGTCTCGAGAATTTCTGGGATGCGGATGATTTTTATGTCGCCCATATCAACGAGGCGAATTTCCTTAGTAAATTGATGCTGGAGGAAAGTATCGAATATGTCTCCTTTACCAAAAACATCCTGAGCCAACGCGAAAACCATAAGTTGTCGATAACCTACAGCGTCAAATCGGGGATCGGAAAGCCCGACTTTTACATCCTCCCGGGACAAGATCTCCCACCAGTTTTCTTGGTTAATCTCCTCTTGGTATTTGCTTTCAGGGGTATAGGCAATGGCTAATCGATTACTTGCCATTGAGATAAACCAATTCGCGTAGGGGATTGTCGTACCAGGTATATCCACCTGATACATCAGCATCGGAATAAGCGATTGGTCCGCGGTGGCAACAATGTCAATTTCCTCATGCAAATCAGTAACATGCCGCATGACTTGAATGGAGCCGTGGTATTCTGTTTGAACATCGATGTCCGGATACTTTAATTCAAATGCTTTTTCAAGGTCATTGAACGGTTGAATTAGACTGCCAGCCGCAAAAACTACAAGAGGTGTTTTTTGTTTTGGCGCGCAGGCATTCAGAAATAACAGTATCACCAGAATGCAAGACCCAGCTAATGCCTTTTTCATGGTCAATTCCTAAATTAGAGGGTGGGCTTTTTGAAACCCACCCTCTTGTTCTCGCTTACTTGAATTCGATTGCGACCAGGTCTTTTGCCCAGAAGTTACTATCAAAGCCAGGCATATACGTCCGCAGCATTTCTTCGTCCCAACCAAGCAGACAACTTTCGCACGCCTGCAGGTCAGCCAAGGGGAGATCCACTGACCATCCATCCCCAGCGATGAACGAGACTGTCTTTGCTTCGGATTTTATGGTTAATAGAGCAAGTATGTCTGACATCTTTACTCCAGTGACTTCGATAGCACCTTTTTTAGGATGCTCCACGCTCGTATTGACTACCGCTAACTTTAGCAGATCATCCATCGTAAGGTTCTTTTCAGCATCCAACGCGCCCCTCAGGCTCAGCGTGGCATCGGCTGGACCAATGATTGCTGGCACTTCGCCAACTATTTGGGCAGTGGGCTCCTCCGTGGCAGCTGCGCTTTCAAAGTTAATGACCACGCTTGTGATGCCACCGACCATCTGCTTCTTACTCAGTTCAGGACCAACCAGGCGCAATGGGAAATTTTCCCCTGTTAGAGGTTCACCATCGACCAGGTATGCAACAATGATATTGTCATTCCGCATTGCCGTGTAAGAATCCAAGGTCACAGTGTATCCGTCAGCAGAAATTAAGTCGATCGTGTAACCCGTCTTGGCCAGGTCGTCTCTGAAGGCATCATCGCCATGCTTGACTTCATCATCAACCCGTCCAATGAGATAATAGAGTGGAATTCCTTCCCAGACATGTCCTTCATCATCTGTCCAGGAATATTGGTGACATCCTTCTGCGGCGCCTGACTCGAAGGTCGCCCGGTCCATGGGCTCTTCGATTGCACCCTTAAAGTTAACCACCCAATCCTCGACTGCATCTTTCAGTACGATCTTGTTTGCGTACTTGATTGACCAATGACCGTCAACCACCTGTAAAGGCGACTCGCCAATCACAACAAGACGCAGGCTGCCTTCCATCTCCGGGTCCAGTGGTTTCCCTTCACGTTCATAGGCGATAATTGTTTGCAGTAGTCCGATGGTCTCCATCTCATCCCCACTCGAAACATCATAGGTAATGTATTCCCCATTGAGAATTTGTTTGGGTGAGAAGGTTATCGAGTATCCATCTTCAGCGACAACTTCGACACTGTGGGTGTCCGTCATACCGCCTAGCTCCGCCAGAAGGGTGCTTACCAAGACGCCCTTGTGAAGCGCGGGAGCCGTTATCTTTCCCGTGCTAGACATAATGCCTGCTAATCCCTCAACGGCTGGCAAAGATTTAAGTTGATCCATTGTGAAATAGACAACCTCTTCACCCTTGACCAACTCGAGGACAGTTTCAAGGATTTCTGGCGTTTCAGTCTGGACATCAACCGGTGCTTCCTGGACTGCAGGGCTGCAGCCAGTCAAACTGATCATGACCCCCATCAACAACACAAATACAACGTTCTTAAATAGAAACTTCATTTCATTCTCCTTTCCAAGTGGGAGGCGCTGCCGTTTCCAACAACACCCTTGAGCCTGGGGCGCTTGGGATTTTCCCCGGACTACCGCTCAGCTACCCATGTCGATGATTTAGGAGCACTGAGTCGAAGAACCAGCGTAATTATAACCGGCACATTGAAAGCATGTGTGAAAAAGATAACAAGTTGAAAATTTGGGGTAGCAAACGCTGCGCCGCATCTGTTACGGGATTGTTCTAAGCTTCCTTCAGGAGATCTCTGCGTGCGTACAGAAGATAAAGCGGGCGGGCGCGGTACGACTGCGGGGCTTAGTCTTCCCTCTTCCGCCCTGCGGGGGTGTAATGGGCTTTGCCAGGGGGAAGCTGAAAGACCATCTTCCGCCTTGCGGGAACCTTCCCCTAGTGGAGTGCTGGAGGAATCTAATCAGCCCATAGGTAAAAAAACTGCGGCGCTCCATCCCACCGCCACTACAGGCAAACAGCAGGATGAAGCGCCGTGACAAAATTCGCTGTCAGAGAAACTCAGACGACGATATTCACCAGCCGACCTGGCACAATGATGTCCTTGCGCACCGCTTTGCCTTCCAACGCGGCACGCACGGCTTCGCTGGCCAGCGCTTTCTCCTGCACCTTTTCGTCGCTGATGCCCGGGGCAACCAGGATGCGGTCGCACAGTTTTTCTTTAATCTGGCTACTCTTGCAGTTTATAAATCTCCAATGTTGGTCCCGAAAAGAATAGAGGCTTACTATTTCTGAATTGGCTGTTCAAATACTCTAAGATGACTTTTAATTGGTCAACGACTAAGTTTGGTTCTGGATCTGGATGAAATTCTTTGATTAACTCCAGGTTGCTTCTGACATTTGCATAAAAAGCATTTTGAGCTACATAACGGTCTGGCTCGGCTGCATACCGGTCAAACATTAAAGAAGATAGAACGATATATTCTTTTTCTCCTGGATTAAAAATATCAAATTTGAAGAAATCACGGTTTTTGTTGGCTGGGTTAAACGGTGTATACCCATCGGAGAACGTGTTCTCTGTTGTGATGTCGTTTTCTTCCAGAAAGTCCAAGGCTTCGTTACGTGTGTCCGACCAGGTAAGCATGATTGAGGTCACCATGCCTTTGAGCGCGAACGGGACAATACCTGCCAGTACGATTACAATCAGAGCCATTCTGGCAGGCAGCCTTTTCACTGTTTTTTGCCAGAGATATGATATTCCAATGGCTGCAAGGAATAAGGGGGTCGTCATCATAGGCAGAGACCAGCGGATGTGGTGAAGATGCAATATGCTCAGAGCGACCCAATATCCGCCGCCAAAGAACAAGAGCAAGTAAGTGGGATCTTTCATCAGGATTACCGCAGTGAGCCCAACCCCTGCCAGGGCACTGATAATCAAACCGGAATTTGAGTAGAAGTTCTTGAGATAAAAGAGCAGATTTCCACCCCAGCCCAGCCCATCCGCTCCGAGATGAGTAGGTCGGGCTTCTCTGACAAGATTATTCAAGGTAGTGCTGAAATTTAAGAAAAGTTGAGGCGCGATCAGAAAGAAAGCTAAAATGGTCAGCCCCAAACTCCAGGCTGTGTTCTTGAAAAAAAAGCGCCATCCCGGCAGACTATTCTGCTCATCCCTGCTAAAAGCTCGGATCGCGACAGATGTCCACACAATTCCGACGGACAAAATTCCCGGATATTTCTCCAAGCCAGAGATTGCTACCATCACAGATGCCAGGATCAGCCAGTCATTGCGTTTGGTTGACAGGTAATTCAGGCAGAAAAGAAGTACAAGCATGACAAAAAGTGTCAGTGGAATATCAACGGTTACGTAGTGAGAATGCAGAACAAAGACTGGGTAAAAAGTGAATAAAACTGCTGCTACCCATGAAAAATTACTTTGCTTAAATTTTCGTCCGATAAACCAGGCAACCACAGGAAGCAAAGCTCCATGCACAGCGGTCATCAATCGTGATGCAGTATAGAAAAAATGGGGGTCATTCCAATATCCCAGCCCATAATTCACGCCAAATCTAAGCTTGCTCAATGCGTTTAGTACAATGAATTTGGAATAGTAGGAGGGGAAGGCAGGATACGGATAAGATAGAGGGTCCAGTGAATGATTGACACTCATGCCCTTTAATCGGTTCATGATGATTCCCTCATCCGGATGGGTGAGCAGCGGGAAAGCGAAATTCAAACCAACATAGCGTACTACCAGGGCGATTGAAAAAATAATTAAGGCAAAAAATATGACTTTCAGATGCGAGAGTTTCACCTTTACTACGGTTTGGTCATCAGTTTTCATAACACCCATTTTTGGAATAATGATTTCTGTCCATAACACTTAGGCGATTTTCGTTTTGGCGTAGGGGAATATCCTAGTCGTAACTCTTATTTGCAATTGACACTGAAATCCCTAACACTGAATAACATGTAAAAAGAGCCTGGTTGAAAATCACAACCAGGCCTACAACCAAAATTAGCCGACGATGTTCACCAGCCGCCCGGGCACAATGATTACTTTACGCACCGGCCTACCTTCCAGCGCGGCACGCACGGCTTCGCTGGCCAGCGCTTTTGCTTGCGCGTCCGCGTCGCTGATGCCAGGAGCGACCAGGATGCGGTCGCGCAGCTTGCCATTCACCTGCACCACCAGCGTGATTTCTTCATCGCGCGCGGCTTCTTCGTTCACCGCAGGCCATGCTTGCGTGTGGATGGAGTAGGGTTTGCCCAGGCGTTCCCACAGTTCCTCGGAAATGTGCGGGCAGAGCGGCGCCAGCATGCGCAGGTAGATATCGGCGCATTCGTTCCATTCCGGGCTGCCCCATGCTCCGGCGTTTTTCGCGCGGGCCATCTCGTTTAGCAGTTCCATCAGGCTGGAGACAATCGTGTTGAACTCAAAGTTTTCGTAGTCATAGCTGATGGCTCGCAGCACCTGGTGGGTCTTGCGCAGCAGCGCGCGCAGCGTTTCCGGGCTGGCAGTTGTCTCGGCAGGCTCAAGAAGCATCGCCCAGACCCGGCGCAGCCAGCGCGAGTTGCCTTCAATGCCGCTGCTGTTCCACGGACCGCCAACTTCCCACCGCGAGAAGAAGGTCAGGTACGAGCGCACGGTATCCGCGCCGTAGCGGGAGACCAGGTCGTCCGGCGCGATGACATTCCCGCGGGATTTAGACATCTTCTCGCCGTCCTCGCCCAATACCATGCCCTGGTTGCGCAGCTGCAACATAGGTTCTTTTCCACTCGTTATGCCGCAGTCGCGGCAGGCTTTGTGGAAGAAGCGCACATACATCAGGTGCATGGTGGCGTGTTCGCTGCCGCCCGTGTAGGTATTTACCGGCATCCAGTCGCGGTATTTCCGCGGGTCGAAGGGGTAGGTATCGAAATCCGGGCTGAGGTAGCGCATAAAGTACCAGCTGGAGCACATGAAAGTGTCCATGGTGTCGGTTTCGCGCTCGGCCGGGCCGCCACAGACCGGGCAGGTGGTAAATCGCCAGGTGGGGTGCAGCTTCAGCGGGCTTTCGCCAGTGGGCAGCCATTCCACATCATCCGGCAGCAGAACAGGCAGCTGGTCTTCGGGGACGGGCAGGGTTCCGCAGTGCGGGCAGTAGATAATCGGGATAGGCGCGCCCCAGTAGCGCTGGCGCGAGATGAGCCAGTCGTGCAGGCGGTAGGTGACGGCGCCCCTGCCAACGCCCAGCTTTTCGATGTACGCAATGGCTGCTTCCATGCTTTTTTCTTCGGGGGTTCCGCTGAGCGGCCCGGAATTGACCATCGCGCCGTGTGCTTCGACCGCCGCGGTCATTTCCGCGGGGTCAATCTCCGGGCTGCCTTCCGGCTGGATGACTACCCGGATGGGCAGATGGTACTGCCGCGCGAATTCAAAGTCGCGCTGGTCGTGGGCCGGGACGGCCATGATAGCACCGCTACCGTAGCCCATCAGGACGTAATCAGCTGTCCATACCGGTACGCGCTCGCCGTTGACCGGGTTCAGGGCGTAAGCGCCCGTGAAAACGCCTGTCTTCGCGCGGTCTGCCGCCTCGCGCTGGATATCGGACTGGCGTTTGGCCTGTTCCTGATAGGCGCGCACGGCCTCCGCCTGTTCAGGCGTGGTCAGTTTATCCACCAGCGGATGTTCCGGAGCGAGCACCATGAAGGTGACTCCCCACAAAGTATCCGGCCGGGTGGTGAAGACCTCAATAGGGTCGCCTTGTTCGGAGGTGAAGGTAACCGCAGCGCCTTTGGATTTCCCAATCCACTTGGTCTGCAGGGTTTTGATGGTCTCCGGCCAGTCAATATCCGAAAAATCCAGCAGTTCCTCGGCGTAATTGGTGATGCGGAACAGCCACTGGCGCAGGTCTTTGCGGATTACGGGCGTGCCGCAGCGTTCGCAGTGGCGGTCTTCGCCCTGCACCTGTTCGCGCGCGAGGGTTGTGTTGCAGTTGGGGCAGAAGTCCACCGGCGCTTCTTTTTGGTAGGCCAGATTGTGCTTGTAGAACTGCAGGAAAAACCACTGGGTCCAGCGGTAGTATTTGGGGTCAGAGCTGATGATTTCGCTGTTCCAGTCGAACATATTTCCCATGGAGCGCAGCTGGCCGCGCATGCGCTCAATATTGGCGTAGGTCCAGGTTTTTGGGTGAATGCCCCGCTTGATGGCAGCATTTTCCGCCGGCAAACCGAAGGCGTCGAACCCGATGGGAAAAAACACGTTATATCCCTGCATGCGCTTGTAGCGAGCGCGCGCGTCGGAGGGCGTCATGGCATACCAATGACCGATGTGCAAATCCCCGGAGGGATACGGAAGCATGGTCAGCGCGTAAAATTTTGGTTTTTCAGGGTGGTCGGCGGTTTCGTATAGTTTATCCGCCGCCCAGCGGGCTTGCCATTTGGGCTCGATTTCTTCCGGTTTGTACTGCGGTATGCTGGTTGGGTCAATCATTTCTGCGCTCCTTTAAATAAAAAATCCCTGCGTGCAGGGACGAAGTTTCCTTCGCGGTACCACCCTGCTTCCCGGATGTGCCGGGCAGCTTGGGTTTGCGATAACGGGCAAATCCGTCGGCAGCTACTCCATTCACTGCCGCCACCCCTCTTGCGAGGAAACAGGCGAGTTCAGCCTTACGCGCTCCGCGGGCGCCTGCCGGGATTGCAGCCTGGTTCCCGGCTCTCTGGCGGACGGCTTATTACTCCTGCCGTGGTGTTTATGAAGCGTATTTTATCACAAAGCCGGCTGTCCAGGGTGCCTGATGATGCGGGTTCAGGTGTCATACCGTATCATTTCGTCGAGCAGTTTGTCGCGATACACCAAATCCGGTCGGGTGGTGAAGCCGACCTTTTCCCAAAAGGCGTTGCCCGTCTGATTGCGCGCCATCACAACCAGGGCGGCTTTGTGAATGCCTTCTTCGCGCAGAGCTTCCAGAGCAGCCTGAACGAGCGCGCTGCCGATGCCGCGCCGTTGATATGGGGCGGCAACCGCCAGGTGGTAGATGAAACCGCGCCGTCCGTCGTGCCCGCTGAGAATCACGCCAACCAGCTGGTCGTTCTCCTCGGCTGCGAAGCAGGTGCTGGGATTGCGCCGCAGGTAGCGGGAAATGCCCTCAGGCGAGTCGTCGAGGTTGTTCAGCCCCATGCCGGGGGTTTGCTGCCAAAGGGCGAAAATCCGGGGGTAATCATCGGGGGTCAGTTGGCGAATGTGCATAAGTTTCTCCGTAGGTGTGCTCTCCTGAAATCAGGTTCGACGAACAGCGGGTCGGGAGGCCTGGTCAAACACAGGTGGTAAAAGACTGCCGCCTCTTGTTCGCCTCCAAAATTCGCGCAGGCCCCTAACAGTGCCAGATTAGCCTGGCGGGGTTTGGCTCGTCCGGAACGGCCGCCGCATTCAGGGCGGCTTCCAGACGGGCGAACTCTTCGAGGGCGGCCTGCTCATAAACGCCCGGGTCTGCCTGGGTGCCGTAGGTCTTGTAGGCGACCGCGGCGGCTCCGTAAAACGCCATGCCCAGGGCGTGCATGGGGGCGTGGATCGCTGAGGCTGCCTGCGCGACGGCGCGCGCGGCCGCCTGGGCTTGGGGAATGGATTCAGCCTCCCGCGCGGCGGCGTGTGCTGCAAGAATGTGAATTTTGGCGGCAGGCAGCTTCAGATTTCCTGCCAGCCAGCCGCGGGCAGCCTTAATCGCCTCTGCCGGGCGGGAATCCAGCGGGAAACAGGCGGCGTAAATTGGCAAATATTCGCGCTCGGCATAATCCAGAGCCCAATGGGCAAGCGTCGCTTTACTCTGAGCCTCCATCAGGCGCATCAGTGACTGCGTGCAAGGGGCGTTTGGGCTGCCGAGTGTTTTACGGACTTTGGGCATGGGGCGGTCCTCTTTGTATAATCGGGCGGCGGGTGCTCCGCAGGCTGCGTGTGCCTGAGGCGGGCGCCTTTCTTCAGATTATACCCGCGCGGGATGGCGGTTTGGCAGCCGTGACGCGTTTGGCCGGGGCGAAAAGCTCGGCGGGACGTCATCCCGCGGCAGGAAACGGATTCTTCGCAGCGCTCAGAATGACATACCTTTTTGCCGCGCAGCCCCCTGCAAAAGGCAAGGCCTTCTCAATCCCAGTGAGTGCGCGGATAAAGAAAAAGCACCCTGGCGGATGCTTTTCGCTAGTGGACCCAGGGGGATTCGAACCGTGCGCAGCCCCCTGCAAAGGGCAAGGCCTTCTCAATCCCAGTGAGTGCGCGGATAAAGAAAAAGCACCCTGGCG
>ENA-UPSM01006386-UPSM01006386.1-activated-sludge-metagenome-genome-assembly--contig:-NODE-6386-length-11024-cov-3.109582_pt1 | contig 11024 bp, 9 predicted proteins | sample MGYA00238181_ERZ773283 | MGnify/ENA primary metagenome ERZ773283 (study PRJEB29023, sample SAMN05720199) | activated sludge metagenome | isolation source: Anaerobic digester | place: Japan... | reverse complement strand
TCGCATGTCCGCGCGTGTTTGTGTTGACAGGGCTGTCCACCAACCACTGGAGGCCAGTTGCTCTTTTTCGCGGAAACTCGATACCAGCAGGCCAAAAGTGGGTAGCACCCAGGCCACAACAATCAGCAGCAGCAGCAGCTGCGCCATGATGGACGGTAAACTGAACAGCTTTTTCATCGCTGTGCCTCCTCAGTGCGAAAGCGTCGAATATTGAAAGCCATCACGGGAATCACGGCAAACATCAGCACCATCGCCAACGTCGAGCTTCTGCCGTAGTCGCCTCCGCCCCTGAACATCCAGTCGTACATCAGATTGGCCAGCACACTGGTATCCCACTGCCCACCGGTCATGGCCATCACGATGTCAAACACCTTCAAGACGGTAATCGTTATCGTTGTCCAGACCACGAGAATGGTTGACATCACTTGGGGCACCATGATCTCGAAGAATATTTGCACCTCGCTGGCGCCATCAATCCGGGAGGCTTCAATCGTGTCGACCGGCACACCCCGCAGAGCAGCCGACAGGATGACCATGGCAAACCCGGTCTGGATCCAGATCAGGATCGCCATCAGGAAGAAATTGTTCCAGAACGGAACGGTCACCCAGGCCTGGGGCTTGAAGCCAAAGCTCATTGCCATGGCATTGATAATGCCGATCTGGTCCACATCCGGGCCCTTGTAGTCAAAGACGAACTTCCAGATGACACTGGCTCCGACGAAGCTGATGGCCATGGGCATGAAAACCATGGACTTGGCGAAACCGCCCCACCAGACCCGGTCCGCCAGAACGGCAACAACCAGTCCAAACACGGTGGACAGGGCCGGCACCACCAGCAGCCACATGAAATTATTGCGAATGGTGATGAAGAAGTTCTGGTCGGTGAAGACCCACTTGTAATTGGCCAATCCGACATAGACCTCCCCCGTCGCGTCGAAGAAGCTGAGCCGGAAGGTCTCAAACAAGGGGTAAAAAAGATAAACGCCCAAGAGAAACAGCGCTGGCGCCAGAAACAGCCAGGGTTGGATGCTGCTGCGCAACTCTTCCCTCAGACTGGTGCTGACAAAGGGCAGGGAGACAATTTTCTCCAGCAGCAGGTTCGTTCCTGCAAAGTAAAGCAAGCAAAACGACAGACTGATCACCACAGCGGCGACGGTTTGAAAGATCGGATCATTCATGATGGTCTGTTCGTTTTACTTGTTAAGTCAATGGAATTACTTCAGTGCATCCCAGCTTTTCTGGATGTCATCGGCCACTTGCTTGGCAGACTGTCCGCCCGCATAGTTGACCATGCCCTTCCAGAAACTGCCCGCACCCACGGCGCCGGGCATCAGGTCAGAGCCATCGAAACGGAAGGTGGTTGCGCTTTGCAGGATTTCGCCTTGTTTCTTGAGCATCTTGTTGGCGTACTTGTTGATATCGACACCTTTGTGCGGTGTCAGGAAGCCGCCTTCTGCCATCCAGATCTCGTGTGACTGGGGATGTTGCATGTAGTCCATGAAGGCCCGTGCGCCCTTGCTGTCCTTGGTGATCGTCAGGATCGTGCCACCGCCCAGGACCGGGTTGCCCAGCTTCTTGCCAGCGTAGGATGGAAAGTAGAAAAAGTCTGCCTGGTCACCCTTGCCGTCAGGGAAGAAGGCCGGAATAAAGCTGGCCTGGCGATGCATGAAGCACTTGGGAGGCGAGCCAAACATGCCCTTGGGACTGTCTTTGAAACTCACCGTTGCCACGGCACTGGCACCGCCATCAACGTAAGCATCGTTCTTCGAGAACCAGCCGTACTCTTCGATGGCCGCCACGACGCGTGGGTCGTTGAATTTGACCGTGTTGTTAACCCATCCGTCATACACCTCGGGGGTCTGGGTGCGCAACATCATGTCTTCAACCCAATCGGTGGCGGGCCAGCCCGTTGCCGCATCGCTGCCCAGGCCGATACACCACGGTTTGCCACCGTCAGCTGCAATTTTTTTGGTCAAAGTCTGCAACTCTTCCATGGACTTGGGTACTTTGTAACCCTTTTCCTTGAAATTCTCGGGGATGTACCACACCAGGCTCTTCACATTGACGTTGTAGAAAAGTCCATAAAACTCCTTTTTGCCTGCCTTGTTGGCGTAGGTGCCAAGGTCGGCCCAGGAACTGCCAGCGGCGTAGTTGGCTTTCACCCATTCCTGGGCTTTGGGGCCTAAGGCAGACAGTCCGCCAATCGCGGCCATGTTGGCCGCCAGTCCGGGCTGGGGGAAGACCGAAATATTGGACGGAGAGCCGGCCTTGATGTCAATCACGATTTGTTGTTCGGAACTTTGGGAGCATGAGTGCTTGACAGTTGCACCTGTTGCTTTTTCAAAATTCGCGATCACCTTTTTGAACATTCCCTCTTCGGCGCCTGTCCAGGGGCAAGTGATACTGATCACTTCTCCCTTGAGGTTGGGCCCCTTGTAGTCGGCCGCCATCGACGGACTGACCAAGCTCGCCATTGCCAAAGTTGCAGCTCCGGCGATTACCGTTTTATTAAACATGCACGTTTTCTCCTAGATACGCTTTGCGGCCTATCCACAAAGCTTGATTGATAAGCCAGACAGCCGTGTCACCCGACGTTGTTCGCCTCCAGGCGGCGTCCGTTGGCACCGAACCGGTACAAGTGTTCCGGCGCAAATCCCAATTCAATTGGATCTCCCGGCATCGACGACAGGGTGCCATCCAGTCTGGCGGTGATCTCTCCCATCGGGCCGGCATCCACGTAGGCAAAGGTCTCGTTGCCCAGTTTTTCTGCGTGTTTGAGATGGCCTTTGATGCTGCCGCCGGCTTCGGGCGTGAGGTGCTCGGGCCGCAGGCCCACGGTGGTGGCGCCATAGCGGGCAGCCAAGGCGCCGGTGATGAAGTTCATTTGGGGCGAGCCGATGAACCCGGCCACAAACAGGCTGGCTGGCTGGTTGTAGAGGTCCAGCGGGTGCCCTACCTGTTCCACGCGGCCTTTGTTCATGACCACAATCTTGTCGGCCAGCGTCATCGCCTCCACCTGATCGTGGGTGACATAAATCATGGTCGCGCCTAGCCGACGGTGCAAGGTTGCCAGCTCGACCCGCATCTTGGTGCGCAGTGCGGCATCCAGGTTGGACAGCGGCTCGTCAAACAGAAATACCTTGGGGTCCCGCACAATGGCGCGCCCGATGGCCACACGTTGCCGCTGGCCGCCCGACAGGGCTTTTGGCAAACGGGTCAGGTACTCGGTAATCTGGAGGATTTCGGACGCCTCGCGAACCCGGCGGTCAATCTCTGGCTTGGGGACTTTGGCAATCTTCAGGCCAAATGCCATGTTGTCGTACACCGTTTTGTGCGGATACAGGGCATAACTCTGAAAGACCATCGCCACACCGCGCTCGCTGGGTGGCAGGTCATTCACCGACTGGCCACCAATGGTAAGGCTGCCCCCGGATATTTCTTCCAGACCCGCAATCATGCGCAGCAGGGTCGTCTTGCCACATCCCGACGGACCCACAAATACGACGAATTCACCGGGCTCAACGTCAAGATCAATGCCATGAATGACATTGATCTTTCCGTAGCTCTTCTGAATGTTGCGAAGACGAACGTCCGATTGACTCATTTGCAAATTCCCCGAATTTGATACTTCACCCGATCACCCAACACACCGATTCCAAGCCGCTGCACCTCGCCAATACAGGCCCGGCGCAGGCACCACAAAACCAGAGCTTACCGCGCAATCGTGACCGTCGCACGTGGCTGGCAGAACCGGCGGCATCCGCTCAAAACCGGTAGGAATTTAGCATCTGTGCAATCGTTTGCATATTAGGGTTTACACGTAGAAAAGGCCCGATGAGCTGTTTGGCCTGGCGTCGAATGTTTGCGTTTTGGTGCAGTATTGACGCTTTCAATCGAAATATCTCCGCAAATCGGGTTTTACGATGGCATATGGACAAATTTGCTGTGGTGGCCTGGTTGAGGTCGTTCTGCGAAATACCCGTCGACAAAATACACCTATGCATACGTTTGCACAATCCGCGTTTTCCATGATGTTGTGATTACTGCAAATCAAATGTTAAGTTGACCATCCGGCGTAGACAAACGTTTGCACGGGTGTTTCAATCCGTCTGCCTTTCGCAACCAGTCTGGAGTTCAAGACTCCCGGTCGTCGAAGTGCCTCATTCAACGTATGCAAAAACGGAGTACCCTATGCAAAGCTATTTCAAGTTAACCGCTCTCGCCGCTGTCGCTCTTTCGGCCGTGGCAGCTCAAGCCCAAGTGGCTTTTGATGCCAACATCGAAACCAACTCGACGTACACCAACTCACGCAACAATCCCAAGACGGACAGCGTGTTTGACAACGGCGGCCGCGTCGAAATCAATGCCACCGGCACCCGCAAGAGCGGTGACTACTTTGTCACAGCAAGGGGCACCCTGATTGTTGGCCTGAACACACCCGCCACCGATGCCGTCACCGTTGACGACGCATGGATCCAGTTTGGCAGCAGCGCTGCAGACTTGAAGCTGGGTCGTTTTGAAGCAACCGACATGTTCCCTCCAGGCAAGGACACCCTCATCTCCACCGCTGGAAGCGCTGGCGGTGGTTACCAGCTCAATACCCTGCGTGGTCGCATCAAGGACGGCCGTTTCCACGCTGTTGCTGGCGTGAACGCCGGCCCCCTGCGTGTGGAACTCGGCCTGGTCGCTGAAAACAAAAATGTGACCACGCCTTATGGCTTCCGCCCAACTCTTGCTTACACCTCAGGTCCAATGACATTGCGTTTGGGTGCTGAGTCCATCAAGACAACCAATGGCCCGTCACAAACTGGCTATGGTCTGGCAGCCACCTACAAGACGAGCGCGATGGAACTGAACGGTAACTACGCCAAGAACAACGATTCCAAGCTGTCATCCTTCGGGTTGAATGGTCAGTTTGGCCCGGCCGGCATTGGTTTCCGTCAGGACAAGAGCGATGCAGCTGGCACCACCGACAACACGGTTTACGCAGCGTACAGCTTCCCCTTGTTCGGTATCAAGGATGCGACCGTTACACCAGCCATCAGCCTGTCCAACGGTACCAACGTGGACAACGTGACTGCCGTGCGTGTTCGTCTGAACTACACCTTCTGATACTTTTTTTGTTCATGCAGGTGTGCCCAGGCGATGTGCACACCTGAGTTAGTTTCTCCAAAGAAGAAATTTAACCCGGCGCTGAAAGGCCCCGGGTCTTTTTTTATTAAATTTTGTCATTCAATTCCTGCGCCCCACTTTATATTCATCGTGATGGAATAATCAGGAAATGCCGCCTAAATCCATGACACATCCCGGTTCGCAGGGGCAGCCAACACCGCCGGCACCCGCGAAGAGTCGCCGTAGCATGCAAATGACGGACATCGCGCGAATGGCGGGTGTGTCCGCATCAACAGTGTCACGCGCCTTGAGTGGCAGTGAGTTGATTCCCGAGGTAACGCGCAATCGCATCCGAGAGCTTGCCGACTCGCTCAATTACAAGGTCAACGTGGGCGCCGCGAATTTGCGCAAGCGCAATGTGCGCACCATTGGCGTGACGATGCTGGGTGAAAACATGCAGGCCATTTCTGACCCGTTTCTGCTCAGCATCCTGGGCGCGGTGGCGGATGCGCTGGACGAACACGACATGAGCCTGATGCTGACCCGCGTCCATGCGGGGCAACAACAACGGCTTTCCGCCATGGTGGAAAGCGGCCAGGTGTCTGGGCTCATCATCATCGGACAACTCACCTGGCACGAGTTTCTCAACGACCTGGCACGTCAAGGCACACCCATGGCAGTGTGGGGTGCGTGTTTGCCCAGCGCGTTGTATCCGGTCGTGGGTGGCGACAACGCGCTGGGGGGCTATCTGGCAACCCGGCACCTGATTCAGCAGGGCTGTCGAAACATTGCTTTTTTTGGGGATGCAAGTCACCCGGAGGCCGGGCTACGCCACCAGGGTTATCTGCGTGCCTTGCAGGAGGCTGGCTGCGCCCGCGACAGTCGGCTGGAACAGTCTTTCCTGTTTGGCGACAAGCGAATTCGGGAAACCATTGACAACTGGCTGAACCAGCGCCTGACATTTGATTCGATTTTTGCCGCCAGTGACGTGACTGCCATCTCACTCATGGGCGCGCTGAGCGAACGCGGCATCTCTGTGCCGCGGCAGGTGCGTCTGGTCGGCTACGACGATATTGCCCTGGCAGCCCACATTCATCCGTCATTGACCACTGTTCGCCAGCCCTCGGACCAGGCGGGCCGCACCCTGGTCGACCTGGTGTTTGAGTCCATTCAGGGCAAACCAAGACGCGCGGTAACGCTGCCAACCGAACTGATCACGCGAGAGAGCAGCATCGATCCCGCTTTGGCCGCAGCTTCGTGAGCACCGCGCGGCTGGCGCCTGTGTTGCTTCAACACATCGCAGATGCCCTCAGCCTGTTCATCTGCGGGGCAGGCCGTAGCGGCAAGTCAGCCCGGGCGAGGTGTTTCAATGATCCTGCAATTGATCATCGCCCTGACGGCGCCGAAGTGGCCCCAGCCTGAGGATTTGGGTCGTTTCAGCCGCTGGTGAACGTTCAGTATACGTTGATCGCTATCAAAAATGTAGCTATCGCGAGGCCGTTCCTGTCACCACCGGCAGGCCGGCTTTGGTCCAGGCGTTCATCCCGCCCAGCACATTGACTGCACCGGTGAATCCGGCCTTTTCAAGAATTTTGAGCGCCGCGCCAGAGCGGTTGCCGGACCTGCAAATCAGGGCGATGGGCTTGTTTTTGTGAGCGCCAAGTTCGGACAACCGCTTTTCCAGTTGCCCCAGCGGAATCAAGGTGCTGCCCGGCGCGTGACCCTGGACATATTCGTCAGGCTCGCGCACATCCAGCATGAGGGCGCCCTGGCTTTGCATGGCAGCGCCTTGTTTCACGTCAACCCCGGCCGGTTCACTGCAGGCAGAAACTGCCACGATCAGCAATGCAGTCGCAGCAAGCGACTTAAAAAACGTCAGACCCTTCATGTTCTCTGTACTTTCAATTCTTTGACAAGACGTAAGCATAAGCGATGGACGAATTAGTAATTGAGCCGACTCCCAGTTTTCCAGAGGAAAGCTTAAACAGGATTGAAGGCGTTGGAGGAAATCGCCCGCGTCAAAGTTCAACGGCATGATCTGACGCAGCCACTTTGACACTGACGGCACTCGCCGATGAACCGGAAGGTGCGATAGAGCATGAGCGCTCAGGTGGGCTGGCGTCTCAAAACGATGGAGAAACGCTATGGCGCACCAGGGGCCTGGCTGTGTGGTGGTCAGCCTGTCGCCAACAAAACGCTATGAGTAACGGAGCATGTTTGAGTTTCTGGATAGGCGCTAGAGGGTGCTGGAGCTCAATATTTCTGGATGGGTTCCACCCATGCCAGAGTCTGTGTGCAAGCGCCCATCCACCAGTTCCAGCCGCCGGTCGCAACGCTCGGCCAGATGCGCATCGTGAGTGACCACCAGAAAGGTGATGCCGCGCTCGGCGTGCAGGCGGCGCAACAGCACAAACACCTCGCTGCTGGCGGCTTGGTCCAGGTTGCCGGTGGGCTCGTCAGCCAGCACCAGCGGCGGGTCGAGCATGACTGCGCGAGCAATCGCCACCCGCTGCTGCATGCCACCCGACAGCTCTGCCGGGCGTTTGTGTTCGGCACCGGCCAGCCCCACGTCGGCCAGCAGGTCACGGGCATGCTGTAACTGCTGCGCGCTGACCTGGCCGTTGATCATCATGGCGGGCAGGGTCACGTTTTCCAGGGCTGTGAATGCAGGTAACAGGTGGTGAAACTGGAACACAAAGCCCAGCGTTTGGCGCCGACGCAGCGTCAACCCGGCGTCATTCAGGCCGCGCATTTCCTCACCTTGCAGCAGGTATGAGCCGGTTGTCATGGGCTCGAGCAAGCCCAAAATGTTCAGCAACGTACTTTTGCCCGAGCCGGACGGCCCCATCAGCGCCACAAACTCGCCGTGTGCCAGGGTGAGGTCAATGCCGTGCAACACCTCGGTCTGGCTGGGCAGGCCCAGGTTGTAGCTTTTATGGATGCCTTTCAGCACTATTAAAGGTGTAGCTTCCTGCGCTTGTTGCATAAAGACTAGAGGTCAAAAAGTCTTATAGCCGGATGGCTTGCGCCGGGTCCATGGCGGCGGCCCGGCGCGCCGGCGCAATGGCTGCCAGCACACCGCAGACGCTGGCCACTGCAGCCACGTTGAGCGCCACGCGCCAGGGCAGCGTGATGTTGAACAGCGGCAAGCCGTCCGAGCCTTTCACAAAATGGGTAAAGGCCCAGATCAGTGCCACCGCCAGCAGCAGCCCGAGTACCGAGCCCAGCACGCCCACCACCGCACCTTGCAGCAAAAACACCCGCAAAATTTGCGCCCGTGTGGTGCCCATGGCACGCAGGATGCCGATCTCGCGCCCCTTTTGCACCACTGACACCACCAGCACACTGGCAATACCCAGCACCACCACCACCATCACCACGCTGCGAATGATGCCGGTGCTGACCGATTGCGCGTTCAGTGCGGACACCAGTTGTGCGTTGTTTTCTTGCCAGCTCTCCACCTTGTAGGGGTAACGCGTGCGCAGGTCTTCAGCCAGGGTTTGTGCCGTCCAGACGTCAAACAGGGTGATGTCCAGGTTGGTTGCCCCACCCGGCAGCCCCAGCAGGTTTTGCGCCGCACGCAGCGGCACGATGACGGTGCGCCGGTTCAGATCACGCACGCCCAGGTCCACCAGCGCGGTCACTCGCACCGATTCGTTAACCAAGCCGGTTTGCACGGTAAAGCGGTCGCCCACGCGCACCCCCAGGTCGGCGGCCAGATCGCGCCCCACAATACCTTCGCCCGGGGCCAGCCGTGCCACACCGCTCACCACTTTGCCGCGCAGGTCAACGATGCGGTCGTAGCGGTCCAGGTCCACGCCCAACAGGGCAATCGACTGCTGGGCCTCGCCGCGCAGCGCCAGGCCAGAACCCGACACCATGGGCAACACGGCGGAGACCTCGGGCATGGCTTCGAGAACCGGAACCAGCATCTGCCAGTTGACCACCGAGCGCAGGCGCTGCGCCCGCGGCTGGGTCTCAAACCAGGCCACCTCTCCAGGCAGACTGGCGCGGGCGGGTTGCACCACGTCTTGTGGCGAGCGCAGGGTGATGTGCCCCTGAGCGCCCAGTGTCTTGTTCAGGGTGGTGGCTTGCAACCCGGTAATGAGTGCCGAGATATACGCCACCACCGCCACACCAGCGGCCACGCCCACAATGATGAGCAGGGTTTGCATGCGCCCCTCACGCAAAAAGCGCAGCGCCACCAGCCATTCAAAACCAAAACTCTTGGCCATTAGCGCCCCATGGCGTTGGTCAGCGCTGCACCGGCTGCACCTGTTGAACCCGTTGCCGCCGCTTGCGCGCCTGGCGTCGTGCTGGCCAGCGAGGCCGCTACGTCACGCAGTCGCACGCGCTGGCCGGCTTGCACGCCATTGCCCAGCAGCAGTGTGTCACCAGCCTTCAACCCGTCCAGCACTTCTGCCGCTTGCAGCGAGCGCACGCCGAGACGGACGCGCTGCAGATGTGCCCGGCCGCCCACTGCCAGCAGCACATCGGCCGCATCCTCGGCGGCACCTGGTGCGGCGCGCAGTGCGGCCAGTGGCACGGTCAGGGTGCGGTCGCGCCGGGCAGTTTCCACTTCAACCGACAGTGTCATGTCTTCACGCAAAAAAGTCGGCGCGGGCTTGTCAAGCGCCAGGGTCACTTCCACCGCGCCGCGCTGCACATCCACTGCCGGTGCGATGAAGGCCACCTGGGCGGCCAGGCGCTGGCCGGCAAACGCATCGGCCACCACCGTGGCAGGCTGCCCCGGGACGAGTTCAGCCAGAAAACGTTCGTCCACCTGCGCTTTGAGCTGTGTCGGGCCTGCCAGGGCCAGGCTCAGCAGCGCGCGCCCGGGTTGAACAATTTGCCCGGGCTCCACCGTGCGCGTCAAGACCCGGCCATCGCTTGGCGCGTGCAGCACGGCCTGGCCCAGACGGGCTTGTGCCGCCTGGGTGGCAGCGCGTGTGGCATCAAGCTGTGCCTGAGCCTGGCTGACGTCGGTGCCTGACTCGGTGTTGGCTTGCACTTGCGCCGCTGCACCGGTTTGTGCTGCCTGCGCCACGCTCAAGGCGCGCTGCACTTCATCCAGGCGTGCCGGGCTCAAGAAACCTTGCGCAACGAGTTGCTGCGTGCGCGCCAACTCCAAGCGGGCGGCGTGCACGGTGGCTTGTGCCTGCACCAGACCAGCCTGCGTTTGGGCTCGGCCGGTGGAGCGCAAGCCCAGCAGTCTGGCCTGCGCCTGGGTCTGCGCCGCCTGGGCCTGGGCCAGTGCCGCCTGCAGTTCATCAGATTCCAGCCGCACCAGGGCGTCGCCGGCCCGCACCTGCGCGCCTTCACGCACCAGCACTTGCGCCACCCGTGCGGTGAGGGTGCTGCCCAGATCCACCCGTGCCAGCGTTGCCACCCGGGCCGAGAACTGAACGCTGCGCACCAGGCGTGTGGCCCGCACCGTCACACTGTCCACCAATGGCGGGCGCAGGGCCAGCCACAGCAGCGCAGCCACCAGTCCCAGCAGCAAGGGGATTGCCCAGCGGCGCTGGCGTGCCAGTCTGGCGCTTAAAGTGGGGGGATTCATGGGTCGATGGTAGCGAATGCCAGCGGCGGGTGGATTCGAGCACGTTGCAGTCTTGCCTTGGCTGCACTCAGGCTCAAGCTTTTTGCCCGTTCAAATTTGGCATGCCCCAATGCGCTGCAGGCCAGCGACAGGGCTTCAGGTGGGCGATTCATGGCCACCAAAGGCGCAAACAATCACGGGAGTTTCAGTTTTCATGGCGCACAAGACCGTTGGCCGACAGCCAGCATCACTGACGCGCAAGTTCTCCGCTGAAGGACGACTTGGTGTTGCTGCGGCTCGCGATGTTGCAAGGGCCGGGGTGGCCGGTCAGATGTCAAACCTTACCCCTTGCGCCAAGGGCAGAGCGCTGGAG
>ENA-UPSM01006379-UPSM01006379.1-activated-sludge-metagenome-genome-assembly--contig:-NODE-6379-length-11036-cov-6.119479_pt1 | contig 11036 bp, 10 predicted proteins | sample MGYA00238181_ERZ773283 | MGnify/ENA primary metagenome ERZ773283 (study PRJEB29023, sample SAMN05720199) | activated sludge metagenome | isolation source: Anaerobic digester | place: Japan... | reverse complement strand
GACGAGCGCGGCTTCGCCCTGCTGGGCGCTCTTCTCATCGCCGTCATCGCCGCCCTGTTCGCCGCCGTCGCCCTTGCTGCGGCGCTCGGGGCGCAGCGGGTGGCGGCGAGCGACGGCGGCCACGCGCGAGCGCGGGCCGCCGCGCTCGCCGGCGCGGGCTTCGCGCTGCACCGCGTCTGCTGGACGTTGCTGCCGTGCGATGCGGCCGCGCGCTGCGAAGTGGACATACCGGAAGACGAAGCGGGCGGATCGGGCGCGCCTGACGGGATTGGCGCGGCCTGCGCCACGAGCACGCCGGATGGGTCTGGCGCGGCCTGCGCCACGAGCACGCCGGATGGGTCTGGCGCGGCCCGCGCCACGGGCGCGGCGCCTGGCGCGGACGCGAGCTCGGAGGTGACGCTGGAGCGCGTCGAACCGGTGAGCCTCGGTTGGCCGTCGTCGGCGCGGCTTGTGCGCGTGACGGCCAGGGCGGCGAGCGGCGGCGCCTCGGCGTCCGTGATCGAACTCGTCGCGCTGCGGCCTTCCGCCGTGCCGCGCGGCCTGAGCGTCGCCGAAGACCTCGACGCGCAGGCTGACCTCGCGATCACCGGCAGCGGGGTGTACGTGGGCGGCGTCGTACGCGGACGCGAGCACGTGTCGTTCGCTCCGCCTTCGGCCGAGGCGGCTCCGCCTGCAGACGCCGAGGCGACGGACGCTCCGGCTTCGGCGTCCGACGCGGCTCCGGACCACGCCTGGGGCGGCCGCTGGCCGGCCGCCGGCGTGCACGCCGGCGGCGGCATTTGGGCCGCCGGCCTCGACACCGCTACGCTCGACCCTTGCCCCGAAGCCTACGCCGCCGACACGGTCGGGGCCGCGGTCGCTGGCCTGGTCGAGCCGCCGGACGCCGCCTGGCTGGCGTCGGCCCGGTCCCACGCCCTCGACCCGGGCGACGCTTGCTCCGGCGGCGTCCTGCGTCTCGACCGTCTGCCGGCGCTCCTGCCGACGGGCGAGCCCGGCGCGGCCGAAGCCGCCGGCCGGGCCGACCCGTCGGCCGGCTACGTCGTCTTCGTCTCGGCGCGCGGGTACGACGGCGGCGTCGTGGTGACGGGCGTCCGCGACGCCGCCTGGGCGCCGGTGACCGTCGTCGTCGACGGCGACGCCGTGCTCGGCGCCGACCCGGGCGCCGTCGCGAGCGCCGACGCGGGCGCCGACCCAGGCGCCGTCGCGGGCGCCGACCCGGGCGCCGACCCGGGCGCCGCCGGCGCCCCCTCGGCGCCCGCCTCCGCCGTCGCCCTGCGCGGCGCCCTCGTCGTCGCGGGCCGCCTGTCGGTCGCAGCTCCGTCGTCCCTCTGCGGCCACGTCGCCTGTCGCCGCCTCGCCGTCACGGCGTCACTGTCGCTCGATCTTGAGGCGGACTGGCGTACACGTCCGCCGGTGGGTTTCGTCGAGCCTGTCCTCGTCGCCAGGCGGTGAGGCGGATTGTTCGTCGCGCGGCGTCGCCGGGCGGTGAGGCGGATTGTTCGTCGCGCGGCGTTGAGGCGATATGGTGGAGAAAGGGTGAGGCAAAACCCTGAGAGACGGGGTGGACGCACCGGCCCGGTCGCGGCCCGCCCGACGGTCTCAGTCGCACGATTCTGTACGTGGTCGGAGCCCTGTGTAAGAATACGGCGGCGTCGCAGGCAGGGTTGCGGGCGCCCTGCGACGAAATGAAGCGTCGACGTCAAGCCCTAAAGCCGACCCCTCGAGCTGCCGACAACGCCGTAGACGGCGGTCGGGGACGCTAGGAGTGCGCCTATGGCGAGGAACGGTGTGAACGTCGGGATCGATCTCGAACAGGCCGCGATCGCCGGCGCTCAGATCCGCGGCGGCAAGATCGGCCAGACGTTGATGGCGGCGGCGGTCCGCGCCCTGCCCGAAGGGCTTGTGTTCGAAGGCGAGGTCGTCGACGTCGACGGCCTTGCCGCGCAGCTCAAGAGCTTCTGGAAGGAAGCCGGGTTCTCTGGGCGTCGCCTGCGCCTCGGAGTGGCCAACCAGAAGATCGTCGTTCGCACCATGGAGTTCCCGCTCATCGACGAGAAAGAGCTCGAGGCGGCGATCCAGTACCAGGCGCAGGAGGCCATCCCGATCCCGCTCGAAGAGGCCATCCTCGACTACCAGGTACTCGCCACCGCGGCCGACGAAGAAGGCGCGGGACGACAGAAGGTGCTCGTGGTCGCCGCACAGCGCGACATGATCTCCCGCTTCACCGAGGTCGCGAAGAAGGCCGGTCTCTCAGTGGACGGCATCGATCTTCAGGCCTTCGCCCTCACGCGCGCCGTAGCGCCCGTGGTGCCGTTCATCGACCAGGGCGGCGGCGCCCAGAGCTCCGAGCCGCTCGCTCTCGTCCACATGGGCTCGGGCATCACCAACCTCGTGGTGGCTGCCGGCGGCATGCCGCAGTTCACGCGTGTAATCAACCTCGGCTGCGAGGCCCTCGTCCAGGCTCTCGTCAGAGACCGTGGCGTCAGTCACGACGAGGCCGACTCCCTGCGTTTGCGTGTCGGTCTGTCAGGCGGCCCGGACGACGACATCGCCGATCTTGAGGCCGATACCGTCGCCGAGATCCACCGGGTGCTCGACGCGGCGTGCGAGTCGTTCGCCGACGAGATCCGGCGCTCGATCGACTACTACCACTCGCAGGGGCCCGAAGGACAGATCTCGAGTCTCCTGATCACCGGCGAGGGCGCTCTCACGCGGAACGTGCCACAGTATTTGTCCGAGGCCTTGCACATGCCTGTCTCGCTCGGGAATCCGCTCCAACGCGTCACCGAGAACAGGACGAAGCTCTCGCAGGCTGAGCTCGAACTGATGGCGCCGCGGCTCACGATCGCCATCGGTCTCGCCCTCGAAGACGAGGAGTAGGCGATGGCGACGAAACGCATCAACCTGCTGCCGCCCGAAGAACGCGCGAAGGCGCGGCGCGAACGCGGTCTCACGTGGACCATCGTAGCCCTCCTGGTGCTCGCCGCCGTGCTCGGGATGGTGTACTTCTGGGAGAACGCCAAGGTGTCCGACAAAGAGTCCGAGCGCGATCAGCTCGAGGCCGACATCGCCGCCGTTCAGGTACAGATGGCCGAGCTCCAGCCGTACAAGGCGCTGCAGACGAAGCGTACCGAGATGACGAAGACAGCCAAGGCTCTGGACGACGCCCGTGTGCCGTGGTCGACGATCTTCGAAGAGATCAGCCTGGTCATCCCCGAGAACGTCCGTCTGCAGTCGCTCACCTGCACGGTACCGGCGGCCATGCTGCCCGGCGGCGCGGCCGAGATGGCCACGGGCGAGCTCGCCGCCGACGTCACATTCACCGGTCAGACCTATCAGCACAAGGACGTCGCCGAGTTCATGACCCGCCTGGGTCTCATCCCGCAGCTCACCAACATACAGCTCGCGAGCTCGACGACGGCGGCGGCCGCGACCGGCACGACCACGACGACGGCGACGACGCAGGAACTCACGACTTTCACGGTGACCGCCTCACTGAGGCGCTACGTGACGGCGCCGCCCACCACGAAGGCGGCGGGTGAATGATGAAGAACCGCGGCAGAGAGGTATATGTCATCGCCGGCGTCATCGCCGCGGTGCTCGTGGTGGCCTGGTACTTCCTGCTCTTCGGACCGACCCGCGAGAAGCTCAGCGATCTCGACACGCAGATCGCCGCCGATGAAACGGCGCTGGCGAGCGCGCAGCAGGAGCTGGCGCTGCTTCAGTCGTACAAGAAGACCGCTCCACAGGCGGAGGTCGACGTCATGCGTCTCAGCCGGATGCTTCCCGAAGACGAGGGCATCCCGAGCCTCATCGTCGACCTGACGAAGACGGCCTCGCTCTCCGGGGTGAAGCTGACCGGCATCTCGCGGGGTACGACCACGGCCGGGACGCCGTTCGGCATCCAGACCATCACGCTGGCCGTCAACGGCGAGTTCTTCGATGTGCAGGACTTCCTGTATCGCATCGAGAGCTACGTCCGCTTCCAGAACACTACCTTCAGCGTGACCGGACGTCTCCTCCAGGTGACGAACGTCTCGCTCAGCGGGAGCTCGACCAGCGGCACGACGACACCTACGACCGGCGTCGCGCCGCTCACGGTCTCGTTGACGCTCAACGCGTACTTGTGGGGCGGCGCGGCGACGGCGACGACCGCGACGCCCACCCCGACTCCCAGCCCGACGAATCAGGGAGGTGAGGGATGATCACCTCCAGGCGCACCATCCTCATCATCGCCGCGGCGCTGCTCATCGGCGCGCTCGCCGCCGTCGCCGTCGGCGTCGGCGGCGAAGGCACCGCCACCGGCATGGGCGGCGTCGACGGTGGCGCGCAGACCGACGCCGTGCTCGCCGACGACGGCGCAACGGCCGCGCCCGTGGAGGACGCCGACATCGACCCCGCGAAGCAGGCGGTCACGCTCGACAAGTTCGTCGTCAAGAACCCGTTCATCCCGCTCACGCAACCCAACACCGCGGGCGCCGGCGGCACGACGACGCCCACGTCCGCCAAGGTGAAGGTCAACGGGACCTCGTACACCGTCGCCGTCGGCGACAAGGTGCCCGCCAACGGAACGTTCACGATCAGCGCCATCACGTCCAGCGCCGTGACGTTCGCCCTCCAGGAGGGCCGCGAGTTCAGCGGCGGCAGCAGCTCGGTGACCGTCAGCGTCGGCCAGTCGGTCAAGGTCAAGGACGCCGACTCCGGCACGTCGTATACCCTCGCCGTGGTCGGCGTGGGGACGGGCGGGGGCGCCGCGACCGGCGGCCACACGGTCTCGCTGGTGAGCGTGAGCCAGAAGGACGGCGTCGCGATGTGCACGATCGAGGTCGACGGCACCACGTACGCCGACAAGAAAGAGGGCGACACCTTCAGCACCGGCTGGGGCGACGTCAAGATCGTGAGCATCAACGTCGGCGCCCAGTCGGTCGTCATCCTGCACGGCGACCAGACCCTGACGCTGTACGTGGGCACAGTGCTGACGAAGTAGGCGTGGCGGCGCGGGGCGCGCCGCGTGAAGCAGAAGGCGGCGGGGCGGCCGTGAGGCCGCCCCGCCGCCTTCTGTGGCCCGGCACCGCCTCGGGGTCTTTGCCAGCGTGGCGGCGGCTCTGTATCGTTGCCGCATGGACAGATTGCGGATGCTCACTGCCGGGGAATCGCACGGGCCGCAGCTCACGGCCATCCTCGACGGCTGCCCCGCCGGGCTGGCCGTCTCTCGTGCCGACATCGACGCTCAGCTCGCGCGTCGCCAGAAGGGGTACGGGCGGGGGCCCCGGCAGGCGATCGAGCAGGACCGCGTCGAGATCGTCGGCGGCGTGCGTCACGGACTGACGATGGGGACGCCGATTGCCCTCGTCATCCGCAACCGTGACGCGGCGAACTGGGGCGATGCGCTGACGGCCGACGCTTCGGCGGCGGACGCCCTGGAGGCGGACGCCCTGGCGGCAGACGCCGCCTCGGGGCCCGGCGCAGGGAAGAGCCAGACGATGAGCGGCGCGCCTGGGGGGGGTGTGGGCGCCGGGGAGGGCGCCGATGTCGGCGCCGGGGCGCGGCCCGTGACCGTGCCGCGCCCCGGACACGCCGACCTGGGCGGCGCCCTCCTCTACGACCACACCGACATCCGCGACGTGATCGAGCGTGCCAGCGCCCGCGAGACCGCCGCGCGCGTCGCCTGCGGCGCGGTCGCGCGGCGGCTGCTCGCCGAGGTGGGCTGTGTGGTCGGCAGTCACGTCGTGGCGATCGGCGAGGTCGAGTCGGGCGCGACGCTGACCGCGGCCGACCTCGAGCGGACCGACGACGACCCCGTGCGCTGTCTGGACGCGGAGGCGGCGGCGCGGATGCGTGCCGCCATCGACGCCGCCGCCGCGGCCGGCGACACGCTCGGCGGCGTGGTCGAGGTGGTCGCCTTCGGGTTCCCGCCCGGGGTCGGCTCCTACGTGCAGGGTGACCGGCGCCTCTCGGCGCGGCTCGCCGAGGCCGTGTTCACCGTGCCGGCGATGAAGGGTGTCGAGGTCGGCATGGGCTTCGCCGCGGCGCGTCTGCCAGGCTCGCGCGTCCATGACGCGATCGCCTGGGACGAGCGCCGAGGGTACCATCGCACGAGCGACCGGGCGGGGGGCGTCGAGGGCGGCATCTCGACCGGCGAGCCGATCGTGCTCCGTGCGGCCATGAAGCCGATCGCGACGCTGAGGAACGCGCTGCAGACGGTCGAGCTCGGCACGCATCGCGCCACCGAGTCGCGCTACGAGCGCGCCGACGTCTGCGCCGTGCCGGCTGCCGGTATCGTTCTCGAGGCCGTCGTGAGCCTCGCTCTCGCCGACGCCCTGCTGGAGCGGTTCGGCGGCGCGACGGTGGCCGACGTCGCCGCCGCCGTAGAGGCGTTCAAGGCACGGTGCGCGGGGCGATGAGCGCCGCGCCGGGAACGCCGGGCACAGACGACGGGCTGCCCGAGGGCGCAGCCGCTGGCGGGGGCGCCTCGGCCGTCGTCCTCGTGGGCTTCATGGGCTCGGGCAAGAGCGAGGTGGGCAGGCTCGTCGCGGGCGAGCTCGGTCTGCCGTTCATCGACACCGACGCGCTCGTCGAGGCCGAGGCGGGGCCGATCGCGACGATCTTCGCCCGTGACGGGGAACGCGTCTTCCGTGACATCGAGCGGCGCGTGGTGCTCGCCACGCTGGCGGCGTTGCCCTCGCGGGCGGCGGTCGTCGCCCTGGGCGGGGGCGCGGTGAGCGACGGCGACGTGCGCGCGGCGCTGCGCGCCGCGCCCTGCGTCGCCTGGCTCACCGCGCCCGTCGCCGCTCTGTGGGAGCGTGTGCGCCGGGCCGCCGCGTGCAGCGGCGGTGGCCGCCCGCTGGCTCGCGACGAGGCGTCGTTCCGCGCTCTCTACGACGAGCGCCTGCCGCTCTATCGCGAGGCGGCGACGTTCGAGGTGGTCAACGACGGAAGGCGTCCGCCCGCCGACGTCGCCGCATCGATCGCCCAGTGCGTCCGGAAGGCGCGGGTCCAGACACCACGCGTGCCCGAGGGCGGCCCGACGTCGCCTCGACCTGAAGGAGCCGGCTGATGCTGGGCGCACATTGGCGGCGCGGGCCGATGCCGCACGACCGTCGAGGAACGGGCTGATGCCGCACGACCGTCGAGGAACGGGCTGATGCCGCGCCTGCGCGCCGAGCTGCCCTCGCGGGCCTACGACGTCGTCGTCGCCGACGGCGCTCTGGACGGCGTCGGCGACGCGGTCGCGTCGCTTCGTCCCGGCGTCCAGGCCGTCGTCTGCACCGACGAGAACGTGGCTCCCCTTTACCTTGACCGGGTGCACGTCGCGCTGCGCGAGGCCGGCCTTTTGGTGTCGCAGCTCGTCGTCCCGGCCGGTGAGGCCGAGAAGAACCTCGACCGCGCCGCCGAGATGTACGGGGTGCTGTACGACCGCGGCATCCGTCGTCGGGACGTGGTGGTCGCCCTCGGCGGGGGCGTGATCGGCGACCTCGCGGGCTACGTGGCGGCGACGTTCCTGCGCGGCGTGGGGCTCGTCCAGGTGCCGACGACGCTCCTCGCCCAGGTCGACGCCGCGATCGGCGGCAAGGTGGCGGTCGACTTCCGCAGCGGCAAGAACTACGTCGGGACCTTCTACCAGCCGCTGCTCGTGGTGGCGGACCCCCTCGCACTCCGCACGTTGCCCCCGCGAGAGGTGCGCAGCGGCGCCGCCGAGGTCGTCAAGTATGGCTTCCTCGCCGGCGGGGATCTACTGGATGCCGTGGACGCGCTCGCGCGGGCGGCGCGCGGCGGCAAGGACGAGAGCGGCGGCGGGCGCGACGGCGGCGGACAAGGAGAGGGCGTCGGCGGGCGCGTGAGCGGCGGACAAGGAGAGGGCGTCGGGCGCGACGGGGGCGACGCGCTGGTGTGCGGCATCGGCGAGGAGGTCATCGCCGCTTGCGTGGCCCAGAAGCTCGCCGTCGTCGCCCGCGACGAGCGCGAGGAGACGGGCGCGCGCGCCGTCCTGAACCTCGGTCACACCATCGGACATGCGATTGAGGCGGCGACCGCCTTCCGCCGCTACACCCACGGCGAGGCGGTGGGCCTGGGCTTGCGGGCGGCCCTCTGGCTCTCGGAGCGACTCTGCGGGCTCTCGGGGGCGGAGGTCGAGCGCGGCCTCGGCGTGCTCGACGACATCGGTCTGCCGGTACGGTTCCGCGGCGCCCGCCCAGATGACGTGCGCGACCTGGTCGCGCGCGACAAGAAGGCGGGCGCCGGCGGTGTGAGGGGCGCCGAGGCGGGCGCCGGCGGTGTGAGGGGCGCCGGCGGCGAAGCGGCCGCCGGGGGCGTGGGCTTCGTCCTGCTGGAAGGGTTCGGGCGGCCCCGTCTGCACGTGGACGTGCCGGCCGTCGTTCTCGAGGAGGTGATCGCGTGGCTGAGCGCGGAATGACGTCCCTGTGCCTGCTGCACGGGGTGAACCTCGACATGCTCGGGCGCCGCGACCCGACGCACTACGGCACGCTCACCTTGAGCGAGCTCGAGCGCCAGGTGGCGCGCCACGCCGAGCGGCACGGGTTCACCGTGCAGCCGTTCCAGACGAACTTCGAGGGCGAGATGGTGGAGGAACTGCACCGCATCGCCGTCGAGGGCGCCGGGGCGGTGGTCATCAACCCCGGCGCCTGGACGCACTACAGCTACGCCATCCGTGATGCGCTCGAGATGGTCACGGCGCCGGTCGCCGAGGTGCACCTCTCGGACGTGAGCGGCCGCGAGGAGTTCCGCCGCCGCTCCGTGATCGCCGACATCGTCGCCGTGCGTGTGGCGGGGGAGGGCATAGAAGGCTACTTCAAAGCCTGCGACGCGCTCGCCGACATCATCGGCCTCGGGGTGCAGGGGTGAGCGCGGCGAAGGTGAGAGGCGCGGCGAAGGCGGGCGGCGCGGCGAAGGCGAGCGGCGCGGCGAAGGCGAGCGGCGCGGCGCCGGGCGCGGCCGCCCCGCCCGACCGCCTCGCCCGCTGCCGCGCCCTGCTCGACCGTCTGCGCCTCGACGCGGTCGTCGTCAGCGCCGTCGCCGACGTGCGCTACCTCTCCGGGTTCAGAGGCGAGGACGCGACGCTCGTCGTCGGCCGCGACGACGCCCTCATCGTGACCGACTCACGCTTCGTCGAGCAGGTGCACGAGGAGGTCCGCGGGTTCGAGCTCGTGCGCCGCGACGGCGTCGACCTGCTCGCCGACACGGCCGCCGCCGTGCGCGAGCGCATGGGCGGCGGCCGCACGCTCGGCTACCAGGCCGCCGCCGTCAGCCACGCCAGTTACCGCGCCCTGCGTCGCGCCCACGACGGCCGCCTGCGTGACGTCGGCAGCCGCGTGACGCGGCTGCGCGTCGTCAAGGAGGCGGCCGAGGTCGAGGCCGTCCGTCACGCCGCGGCGATCGTCGACCTCGCCCTCGCCGTGGTCGTCGGCGAAGGCCTCGTCGGGCGTACGGAGGCCGAGGTCGCCTGGCGCCTCCTCGAGGAGTACCACGACCGCGGCGCCGAGGGCGAGTCGTTCCCGGCCATCGTCGCCGCCGGCGAGCACGGCGCCCAGGCCCACGCCGTCCCCGGGCGGCGCCGCATCAAGGCCGGCGATCTGGTCGTGATCGACACCGGGGCCCGCGTCGACGGCTACTGCTCCGACATCACGCGCACGTTCGCCGCCGGTCGCGTCTCGCGGGCGCACCGGCGGATCTACGACGTCGTCCTCGAGGCGCAGCTCGCCGGCGTGGCCGCCGTACGTGCCGGCGCGCACGGCCGTGACGACGTCGACGCGGCCGCGCGCGCCGTGATCGCGGCGGCCGGCCACGGCGAGCGCTTCGGCCACGGCACCGGCCACGGCGTCGGTCTCGAGATCCACGAGGCGCCGAGCTTGGGACGTACGGTCGGTGACGTCCTCGGCGCCGGCATGGTGTGCACGGTCGAGCCCGGCATCTACATCGAGGGCGACGCCGGCGTGCGCATCGAGGACACCGTGCTCGTGACGGCGAGCGGCTGCGAGCGCCTGACGCTATACCCGAAGGAGCTCCAGGTCGTCTCGTGAGAGAAGAGCTCCCGGTCGTCGCCTGAGGTATCATGTTCTCTCACGCGCGCAGGCACCATTCCCGGGAGGACCCGACCGACCTATGGCTGACGTCGTCAACACCAACCAGTTCAAGAGCGGCATGGCGATCGAGATCGACGGCGAACCGTACACCATCGTCGAGTCGCAGCATGTGAAGCCCGGCAAGGGCGGCGCCTTCGTGCGCACCAGGGTGCGCAACATCAAGACGGGCAACGTCCTCGACAAGACCTTCCGCGCGGGCGAGAAGTTCACCCGTATCGACACGCGCTCGCAGACCCTGCAGTTCCTCTACTCGACCGAAAGCGAGGTCGTGCTCATGGACCCCGAGTCCTACGAGCAGGTCTCGGTGTCGCCGGCCATGGCGGCCGAGGCCATGAAGTGGGTCGTCGAGAACATGGACGTGCAGGTCTTCTACCTCGACGGCGTGCCCTTCGACGTCGAGCCGCCGACCACCGTCGAGCTCACCGTCACGCACACCGAGCCCGGGTTGCGCGGCGACACGGCGCAAGGCGGATCCAAGCCTGCGACGCTCGAGACCGGGGTCACGATCCAGGTCCCGCTCTTCATCGAGCAGGGTGAGCGCATCAAGGTCGACACCCGCAGCGGTGAGTACCTCAGCCGCGCCTGAGGGCGCACCGGGCCGCGAGGAGACGCGATGAGAGCGAGACGCGTCGGCATCACCGAGACCAGCCTCAGGGACGGGCAGCAGTCGCTCTGGGCGACGCGCATGCGCACCAGCGACATGCTGCCCATCCTCGAGCTCATGGACGAGGTGGGCTACCACTCGCTCGAATGCTGGGGCGGCGCCACGTTCGACGCCGCGATGCGCTTTCTCGACGAGGACCCGTGGGAACGTCTGCGCGTCGTCAAGCAGCACGTCGCGCACACACCGCTGCAGATGCTGCTGCGCGGCCAGAACCTCGTCGGTTACCGCCACTACGGCGACGACATCGTGCGCCGCTTCGTCTACAAGGCGGC
>ENA-UPSM01006377-UPSM01006377.1-activated-sludge-metagenome-genome-assembly--contig:-NODE-6377-length-11040-cov-5.484297_pt1 | contig 11040 bp, 8 predicted proteins | sample MGYA00238181_ERZ773283 | MGnify/ENA primary metagenome ERZ773283 (study PRJEB29023, sample SAMN05720199) | activated sludge metagenome | isolation source: Anaerobic digester | place: Japan... | reverse complement strand
TGGTCAGCCAGTTGGCATAGATGTTGGTTGAAGCCAGTGCCGGGAATGCTGCGACAAGATGCGGCGGATTCAGGCTGGCAGCGGCCCATTGATTGTGCCCCACATAACTGCCGCCCTGTGTGGCCACCTTGCCGTTTGAGAAAGGCTGCCTGGCTGCCCATTCAATTGTTTCATAACCGTCTTTCGCCTCATCCCTGAAAGGCTCCCATTTGCCCTCACTCTCATACCGCCCCCTTACATCAGTTACCACAACCGCGTACCCGTGCTGTGCAAACCTTACCATCATTTCATGGACACCATCCCTCTGAACACCGTACGGGGTCCTTGTTACCAGAACAGGATACCTGCCCGGAGCTGAAGGAAGGTAAATGTCGGCATATAACTTAACTCCGTCGCTCATTGGAACGGGCTTATGCCGCTCTATACGGATATCGTTGAGTGCCTGGCCTTCAGCAGTGGTAAAGGCAAAAGCACCTGCCATAATTACCGGAATGATGAACCTGGACAACAGATTCCTTGTATAACCCGGAATGCAAATGAAATGATTTTTGACTGTCATGATCAGACGAATTTGTTTGTATTAAAAAGTTAGCTTACCACTTTTTATCAGGCGCGGAAATACCGTTCAGATCCCAGACAATATTGCCGGCCCTGAGAGTGAGTTCGGCTACAAACTTCTTGTCTCCTTTCAGTTTTTCACCACTGATGTCGAGAAATCCGAAATCACCTCTGCTTAAACTGAAAACAGCAACATCCGCCTCTGATCCTATGCTGAGATTACCGAGATCGGGCCTGTTGATTATCATTGCCGGATTCCAGGTCGACCGGAGAATTACTTCCTGGATATCAAGACCCATTGCCAGAAACTTCGACATAAGATTAGCCATATCCTTCATTCCGCTGTTCATACTGCCGGTATGAAGGTCGGAACTTATTGCATCCGCTACAAAGCCCTGCCTCACCGAAGGTATTGCCTGGCTCCATCTGAAAGATCCTCCGCCATGGCCCAGATCGAATTTTATTCCCCTTTTCACAGCTGCAAAAACGAAAGGCTTAACCTTGCCGTCCTCATCCACCACGGTTTCCCTGGAAGCGGGGAAATAAGCATAGGGATGGGTAAATATATCGCCCGGACGAAGATGTTTCATGAACAGTTCTTCAAGGGAAAGAGGCGGTGTGGCCGAACCGAAATCAATCATCACCGGAAGTTTTGCCAGCTCGCCCGCCCTAACTGCACTGTCGGTCGGGGCCCATTCATGACCATTATAGTGAGCCAGTTTTATTCCGACTATGTCGGACGGATACTGTCTGGCGCATCTGGCTGTGAGCACCGGATTCATGTCGAGGGTTGTCTGTTCAAAAGGACCACCGCGCATACCTTCTGCTGCAATATTGAGAAAAGCAAGAACCCTGGTACGGGAAGCATCGATGGTCTGCCTTTTAAAGTCAGGAAAAGAGCGCCAGCCGGAACTTCCGACATCGACAACAGTTGTAACCCCTGCACGGAATGAAAAGGCATCGGGCTGAACTGAAGTGGGCCCGTTCATAAGTCCCTGGTCCATCTTTGTGCCGTAATAGACATGGACATGCATATCGATAATACCGGGAGTGACAAACATTCCGGCTGCATTGATTACCCTGTTGCCCGATGAGGCATCGATATTCCTTGCAACAGCAGCAATTTTCCCGTCTTTGATGGCCAGGTCCATGACTTCGTTTATCTTGTTTTTCGGATCAATAATATGGCCACCCTTAATAACAATACTGTACGTCTGTGCGGCGGCAAAACCGGCCGACAACAGTTGAAGAAGAATGAATAAGGATAATTTGTGTTTCATGGATATCTGTTGTTAGTATATGCCAATAGCCTGGTATTTAAAGGAAAAACCACGGAACTTGACTGTGTTCACAAAGGATAGAACAGTTAAATATATCGGGTTTATTACCTGTTATATCCTTCGTTTCCCGGTGCACCTCCGTGGTTTAAGTATTCAGAGTCTGTTGGTTGTAATTCCGGAAAGATCAGGCAGATGCTTTGGTAAGTTCCTCAGACAGCCTTGCTGCCACCAGTTTCTCCTGGCCGGGCAAGAGGTTCCAGGATGTGATTGTTATGCTTTCGTCCTTACCTCCCATAACGGCAACAGACGGACTTCCGTCTCTCAGCCGGTTGATGAATTCATCCCGGCCCACCTTCACCCTGCCTTTGTCCCAGGAAATGATCAATGTGGGAGTGCGGTTGGCAACAGGAGGAACAATTACGCTGGTTGAAACCCCGGGTATCTTTTTGACCGAGTTCTCCATTACGGCAATCCGGTCCTCCCAGGTTTTCCAGAGTTTTGCATGATCCAGGTTGATGAACTTTTCAAGAGCAACGTACATACCCAGTATTTCTTCCTTGTTTACCTTCATTCCGCGGCCTATGTTCCCGCCCCTGGGAGGTGCGTTGAGCCTGGCTGCGGCGATAAGATCTTTCCGGCCCATGAGTATTCCTGCACTCTGCGGACCCCTGAGGCCCTTTCCGCCGGAGATGCACACAAGGTCAAACCCCATGTCGTTGAATTTCCAAAGATTCTCAACAGGAGTTGCATCGGCAGCAATGTCGATCATTGTCGGGATGTTCAGTTTCTTTCCGAGGGCAACCCATTCCTTGTCGCTGATTTTGCCATCGGGCCCGGCATAATTCAGAAACCACATCATTGCTGTGTCGGGACCTGCGGCCTTCTCAACATCATCGGCAGTCTCAACCTCAACAATCCTTACACCAGTGTTTGTGAGAGCATGTACATATCCGTGATTATGCGTCTTTTGTACAAGAACCTCCGATTTCATTCCTTCCAGGTGCGGCAACCGTGCAACCTTTTCCATATCCGTCCCGGTCAGAACACCTGCGGTGCCGAGAACAAGAGCCGACCAGCATCCGGCTGTAACCGTGGCAGCTTCAGCGTGGCACATGGCTGCGATCCTTTCCCCAACCTTGTCCTGCACCTCATCGATCATTGCATATTCACCTGCGGTTGCCCGAATGGTGTCAATCACCTCGTCCTGCATAATGCAACCCGACATTGCCGTATAGGTACCGGCAGCGTTGAGGAAGGTCCTTATTCCCAGTTCCCTGAACAGGTTCCGCTTAGGTGCAGGAGGTGCAGCCGGGGCTGCGGTGACAGATTCAAGGGAAAGTGTGGTACCTACAACCGCCCCGGCCACGGGCAACACCGACAGATTCTTTATTGCGTCCCTGCGTTTCATGAAAAATCGTATTTATTGATTTAGTTTTCCTTCAAAATACTTGCATCTTTTAAATGTAAGCAATGCAATCCATCTCCACAAGCGAGTCTCCGGGAACACCGCCCTTGGCAACAGCCACAGTGGTCCTGACCGGCGGATTCATGCCGAAGCGGCCCGCATAAACTTCATTCATGCCTTTGTAGTCGGCAATATCATTCAGATAAACATTCACCTTGAGAACCTTCTCCATTGATGATCCGGCTTTAATAAGCTCTTTTTCAAGCTCTTTGAGAACAATTTCGGTGTGATTCTTTATGTCAAACGGAGCAACATGCGCACCTTTCCCGGCAATGAAAACCAAATTGCCATATTTTGTATGACCCGAAAACAGGGGCGCCTGTTGAAAACCGGATATGCTGCCTGCTTCCTTTTCCGTTGTACCGGCCCTGGCTGCCAGCCCAACCCCGGTAATACCAAGTAATGATGTAAACATTCTCTTTAATGCTGTCCTTCTTTCTGTTTTCATAGTGATTTTAATTATGGTTAAATGAACTTTTTTGTAAATCTAAATTTACTGTTTTAAATGATTGGTTCTGTATTTCCTGCCAGAAATTAATGATCCGGCACGCCGAATAACATGCTTATCTCGGTCTTCTTGCCAGAACAATGGGATCAGCTATGCCGTTGAGGTCATAAACTATCCTGCCGGCCCTGATGGTCATCTCGCATTCGAGTTTCCTGTCGGCTTCAATTTTATAACCGGTATAGTCAAATAATCCGAATTTTCCCTTGCGAAGGTTTAGGATCGCGATATCAGCCTCTGAACCTTCGGAAAGGTTACCCAGTTCTTCCCTTTTGATGATCCTTGCAGGATCGCTGGTGCTCGCCCTGATCACACTCTGCAGATCCATTCCCATTGCCAGGCATTTCGACATGGTTGTGAGCATATCCTTCATTGCGGCATTCATGCTGCCTATATGCAGGTCGGTGCTGATAGCATTCGGTAGCAGGCCGCCCTTTATTGCAGGGATCGCCTGTGAGTAGGCAAAGCTTATACCGCCATACCCTATGTCGAACACAATACCCCTTTTCTGTGCATCGAGTACAAAAGGCTTGAGCTTGCCGGTCTTTTCATCAACCACCGACTCCCTGCTGTTGCCAAGTGAGGCATAACAGTGGGTGAAGATATCTCCCGGGCGGAGATGTTTAAAAAACAGCTCTTCAATGGAAAGGGGAGGATTGCTGCCTCCGAAATCGATCATTACGGGCATGTTGGCAATTTCCCCGGCTTCAACCGCACGGTCGGTGGGAGTCCAGTCGGGCCCGCTGAAGTGGGCAAGCTTGATCCCGACAATGTCCTTTGAGTTTTTCAAAGCAAACTCACCTGTGAGTTTTGCATCCATGTCCTTGAGATTCTGCTCGAAAGGATCACCCCTCATGCCCTCTCCGCAGATATTGAGCATGGCAAGGACCCTGGTCTGTGACCGGTCGATGGTCTGCCGCTTGAAATCGGGGAATGTTCTCCAGCCCGCGCAGCCGGCATCAACAACTGTTGTCACTCCCACCCTGAAGGTGAACCCGTCGGGTGTAACGCAGTTGGGACCGTTCATGTACTGCTGGTTCAGATAGTTTCCCTGGTAAACATGCACATGAATATCAATGAGCCCGGGTGTAACGTACAAGCCCTGGGCATTGACAACCTGGATGCCTTCCTTTGCGTCGATGTTTTTTGCGAGTTTCGCAATCTTGCCATCTTTAACCGCAACATCCATCACTTCGTTGATATTGTTTTTAGGGTCGATCACATGGCCGCCCTTTATCACGATATTGTATGTCTGGGCTTTCATTGCGCCGGCCATAACAAAGAATAACATGATAATAAGAACAGATACTCGTTTCATCTTAGATCCTTTATTTAGTTGGTTTTACATTTTTCTGCATTTTCCATTCCCTTCCCGGCGTTTCCACACGGAACGATTCCAGGTTTCCCTGATCCTGCAGAGTAACATACAGTGTTTTCCCGTCTTTCCCGCCAAAGGCAACATTTGTCGGCCTTTTCCCGGTCAGCTGAACTTCCCGCAGCAGATTGCCTTCAGGTGAAACGATGGCTACAACTCCCTTGCCGAACCTGGCGATATACAGATTGCCCTTTATGTCGCACCTCATCCCGTCCATTCCGAAATCGGGAAATTCGATAAGAACCCTCTTATTGCTTACATCACCCCCTGAAGAAAGATCATAGGCCCAAACGGTGCGGCCTGCATTTACATACAGGGTTTTTTCATCGGGGCTTACCTCAATTCCGTTTGCTGTACCAAGACTGTCGAGGAGGGTTGTGCTTCCATCGGTATCTATGCGCCAGAACTTTCCTTTCCGGGCTTTCCAGTCAGGATCACTGGCATAAATACGGTCCCTGCTGTCAATGGCTATATCATTGGGCTGGCTCATCAGCGGCTCATTTGCAAATACGCTTATCTGACCCGTGGCCATATCCACTTTTAGAATGTTATGCATGGTATAATCAGCGATCAGCATATTGCCCCTGCTGTCAAATCTTATCCCGTTGCCAATGCTTCCCTCGGGTAGCCTGATGAACAAGCCCGCCTGATTGTCAGGAGTAATTTTGCCGATTGTGCCCTCAGTTTCAAAATTTACCGCGTATACATTTCCATGCCTGTCAACCGCAGGACCCTCGACCCCGATGGTAAAAGTGTTGACGGGAACTATTACAGACGATTTGTAGTATTTGTCAGACCCTGAATCACTGCAGGAAGTTAATACAAAATATGCAGCAGCCACTGCTGGGAACGAAATGATCCTTATAAGCCTCATATTGGTTAGTTTTCAGGTTTCTCCTGCATAACATGCTGTTATGCAGGGGCGATTTTCATGAAAGAACTGTTGATGAACAAATATACTTAAATTATCTATCGCACCCAGAAATTAGGTTTTTTTAACATTGACCGGCCCTGACCGTATGGCCGGGACATTGATAAAACCAGTTGTGTTGATCAGTTTCCGTGCAAGATCTGCCTGGTAACATATGAAGGATCAGTCGGCTTCAATATTTGACTTCAGGGATTTGGCGGCTATTTCAGCATATTTAACCGCTTCTTCCTTCAGGCCCATGCGGTAAAGAAAACCGCTGAGCTCTGAATAGTCCTCGCTGAACATGAAAGGATCCTGTTTGATCAGCCTGTAAAACAACTGCCTTGCTTTTTCAGGGTCTTTGTCCCTCAGGGCATACCTGATATGAGCCAGTTCAACATAATCATATTTCATGCTGAACTTGTTTTTAGGATTGCGGTTAATGAACTCAGGGTAATTGCAGACTCGCTGATACTCCCTGGCCCGGTCAACAAGCACGGGAATGGAGGCATTTCCCTTTTTATCAATATGAGAAAGGAATAGATCGGTATAGATATTCAGTCCTTTTGATGAGAATATTATCCATTTCCCGTTCGGCGACCACGAATGCCAGGAATTCATCGCGTACATGTTACAATCGAGCAATCGCGGAGTGCCTCCCTTTAAAGGCACGATGTAAAGCCTGCTGTCGGGCATCAGGTTCATGAAACTATTGGCCTGGCAATATATTATCCATTTTCCGTCGGGTGAAACTGTCGGGAAATAATTGCTTTTCCCGTTCCCTGAGGCTCCTTTCACGGGAACTGCAGTACCGCCCTTACCATTGTTGAACGGAATAATGCAGATGTCATACCTGAATGGCTTCTTGCCTGAAACGAATGAATCGAGGACTTCCCTGTCAGAAACCGTGATTTCGTACACATTGTCACCCCTGGGCAATGCCTTTGCCCTTGAGAATACAATTGATTTGCCGTCAGGCGTCCAGAAGGCGTTGCTTTGAACAAATTCCTCCAGATTGGCGCCGGGAAGATCGTTCAGTGTTTTCAATTCCCTGTCATAAATTGCCAGATGTCCGTTAACCGGAAAGAACAATTGGGAGTATGCAAAGTTTTCAGCTGAGTTGAGCGGCGGGTTTTCGGCAACAACACGGTCCTTGAGTGTTGTGACCACATATCTTCCGTCGGGTGAAATTTTCGAGAACAACCCGAAAGTACTCCTTTTTTCATGCTTGGACCACGACATGAAATTGTCGGAATCAAATACAACCGTATCACTGATTGCAGTAAGGAAATAACCTCCTTTATCCCTCCTGCCTGCATCCAGATCCAGTCCGAGGAGTTTACCATCATCTGAAAAAGAGTGACAATTCCCACAGACCGGGAAACCTTTCATGGCAATGTGAGGCGGAGAGGGACTGCCCGGATCAATCAGCATATAATTCATCGATTCGAGCTCCCTTTCGGCCAGTACAAATGGTATCGGCATCTGCCTGTAAAGAACCGGGGCCCCGACAGAATCAGGACTGATCCTGAAAACAACCTGTTTGCCCCGTCCTCCGTTTCCGTGTTTCCTTACCCGGAAAAAGATCTTCCCGTTCTCCGACAATTTTTTAATACTGTCCCATGCTGGCTCTTCAGGTCTCCAGATGGTTTTATCCGTAATGTCCGTTATCGAATAATCATTCTTCCTTACAGAAAGTGTGACTTCCCAGGGCGACGGATCCTGCAGCTGGCTTCTCCATTCAAAGGCAGGAGCAGGAAATTCAGCAGGAAATAGTGCATCGTTGAACGGATTCAATATTGTGATATTCCTCCCGGAACTGTTTGTCCGGGCAAGCAGAATCACTGCAATGCAAACAGCAGCAAGGAATAATGTCAGCAGAATATTCTTTGATTTGTTCATATTGAAATTATCAGTTTCAAATATAACATTCCCGGCCGGATACCTCAACCAACAAATGTAATTATTTAGAGAATACGATATGTTTATTTCGGTGGTTGAGGGATAATTTTAAAGATTTTCAGGGATGGTAAGAACTGCCGCTTTTTTTTATTAATTTGTTCTCGCGGCCCTGAACCTGTTCCGAGCCTCAGGAGATAACTCCGGCAGGTTATTTATCTTTTGGAAAACAGAACCGGACCTGAACGTTTCCTTTCGCGGTAACGGATTGGTATCAGGACAGGTAATTAAATGAATGATGAAAACTGACAATTCAAAACAATGAAAATATGAAGCTTTTATCCAGTTTTTCAGGATTGATACCGGCTGGTGTCTTTTTTGCTATGATGTCATCTGCTTTATTATTGGAGGGGCAGGAACTTAAAAAGCCCATAGTTTTTCCGATTCCCCGGGAAATGCAGCTGACCGGAGAGGAATTCCCGCTCAGTGAGGAAGCAGTTATTATTGTACCGGTAAACGCCTCAGAAAATGACATGTTCCTGGCCAGGTCACTTTCGGGTGAATTAAGTTCAAAATACAGCATAGCGGTGAAAACTGAAAGGGCAGCCACTTTGCCGGAAAATAAGAAGGTAATTCTGATGGGTACCGCCGGTAATCCGCTGGTGAAAAAATATTGTCAGTCAGGAAAGCTTGAATTAACATCGCGCAATCCCGGGCCGGAAGGCTACCTGCTTCATGTGGATGCAGGTCTTGTCGTAGTTGCCGGCTGGGACGATGCCGGGGCATTTTACGGGCTGCAGAGCCTGCGCCAGCTGATAAGGAACGGAAACGGGAACACCGTCACGGGCATCAGGGTGAGGGACTGGCCGCAAATGCCATTCAGGGGAATAAGACTATATGTACCGGGACCTGATAATATCCCATTCTTTAACAGGTTCATCAGGGATTTCATGGCGCTTTACAAATTCAACAAACTGATAATGGAAGTTAACTGCATGAGGCTCGACAGACACCCTGAGGTCAATGCCGGATGGGTCGAATTCTCAAAATACATGCAATATACCCGGTCAAATTCCACCGAGGGCCCTCATGGCGAGGTGAAGAACTCCAGTCATCATGACGCCGGCGACGGCCATATACTTGAAAAAGCCGATATAAGGAATATTGTGGAACTTTCAAACCGTAACTTCATTGAGGTTATCCCTGAAATTCCATCCCTTACCCATGCGTATTACCTTCTTACACGCCATCCGGAACTGGCGGAATATCCGGGTGATATCTGGCCCGATACCTACTGCCCTTCAAATCCTGCATCATATGAACTTATGTTTGACGTGTACGATGAATATGTCGAAGTGATGAAACCGAAAATGGTGCACATCGGGCATGATGAATGGTGGGGAGCGCCTGTGGGAGTTTGTCCGGTATGCAGGGATAAGGATTATTCTGTCCTGTTTGCAGAAGATGTGAAAAAGATACACGGATATTTTACCGGTAAGGGAATCAGGACGGCAATGTGGGGCGATTACCTTCTCGAAAGCGTGCGCGATACACTCTTTATGGACTGGACTTCATCAACCGGCATTAAATACCGGACACCGGGAGCGGTAAGGCCGGAAGTGGTGAAAGAATTGATACCCAAGGATATTCTTATCTTTAACTGGTTCTGGGACAGTGAAAAAAAGGAGAAGGACCTAAATGATTTCGGGTTCACACAGGTTTACGGCAATTTTACCCCGGCAATCACCAACTGGGAAGAACGGTCGGGGAAAAATAATCTTGCAGGAGGAGCTCCCTCTTCGTGGGCCTCGACGAATGAATTCAATTTCGGAAAAGATCTTCTTCTTGATTTTATGGGATGCGCCAACCTGTTATGGTCACCGCATGGCATCAGCCTGCCGGAGCTGGGGTCGGTTGTAAGGGAGGCGATGAGTACGGTAAGGGAGGATCTGCATGGTGCCAGAATACCGGGAAGGGACGGTGATCCCCTGATGCCTGTGGATATTTCGCAATATGCCAACATGACCGCCGGCACAGAAGCATTCAACATGGATCTGCGCGGGCTGTTGACAGACGAAATAAAAAAGGGTCCGCTTTATTTCAGGATGGTCAATCCTGCCGGCACTTACGGCAATATGCTCGTTGCAGTGGGTTCTGCCGGAACCGGTCCCGTCCACCTGCCCGACCAGGTTAACGGGATCGTCATAGATGAGGATGTAAGCAGCCTCATATTCCTGCATGCATGCGCCTTGCCCGCCGCTAACCAGAAAGCCTATTTCAATATTCCCAACTTTTTCGATTCGGCGGATCTCCTCGGATGGTATGAGATCATTTATGAGGATGGCTTTAAGGAGATCATTCCTGTTCAGTACGGGGTCAATATCCTGGAATGGAACCCGGGCGGGGAAAAGAGCATTGACCGGCTCCAGGGCAATACAGGCTCGCCGCAGAGTGCCTATTGCTATATGGCCGACCCGGTGCCATGTTCGGAAGAGGGCCGGTATCCCCCTGTTACCTTTTTTGCCTTCGAATGGACAAACACCAGGTTCGGGAAGGTGATCAAAGAAATAAACCTTTGCGGAACAACCAATTACCAGACCCTGCAGCAGGATTACGTAAAGGTAGTTACAGAACCGATGAAAAGCAATGCCATAATGCTGGCCGGAATAACGAAGGTACAGAAAAGAAAACCCTTCATCCCGCAATAAGATTAAGACAGAAATAACCGGGATGTTTTCCGTTGGACCATTAATGGAGCCAAATGCTGTTTGCGGCTTCCCAGACGACATTGAAGGCGAACATCATTATGCCACAAAAAGCGGTATTGTAAGAAACGCGTGGCAGAAAAGCGAAACAAGTCTTGCCCAGGCCGGTTCAGGATAATTCTGGCCGGATTTTATTCTATGGCAGGTCTTTTGGAGTATTCCCAAGTTTGATCACCATCTTCCCTCCGCCGGTAATGTCGGTGAAAGGCACGAAAACCGAGGACAATATTTTTCCATTCACTGAAACTTCCTGGATATAAGGATTATCAGCGGAATTGTTTTC
>ENA-UPSM01006375-UPSM01006375.1-activated-sludge-metagenome-genome-assembly--contig:-NODE-6375-length-11041-cov-4.592572_pt1 | contig 11041 bp, 9 predicted proteins | sample MGYA00238181_ERZ773283 | MGnify/ENA primary metagenome ERZ773283 (study PRJEB29023, sample SAMN05720199) | activated sludge metagenome | isolation source: Anaerobic digester | place: Japan... | reverse complement strand
CGACAATAACGGATGTACTGCAACACTGGATGTTGAGGTAACATTTACAGGTACAAATTGCCTTGAAGTGTACGAGGTTATTACACCCAATGGTGACGGTAAGAATGATGTGTGGATTATCCGCAATATTGAGATGTATCCCGATGCAGAAGTCTTTGTCTACAACAGATGGGGCAGGCTAATATTCCATACAAAGAATATTGCAGCTAATCCGTGGGATGGCAAGTATAAAGGCAAACTGGTACCAACCGACTCGTATCATTATATACTATACCTTAACGATGGTTCCAAACCAAGAAAGGGCGTAATAACAGTTATAAGATGAAAATGACTTTAAACGTAAATATGAAAATATTCAGATTAATCTTTCTATCAGCGGCTGTGTTCCTTTGTACTGTTGTTGCACAGGCACAGCAGGTGCCCATGTACAGCCAGTACGTCATGAACGGATTTCTTATTAATCCTTCTATAGCCGGAAGAGACGGCTACACTACAGTTAATGTTACCGTAAGGGAGCAATGGGTAGGACTTGGAAACTCACCGGGAACATACGCAGCAAGTTTTCAGACAAGGCTGTTGAAAAACAGCTATATCTCACGAGCCACATCGGTGAGAAGAAAGATGATAAGACCTACAAAAGGAGGTAATGTTGGATTGGGAGGCTACATATTTAACGACCGCAACGGAATAATGAGCAGGACAGGAATCCTTGGAGCCTACGCCTATCACCTCCAACTGGGCCAATCACGTGGTGGGCTACCTACGTACCTCTCCCTCGGTCTTGCTGCAACACTCTACCAGTACGCTGTTGACCTCAATGGAAACCTGTTGCTCAGAGATGTTGACGATGAATTCCTGAATAACTATGACAGGGTTGTATATATTCCTGATTTTAATTTCGGTGCAACATATACAAGTGAACTCTTTTATGTTGGATTTGCAATGAGTTCGTTGTCGAGAGGCGCTATACTTTTCGGAAACAGAGGTGATAATGAACGCTCCGAGCTTGGTCACTATTTTCTGACAGGTGGTGCCAAAATACGTTTTCCTGGAAGCCCCGATTGGGAGATACAACCATCGGTACTTTTGAAATCGTCAGATATGTTCTTTAAATCATTACAGGCCGATATCACTGCAAGGGTTTTCTACAGGAACGACTATTGGGCAGGGTTGTCGTACAGAACAAATGATGCATTAATAATACTGTTGGGTCTAAAATATGACAGGTTCTATTTTGCCTATGCTTTCGACTATGCTCTTACAGAAGTGCGGAAGCATACTTTCGGTTCACACGAGCTGACACTGGCTGTCAAATTCGGCGAAAGCGCAAGAAGGTACCGCTGGATCGTTGCATACTGATATATAGCAAACTTATTTCTGAAAAATTAAGGCTGTAACATCTGAACAGCCTTAATTTTTTGGAACAGTTCAGTAATTGAGTTTTGACTCCTGATTTTATTATATTTGAAAAATGTCGAGGTTCTTAATTATATCGATAGTCTTTGCACTTATTATAATTTCTTCATGCGAAAAAACACAGCCAGAAAAACACTTTGAGCTGGAATTTTCAAATGATACTATTTTCTTTGATACTGTTTTTACAACAATAGGTTCTGCTACAAAGGAATTGAGGGTTAAAAACCCTGGCAGAAACAAATTGGTAATAGACAGGGTATATCTTGCGGGTGGAGAAAATTCACCCTTCAGGATTAATATCGACGGCGAACCAGCTCTTTCCTGCAATAATGTTGAAATATATCCTGGCGACAGTATTTTTATTTTTGTTGATGTAATTATTGACCCCCTTAATTCAGACCTGCCTGTACTTGTCACCGATTCAATCGTTTTTGAAACTGAAAAAATATCCAGGGTGATCCTGCAGGCCTTCGGACAGGATGTGATTTTACTGAAAAATAACCATGTTATCGGAAATGAAACATGGTCTCTTCAAAGACCTTATCTGGTTTATGGTGATATTCTGGTGGATACATTAAATACACTCACAATAGAAGAGGGAGTGAGGATACTGTTTCATAAAAACAGTTCACTTACCGTTTCCGGAAACATAGTTGTAAACGGAACTGTTTCCAGTCCTGTTTTGTTCGCTTCCGACCGGCTTGAAAAAATGTATGAAGATATACCCGGACAGTGGAAAGGTATCTTCTTTTCTCATTTGAGCAAGGGCAATGTCTTGAATCATGCTATTATACGTAATTCAACATTCGGCATCAGAGTGGGTGAACCTGATAGAGTCACAGCAACAGAAATCCCTGATATAAAACTTAATTGCGTAAACATTTCACATTCAACAATTACTGATATTGCAGTTTATTCAGGTAATCTTGAAGCTGTAAATTCTGTTTTTTCCCATGCCGGAAAATATTGTGCATATCTGACTTCAGGCGGAAATTTCAACTTTATTCACTGTACTTTTTTCAATAGGTGGGAATATGGTATACGGTTGACACCGGTTTTATTTGTTTCGTTGCAGCAATTTACTCCTAAGAAAAGTTACGGTGAGATAAACCTTTATTTCATCAATAGTGTTATCTATGGAGACCTTTCTTCTGAAATTCAGATTATTTCTGATAGTCAATCTCAAACAATAAATTATTATTTCGACCATTGCCTTATAAAACTTGATACTATCTCTTCTAATTTCTGGAAACCTGACAGGTTTACTGATAATCTTGTGAACAAAAACCCGCGTTTTATTGATGAAAACGCTTATGATTTCAGACCCGACACCCTTTCTCCTTTGATAAATACCGGGAACAAGCAGGTTGTGAATATTTACAATGAGGACTACAGAGGTACGACACGACTCACAGACGGATTGCCCGACATAGGCGCTTTTGAACGCATTCCCGGCGAAAAGAAACTTAACTGACAGCTTCTGATTATGCTCTACAGAATATTACTTAGAATATTGTTGTTAATAATCTGCATTGTATCAAATTTTAAAGTGGTTACATCCCAGGAAAATGCCCGGAGGAAATACCGGTTCATGTTTTACAATGTTGAAAATCTTTTTGATACAGAAAATGATCCTGCAACCGAAGATGATGAATTTTTACCCGGGGGAGAACGGCGGTGGAACGCGAACAGGTACAGGCAAAAATTACAATCTATATATAAAGTTATCACAGCAGCCGGACAGTGGGACCCTCCTGAAATTATTGGAATTTGCGAGGTAGAAAACAAAAAAGTCATTGACGACCTGCTTACGTTAACCCCTTTGAATGTTCAGAGCATTTATGATATCGTACATGAAGATTCTGATGATCCGAGGGGCATTGATGTTTGTTTGATTTACAGGAAGGATAGAATTAAGTTATTGTATTACAAATACATATATCCACATTCGCTCTATTATCAGAAAATAAGAACAAGGAAAATATTATATACTAAATTTTTAGTTGAAGATGATACCCTTCATCTTTTTTTGAATCACTGGCCATCGAGAAGGGGAGGGGTGCTTGCAGGCGAGGGTAGCAGGATCGCTCTGGCAAATTTGCTCAGGCAACAGTCCGATTCAGTTAGAAATTCATCAGGGGAATGTTCAAAAATTATTTTTGCCGGTGATTTTAATTCTCTTCCTTCATCTGATGAAATTAAGGTTCTCACAGCTTCTGGAGAAAAGGGCTCTTTTTTGAATCTTGGCATGAGCCATTTTCTTCGTGGTACAGGCACTTATAAATATGAGGGAATATGGGAAATGCCCGATCAGATAATAGTTTCGAAAACCCTGCTTCCTGATTTTCAGAGATGCAAAGGTATTTACACTTCTGAAGATTTCTTTGAAATATTTTCTCCAGATTTTCTGCTTCTCAGGGACAGGAAATTTTCCGGGCAGAAGCCATTTTCAACCTACAGTGGTTATTCTTATCAGGGAGGATTCAGCGACCATCTTCCCGTAATTCTTGATCTGGTTGTGCAGCCCGGCCGCTGACCAAAGGTTTAAGTCCTAACTCAAGACCTTTCTTAATCATCAGTTCCCTTGCAGCATTATATTCATTGGGGATAATTCCATCAAGAATTGCATCTTTGATATAGTTCTTAATAATGCCAACCTCTTTGCCTGGTTTTATACCGAACGTTGCAATTATTTCATCCCCGGAAACTGGCGGTTGAAAATTTCTAATTGCGTCTTTTTCTTCAATTTCAACAAGTTTCTTTCTTACCAGTCTGAAGTTTGCAAGATGCCGTGATTTCTTTTCCTCATTTTTGGAGGTGATATCAGCTTCACACAGAAGCATTAGATCATCTATATCATCACCTGCTTCGTAAAGAAGTCTTCTTACCGCAGAATCGGTGACAATATCCTGTGACAGCACGATGGGACGCAGGTGGAGGTCAACAAGTTTCCGTACATATTTCATGTTTTCGTTCAGAGGAAGCTTCAACTTTCTGAAAATGACAGGCACCATCTTTGCCCCTATAAATTCATGGTTATGAAACGTCCAGCCAGTTTTTTCAGAATATTTCTTCGTTACGGGTTTGGCAATGTCGTGAAGAAGTGCTGCCCACCTGAGCCACAGATTATCCGATTTGCTGCTTACATTATCGAGCACTTTAAGGGTATGAAGAAAATTGTCTTTATGTCCCCTTCCTTCTTTCTTTTCCACCCCTTTCAGATTTGCAAGTTCAGGAAAGATAATTTCCAGTAGACCCGACATATCGAGCAGCATAAACCCTTTTGATGGCTTTGGAGATGAAATTATCTTGTTTAACTCTGTAGTTATTCTTTCAGTCGAAACTATCTTAATACGCTCCCTGTTCTTTTTTATTGATTCAAAAGTTTTCTCTTCAATTTTGAAATCGAGCTGGGTGGCAAATCTTATCGCCCTCATCATCCTGAGAGGGTCATCATCGAATGTTCTGTCAGGATCAAGAGGAGTTCTTATCAACCTTTTCTTTAAATCTTCCTTCCCTCCGAAAGGATCAACAAGCACACCCCACGTTGAACGGTTCAATCCTGCAGCGAGGGCATTAATCGTAAAGTCCCTGCGTTTCTGGTCGTCTTCTAAAGTGCCGCTTTCAACAAAAGGCTTTCGAGAATCCCTTCTGTACGATTCTTTTCGTGCCCTTACAAATTCAATATTGTAATCCCCATACCGGAACATTGCTGTTCCGAAATTCTTGTAAACAGCAACCTTAATTCCTTTCCCCAGTTTTCTTGCAGTTTTCCTGGCTATGTCAATCCCGTCACCCGTCACAACAATATCAATATCCTGCTCTGGATTTTTACGGCCGAGGAGAAAATCCCTTACATATCCCCCCACAACATAACCTTCAACATTTTCAGATTCAAGTACCTCTGAAATAACTTCAAAGATTTTATCTTCCAGACAGATTGTCATTATTTCTTCAAAATGTGATGCTTTCGTGGCAAAATTACCAATTTATCTTTTTATTTTCGGCAGGATAGTGATTTATTAAAGTCTGTGGCATGATAATTGACATATCAATGAACAAATAATAAGATTACTTGTTAACCATAAAAAGTTTATAACATGATTGAACATTTAACAAAAGAGACTTTTCTTAAGAAAGTATTTAACTACGAAAAAAACAAAGAATGGAAATTTGAAGGTGAGAGGCCTTGTGTGGTTGATTTCTATGCCGATTGGTGCGGACCCTGTAAAATGGTAGCACCTATACTTGAGCAACTTTCGAAGGAGTACGACGGAAAGATTGATTTCTACAAGGTTGATACTGAAAAGGAGGATGAACTTGCTGCTGTTTTTGGAATCCAGAACATACCCAGCCTTCTGTTTGTCCCTAAAGATGGACAACCTCAAATGGCATTAGGTGCCCTTCCGAAAGAGACTTTCGAAATGGCTTTCAAGGAAGTATTTGGCATAGAGAAGGAAAAAAATGAAAAAAATCAGTAAAAAGTGAAACTTTTTACCTGTTTTTTACGTTATAATTATTGAAACAACACACCTCTCAAGGGTTAAGTTTTTTCATAGGGTTTAGGTTAGGGTATTTAAAGGGTTTCCCGCAGGAGAAAAAGTTCTGCGGGATCTCTTTTTTATGAAAGCTCTTTGAATATGCCGTTTATCTCTTCTTCTGTGGCCCTTAACTTTTTCTGACACAGCCTTATAAGATCTGAAGCCCTCTTTACTTCTTTTGATAACCTGTCAATATCAAGATTACCGCTTTCAATATTGCGAAGAATGGCCTCAATTTCTTTCATTGCTTCGTTAAATGACAGCTCTTTTTTAGCCATTTCTCTGAATTTTACTTAATTACAAATCTATAATTTTTCTTTTGATTTTTTCAGCACCCTGCTCTTTATTTTTCCATCGTGGAAATATGTGTCAATTTCATCTTCCGGTTTTATTTTATCTGCACTGCTGACAATCTGACCGTTAAGTACTGTAATGGTGTATCCGCGTTTTAGAACATTATCCGGACTTAATATGTTAAGAGATTCAGACATCGATTTAATTCTGGCTTCGATGCTTTTTAACAGATTGATTGTGTTTATCCTTATAAGTTCACCTGCCCTGCTGAGGTCCCTCTCCCTGCTGGAAGTATAATTCCGGGATGCTGATTCAATTTTCTTTTTCACATCTGCCAGAAATATCTCTTCTCTCCCAAGCCTGTTCCTGACATTGGTTACAAGATCAACAAGTTTAACTGATAAATCAGTTCTTACTGCAGAAATAAGCCTGTTAGAAACAGGTATTATTCTTGTCATGAAAGATGTCAGACGCTCTTTCTTACTGTCAATGATTTCGTTTACTGCTTCTGATATTTCATCGGCCAGCTGCATAAGCAAGTTTTCGGCCGAGACCATTTTTTCTATAAGATAGTCAGCCACAGCCGTTGGTGTTTTAAGTGCGTGATATGCGACAATATCTGTTACGGAGATATCTTTTTCGTGGCCAATTCCTGTTATAACAGGCAGTGGAAACTGTGTGATATGGTAGGCTATATTGTAGTTGTCGAACCAGCTCAGGTCCGATTGGGCACCGCCGCCCCTTATAATTACAGCCACATCAAATTTCTCGTACTGCTCAGATATACGGTCAAGTGCTGAAATCACGCTTTGCTCAGTTTCGGCGCCCTGCATCACTGCTTCAAAAAGTGTTATGCTGAAACCGTATCCGTAAATATTTTCCTTCAGGTGCCTCACAAAATCCTGGTATCCGGCAGCAGTTTTTGACGAAATCACTGCAATACGTTGTGGTGCAATCGTAAGTTCAAGTTCTTTGTTCATCGTTATCACCCCTTCTTCCTCAAGCCTTCTCAGAATCTGCTGGCGTTTAATTGCCATATCGCCGAGGGTGAAAGCAGGGTCGATATCGTTTATTACAAGACTCAATCCGTAAACCTCATGATATTCTATTTTGACCCTTACCAGAATTTTAATACCCGGACGAAGGGTTTCTCCCGTTGTGCTTTCAAAAAATGATTTCAGAAACCGGTACCTTGTGTTCCAGATTACAGCCCTAACTCTTGCCCTGATATTAATTTCGTCGGGGTGTTTTTCAATTAGTTCGAGATAGCAATGTCCGGCATAGTTTTCCTTTGCCTCGGAAATTTCTGCAAAAACCCAGTAAAAACCTGGAAGTGCCGCATATAGTGAATCCCTGATAACCTGTTGAAGTTCGGTGAGTGACAGTTTTTCGTTCATTATCAATCATTTATTTTTACAACTTTCATAACAGATGTCCCATTATCTGTCATGATTTTTAAAAAGTAAATTCCCTGGTTCCTGATTTGTAAATCGTTCAGGCGAAGAGTTTTGCTGATATAGTCTCTGCTGGTTATTATTTTTTTATAAAGAAGATGACCGGTAGATGAATAGATTTCTACGCTTAGAGGGGAATATGGTGGTTCCCTGAAGTAGATATCAATATGGTCGGTAAATGGATTAGGTCCTGCAGTAATTTCTATGCCAGGTTTCAGCATAATCTTTTCCTGGAGCATTTTGATTGCTTTACTCATATCGGGAATGCCGAAACCGTACAGGGAGTCGGGATTATTTGCCCTGTCGCTGCATCGGTGGAGAACATCTATTATATCTGAAGGTGAAGCTTCAGGTACTGCCTGAAGTAAGCATGCACACATTCCACTTAGAATCGGGCACGAAAAAGATGTACCGCTGATCTTGATGTACCCTTTTTCATCTATCTGGGCAGTTACATCAACTCCCATTGCCGCATTGTCAGGTTTTATCCTGCCGTCGGCACTTGGTCCAGCCGACGAAAAGGAAGAAATCGCACAGTATTGATCTACTGCCCCTACACAGATAACTTTAAACCCGTCTGATGGAGCAATTATTCTCAACCATTCATTATCCCTTTCGTTCCCTGCGCTTGCAACAACAATAATACCTTTCGATACGGCAATATCCGCTACACGGGTAATGAAAGCATTCATTCCGTTCAGGTCTTCGAATTTGTAATTCATGGAAGGATCATCAAAAACATAATATCCAAGGGAAGTTGAAATAATGTCAGCACCCAGACTGTCGGCATATTCTGCAGCTGCTGCCCAGTAGTCTTCTTCCACTGGGAACTCAGAATATACATCTTCAGTTCTGAAGAGCCAGTAATTAGCCCCGGGAGCCGAACCCACTATTTTCCCTGGTACATCACCTGCCAGTACTGACAATACGGCAGTGCCGTGGTAATGGTAACTGTAAACATTTTTGGAGTTCAGCACAAAGTCATAAGTTCCTCTTATGCCATAACGTGCCCGTAATTTATCAAGGCAGGGTAAAAAATTTGCCCTGGAGAAGCCTGCGTCGAGAACAGCTATCACCACGCCGGTTCCGTCAAATCCGGAATCATGCAGAAAATTACCTTCGAGCATTGTAATCTGTCTGTCATAGGGAACTTCATTGTTTACCCCCTGGATCAGTTCCAGTTTATCTGGCTTAACGCTTTTAGCTGAAGGTGCCTTGACAACCCTGACTCCTTCAACAAAGGGAAGGCTTTCTATAACGGATACCGGTGCAGGTGTAATGGATTTAAAGAGAGCTGTATTCATCCACTTCGAAGTGTTGTGAAGTGTCAGGCCAAGAGATCTTATCTGATTGATGTACGGCGGGTAAACGGGAAGGTCAGTATAATCCGGAAATTTTATGCCGTATTTTATACGTCGGGCAATTGCTTTTGGACTGAGCAGTCGTGAAGGGGAAAAATTTTCAGGTTTATAATCGCCTTTATCAGTGAAATATACCCTGTAGAAATATCTGTAATCTGGCTCCTGTGCTATTGATGTATGCCATGAAGAAAAGTAAAGAATCAGAAACGCAACTGCGAGATAATATCCAATCTTTTTTACCGGTTTATTTACCATATAGTTCCGGTTTTCTCCGGGTCGGAGAGGTTTTTGCCTGTAACTTCAAGTGAGTCGAGAATAGCATTTTCTCTTTTGTAAAGCTCCGGGTTGGTAGCCATCCCATTTATATACTTTATTTCGTTTTTAACAGTTCCGTCGGGGTTATAGACGTACCATATCCCTTCTCGTCTGTCGTTTTTATATTGCCCCTTGTACTTGAGGTTCCCATTGGCATCCCACACTTCAAAAGGGCCTTCGAGGACGCCTCTTACATATTGAGCTTTTAGAAAAATTTTCCCATTTTCATGATACTGAATCCATTCTCCATCTTTAACATTATCTCGGTACCATATTTTTTCAGCCACTGTTTTATCGGGGTAATATTTTACCGAGAGTCCGTTTTTCATGTTATTGCTGTATTCTTCATCCGTTATTTTATAGCCTTTGATTGCAGATGAAAAGAACTCCCATTTTCCTTCTTTCTTCTGGTTTACATATTTCCCTGAAGCTGCTATAAAACCGTTTGGATGGAAAAAAATTGCATCTGCTGTGCGGCTGTCATCGCTGTAAAAAAGTATTGATTGCAGGGTGTCGTTATCGTAATATCTCTTGAATACTTTAACCGGACGGTCGTCCTTGAAATAGCCTTCGTACTGGATATGGCCATTAGGGTATCTTTTCATCCAGTAACCCTGCCTTTTCCCCGTTTTATCGAAACGGTTAATGGTGTCGTTTGGCTGGGACAGGGCAACTGTTGAACCGGTTATTAGGAGAATAACAATCAGGGAAAGTATTCTCATTTTGGTTTTCATCAGAGCCATAAAGATAAAAAAAATCCCGCACATACCTGTGCGGGATGAGAACGTACAGCTGATGAGTTTATTATTTCACTTCCTCGAAGTCGACATCAGTAACTTCTTCATTTCCTGATTTACCGCTGCTTCCGGTTGATGCACCCGGACCTGGTCCTGCAGCGCCGGCACCTGAAGCCTGGGCAGCTCTGTACATTTCTTCAGAGGCTTTCTGCCATGCATTGTTCAGGTCGGCGAGAGCTTTGTCAACTGCAGGTATGTCCTGCGATTTGTGAGCATCCTTGAGTTTTGAAAGAGCCTGCTCAATTTCGCGCCTTTTATCCGGACTCAGTTTATCACCGAATTCGCGCAGCTGTTTTTCCGTCTGGAAAATCATACTGTCGGCAGCATTAAGCTTGTCGGCTCTTTCACGTGCCCTTCTGTCGGCTTCTTCGTTGGCTTTGGCTTCTTCCTTCATCCTTCTTATTTCTTCTTCAGTAAGACCGGATGAAGCCTCAATTCTTATTTTCTGTTCTTTACCTGTGCCTCTGTCTTTAGCCGACACATGAAGGATACCGTTGGCATCAATGTCGAATGTTACTTCTATCTGTGGTACACCTCTCGGGGCAGGTGGTATGCCATCGAGATAGAAGCGACCTATTGTTTTGTTGCCTGCAGCCATCGGACGTTCTCCCTGAAGCACATGGATTTCAACCGATGACTGGTTATCGGCGGCAGTGGTGAATACCTCTGTCTTTCTGGTCGGTATAGTGGTGTTGGCTTCGATAAGCTTTGTCATTACGCCGCCAAGGGTTTCAATACCGAGCGACAGCGGGGTGACGTCGAGAAGGAGGACATCTTTTACCTCGCCTGCCAGAACTCCACCCTGAATAGCAGCACCTATGGCAACAACCTCGTCGGGGTTAACACCTTTAGATGGAGTCCTT
>ENA-UPSM01006370-UPSM01006370.1-activated-sludge-metagenome-genome-assembly--contig:-NODE-6370-length-11046-cov-3.862251_pt1 | contig 11046 bp, 9 predicted proteins | sample MGYA00238181_ERZ773283 | MGnify/ENA primary metagenome ERZ773283 (study PRJEB29023, sample SAMN05720199) | activated sludge metagenome | isolation source: Anaerobic digester | place: Japan... | reverse complement strand
ATTACATGCACGAAGATTTTTTTACCCCCGAGCTTAACGGAGAATTTCAAAAACTCAAAGAACCGCTTGAGATCAATTCTGTAGTATATAACTGGACCCCGGGCCCTTTTCTGGATGTACACGTTATTCATTCCATGGAAGATAACCTGATTCCTGTTGAATGTTCCGATCTCTTGTACAGGGAATATAAAAACAGGGGTTGTTCCATTACTTATGACCGTACTACCGAAGATCATTTTCAGGCGGGATTTAAATTCATTGCTACTGCTGTGCTTTATCTTTTAGTAAAATAATAAACATATGACAATTTTAACTGCTGAACCTCATTGGATCTGGAAAGTATTCGCCATCGCCGGCCCCCTCATGTGTCTTATAGGCAATTTATGGCTGGGATGGGGATTCGAAATTATTTCCTATCTTGTCGGACTGATTCTTTAACCAGAAAACAGAAATCGTTATGGAAGATTTTTTAAAAATTTCGGGAATCCTGGGATTATTTCTAACGATCCTGGCTTTTTTCTTTTTTAGCATTATGTAATAATTTGGACCTGTTATGACATTTGACTGGAACTTAATCCTCAAAATTGCAGGCATTGCCGGACCGATCATCATGATGATCTGCCTGATCATTCTGGCCTGGGGATAAAATATTATACTGCAATGGACCTTATTTCAAAAATACTGATCATCCTGGGCTCCATCATGTCCATTCTGGCTTTTTTTGTGCTGGGATCATACTAATGGCACCCTTGTTTTCACAATGGCTTCCGGGATTTTTCCGGAAGTTGATCTGTTATGCACTTCTGTTAGTCTGTTTCTCCTGTAATAAAACAGATCAGGTAATTACTGTAAAAGAGGGTCACCTTGTATCTGTCTTGCGTACTCAGGAATTCGGGATTCAGGAAATGATCGGCCTGACCCTGCAGGATTTCCCTGAACTGGATTTTTCCATGCTGGAATCTGTAACAGACTTGTTCAACCTTGAATTAAAAGTAAGCGTAACTGCCATATCCTACAACACTACGGACCCGGGAGGCAATCCGGTTATAGCTTCCGGAATTATTGTACAACCTGTTGGCATTCCTTCAAGAGGTGTAATTCATGTTCCTCCTACAACTCCCCTGTCTTGCCTGGAAGGAGGAAGTGATCTGCTGATAATTACCGAAGGCGTTTTTGCTTTCATTGGATTCACTGTTATTATTCCTGATTTGATAGGAAGCGGTGTAAGCAAACACCTTCCCCAGCCTTTTCTTTTTATGGATCACTCCGGACAAGTTTGTTATGATATGCACTTGGCCGCCATGGAATACTGCAATAGGTATTCACCAAAACCGCTTCCCGCAGAGATAGATGTTTTTGGTTATTCCGGAGGTGCTACTTGTGCTGTTGCATTGCTCCGTCACATAGACCGGTTGCCCCACTCACCTATCAGGGTTAAAAGGCTGTTTGCCGGCGGAGGTCTCTACAACATGCATCAAACGTATAGCGAGCTTAAAGATCGCGGATACGCAGAATACCCGCTGATCCCTTTGTTGATAGCTTCAATGGATTACTGGTATAACCTCAACCTGGATTATTCCAGGGTCTTTACCGGAAATCTACTGATCAATCGGGAAACATGGCTGGACAGAACCAGAAATGCCGAGCAAATGCGTGCTCTCATTGATCCTCAACTGCATACGTATATGCATCCCGATTTTTTCACGGCCGGGAAAAATGCAGAAATTCAAAAAATTGAAAATGTGCTATCTTTGCACTCCATGGCAGAAGGATGGCATACCAAAACACGTCTTTACCTGGGCCATGCCACAGACGATCTGTCCGTACCGTTTTCCGCAACACAAGAATTATACAACAACCTGAAAACGAAAAACAACGTGACATTGATCACAGGCAACGGAGGTCATTACAATTATGGAATAGAATTTTTTATTGCAGCCTGTCTGTACTTAACTGCTAACTGATTATGTCCCGCTATTTTATTGAAGTTCTTAAAGAAGGTGATTTTTCCATCAAGGATGTTTTTATAGAGGTCAAAAAGGATTTTCCTGCGCTGGATCTTTCTAAGATAGAGCCGACACTTACGTCCCTCATCAAAATGAAAGTCCGCATTACAGCGATATCCTACAATACAATTGATCCCAAAGGAAATCCCGTGGTATCTTCCGGGATCGTTATGCGGCCATTTAACAGAAAGCCACGGGGGGTGTTGCATTTTTTACCATCAGCCAATATTGACAAATTCGGGTCCGGCAGTGATGCCCTTCTCATTTTTGAAGGTGTATTGGCATTCTTTGGATATATCGTGATCATTCCCGATCTGCTGGGCAACGGTGTTACTAAAGACAGCGTGGAATACCCTTTTCTTATGAGCGAAAACACGGGACGGGTAGCATACGATATGCATCGTGCAGCTATTGAGTATTTTACGGAAATATTGGGAAGGCCTCTTCACAAACACATCTCCGTTGGCGGGTATTCCATGGGCGGATCGGGAGCCCTGGCCCTGGTACGTCATATTGAAAAAGAGAATCCCCGTGACATTATCATAGACAGGGCTATCATAGGAGGAGGCATATACGATTTGAATGTGGCTTTTGAAGAATTTGCAAAAACAGGGTTTGCCCAATACCCTGCAGCCCCGGGCATATTTAAGGCTTACGATAAATGGTATGATCTGAACCTGGATTATTCCAGGGTTTTTATTGGCTCTCTGCTGGAAAACATGGACAGCTGGCTGGACAGGACCCATTTCCGGGACCAGCTTACAGAGTGGATAGGCCAGGATCTTCACAAGTATATGCATCCCGATTTTTTTACTACTGAAAGAAACACCGAGATCACTAAGCTTTGGAATAAATTCAGTGAAAATTCACTGGTAGACGGATGGACTCCCAAAACACTGATATTGTTTTCCCATGCCTCTGATGATCAGTCGGTGCCGACACGGGTAGCTCAATACACTTACGATCAGTTCAAAAAAAGAGGTGCTAAAGTACGGATACGTTACGGAAAAGGAGGGCATTACGAATTCGGAAAATGGTATTTCCTGAGGATGGGTATCCACTTGATATTGAAACGAATGGCCTTCTGGAGATTTAGTTAAATAAATAAATTAAAAAAACAAAGTACTATGTTATTATCAATGCAAGAAATTGCCAATACTACCGCACAGGCAGCTGAAACAGTTACACCCGAAAAACTTTTTGAACAGATAAAAACATTATCGTTGACGGATGTAGGTGAAAAAGCATTATCATGGGCGGTGTCTTTTGGTGGAAGGCTGCTGGCTGCCATAGTTGTTTTTATTGTCTTCCGCTGGATTATTAAAAGGATCCGGAGACGACTCAAAACAAGAATGGAAAAGAAAGAAAACTCGGCCCTTATTCCTTTTACCATTAATTTGGTTTCCATATCCCTGAATATTTTTATGATTTTTGTCATCATATGGATTCTTGGTATAGAAACCAGTTCTTTCATTGCTCTTTTTGCATCTGCAGGAATCGCCATAGGTATGGCTTTGAGCGGAACGTTACAAAATTTTGCCGGAGGTGTGATGATATTAATATTTAAACCATTTCAAATCGGCGATTTTATTGAAGCTCAGGGCAAAGCCGGAACCGTCAAGGCAATATTGATAACCAATACTGTCATACTGACACCCGACAATCAGACCATCTATATACCCAACGGCAATTTGTCCACCGGGATCATAACCAATTATTCAGCACAGGATTTTCGCCGGGTAGACTGGACTTTCTCAATTGCATACGGGGATGATTATCAGAAGGCCCGGTCGGTTCTTGAAGATCTGATCACTAAAGAAGGACGTATTCTGAACGAACCGGCTGCTCCTTTTATAGCTCTTAATAAAATGGCAGACAGTTCTATTGATATTGTAGTAAGGGCCTGGGTAAAAACACCTGATTACTGGAATGTTTATTTTTTGATGAACGAAACGGTTTATAAAACCTTCGAGGAAAAAGGGCTCAGTATTCCCTTCCCGCAAGTGGATGTTCATATAAAGCAGTAAGCTTGTCACGGTAAACCCTGCCAACAGGCAGATTAAGCTCTCCGTTATATTTGATCCTGATCGTGTTGCGAGACACGTTCAGGATTTTTTTCCCCGCCACGATATATGATTTGTGTATGCGGAAAAACCTGTCTCCCGGAAGCCTGGCTTCCAGGGCTTTAAGCGACCCGAAAGCCGTTATCCGTTGATTTGATGTATAATACGTCACGTATTCGTGCTGGGACTCAATATAAATCAGGTCATCCAGGTCAATTTTGTGTACTTTGTAATCAGCCCTGACAAAGATGGACTCCGGTACCGGATGATTCCTTCTCAGTATTTCAAGACATTTATCTATTGCTATACGGAACCGTTCCAACGCAATCGGTTTCAAGAGGTAATCAACGGCATTAAGATCAAATCCTTTAACGGCAAATTTTGAATGTGCCGTTGTAAAAATCACACAAGAATCCCGGTCCATTGTCCGGATAAAATCCAATCCGCTCAGGCCGGGCATTTGGATATCACAAAGAATGATATCTGCCTCATTGGATACCATGTATTCTTTTGCCTGCAATGCATTGGAAAAACTTGCGGCAACAGTTAATGCCGGCATTTGAGATACATATTCTTCCAAAAGCACACGCGCAGGTTTTTCATCATCGATAATCAACACCCGGTAGAGCATATCAATCATAAGTCAATTTCTATGTTTACCTTGTAAATAGTTTCCTCTTCCCTGATCACCAGTCTGTGCTTCCCCGGATAATACAATTGCAAACGCTGTTCCACACTTGATATTCCCACCCCATCCCTTTCAGAAACTGTTTCCGGTTTACCATTTGTTGAATTTTCAACGGAAAATGAAAGCCGATCCTTAGCTGTGGATAACCAAATACGGACAAAACTGTCCGAATCATTTGTGATGTTTCCGTGTTTAAAGGCATTTTCCACAAAAGGCTGAAGGATCATGGGAGGAATCTCGCCGGAGGTTTCATCCGGAGAATAAGTAAAAGATAAATTGTTGATTTCCCCAAAACGTATACGTTGAAAATCAAGGTAATTTTCAATATATTTTATCTCCTGAGTCAGGGGGACTTTGTCTGCCTGGCATTCATCCGTTATGTAACGCAGCATGTCGGCCAGCTTCATGATCATATCCGGAGCCTTCTCGTCTCCCGTATAACTTAGTGAATACAAAACACTTAAAGCATTGAAAACGAAATGGGGATTCATCCGGCTTTTGAGCAAAACCAGTTCCATTTCCTGTTTTTCCTGCATAAGTTTTTCTGACTGGACCCTGATCTTTCGCGAACGAATGCCTGTCGCCCCCAGGAACGCCCCCATCCCAAGCATGGTGTTCCTGAATAACGGATATATGAACGGCATACGTACATAATCCTCCTGCATCATCAGCCCCGTAACCAGGTTTTCGGTAAACATCAAAACAAAAACACACACAGCAAGTATAAACACCGTAGATAACATGATCAATATCCTGGGAATTCCTTTTCTATGGGCATATTCCAAATAACGCTCGATTCCGAACATCATCAAAATGATCCATAAAGTATCCAGAAAAGCCATTACCAGAGACAACCAGGGATCTACACGCATGGCCCCCAGGAACAACAGCAGAAACACTGTCAAAAAGATCAGAAAATACTGATAACGGCGGGATTTTGACGGCATTCCCAAAGATAAACATATTCGTTGATTGAAAAAACGTGTCGTTGCGTGAAAATTTTTGATGGTGTCATAAAATCTGCTTTACTTTGTCTGCTTTTTATATAGAATAGTCGGAAATGAAGAAGTTCAGTTTTATTCTTTTATTCGTTTTATGTAGTACTGTATGGACCCCTTTACGGGGACAGGATTCGCTTCGCGTAGATCTGGAGACCGCTTTGGAAATTGCCTTATCCGAAAGTCCTGTGATCCGTATCGCGGACCGGGACATTGAACGTGCCATGTACGCACGGAAAGAGTCCCAGGCAGGACTATGGCCCGGTATATCAGCCAGCGGCGTCTATAACAGGACTTTGAAGAAACAGGTCATGGTCATGGATTTTGGAGGCGAATCGCTTGAAATATCCGTGGGTACTGATAACAATTGGATGGGGGGCGTTTCGCTTTCTTTACCACTTGTTGCTCCAGCATTATGGAAAACCGTGCAACTGTCTGCTTTGGACATTGATATGGCCGTGGAAAAAGCCCGCTCAAGCAGGCTCTCCATGATCAGTGCGGTCAAACAGGCCTTTTTTTCCTACCTGTTGGCCAAAGATTCGTATGTTGTTCTCAAAAGAAATTATAACAATGTAGCCTTGAATACCAAAACGGTTACCGATAAATACGAGCAGGGTATGGCCAGTGAGTTTGACAAATTACGCGCAGAGGTAGAATTAAAGAATCAACGTCCAAACCTGTTGGCAGCAGAAACAGCCATTGAGCTGGCCTCCATGCAACTAAAAGCGCTTATGGGACTAGACATTGAATACCCTGTCATTTTTGAAGGTACACTCACACAATTTGAAGAAGAAGTCACCCCGGAAGGGATGTTACCGGCCCGGGCCTATTCGCTGGAAAAGAACTCTGACCTGGCCCAGTTGTCCATTCAGAAAGAACAGCTGGAACTGGCACTGAAACTCACCAAGGCATCGTTTCTTCCCACATTGAGTCTGAGTTCCAATTACCAGTATTCTTCCATGAATAATAATTTTAAATTCTCTGAATATCACTGGTTCCCCTATTCAACAGCGTCTCTGGCCCTGAGCATTCCTATTTTCAGCGGATTTAAAAGACAGCAACAGGTAAGGCAAAGGAATCTAAACCTGCAAAGCCTGGAAGACAGCCGGATCAATTCGGAAAGAAATCTGCGACTGAGCGTTAAAAACTGCCTGAACGAAATGAGTAACGCAGTTGAAGAACTTGCTTCCAATAAAGAAAATGTAATCATGGCCGAAAAAGCCTATTCTATCAGCCAAAAACAATTTGAAGTAGGCATGGGAACCTGGCTGGATCTGAGTGCATCCGAACTGGCATTGACTCAGGCCCGCCTGGCGTACCATCAATCCATTTACCGTTATTTATTCAATATGGCTGAACTGGAAAAAATACTAGGTATTAATAATAATCAAAACAATTAACATATGAATAAATGTAGTTTGATCCCTCTGTTCGCTGCTGTGGTTCTTCTTGCCGGATGTCAGTTTACAGGTTCAAAAAAACAGGAAATTACAGAGGCAACGATCCCCGTACGGACAACCCCCGTAATTATTGAAGAGGTTCCCCAGGTATACGAATTTTCAGCGACAGTAGAGGCTAATATCATAAACAATATTGCCCCCCAAATGTCTTTACGTATAGAGCAAATATTTGCAGAAGTGGGTGATTTCGTTTCAAAAGGTCAGAAACTGGTACAAATGGACGACAACAACCTGGAACAGATCAGGACACAATTGAAAAACATGGAAATATCATTCCAGCGTATTGATGAATTGTATAAGGTCGGAGGTGTTTCTCGTTCAGAATGGGATGCCCAGAAAACAACTCTGGAAGTAATGCGTACCCAGTACAACAACCTTAAGGAAAACACGCAGCTGGTCAGTCCTATTGCCGGTGTTATAACCGCACGCAATTACGACAGCGGAGATCTTTACGGAATGGGATTGCCCTTACTGGTAGTGGAACAGATAACACCGGTTAAACTCATAATCCATGTTTCCGAATCCTTTTTTACAAAAATTCACAAAGGCATGGATGTGAATGTGAATCTGGATGTGTACCCGCAAGAAGTATTCAAAGGAAAAGTTTCACTGGTATATCCGACTATTACAGCGGCAACCCGTACATTTCCGGTAGAAATACTTATTCCCAACACCAACAGAAAAGTGAGGCCCGGCATGTTTGCCCGGGTATCCATTGACTTTGGATCAGAACCTCGTTTGCTGGTTCCTGACAGAAGTGTTATTAAACAACAAGGATCCGGAGAACGATATGTATATGTATACAAAGACGGAAAGGCCGAATTCAGGATCATTGAGCAGGGTAAAAGAGTTGATGCCTACTATGAATGTCTTTCCGGACTGGAAGAAGGAGAATGTGTTATTACCACAAGCCTGAACAGACTGACCAACGGCATTGAGGTTGAACTGGTTAATGAGTAAAAAATTATGAGCATTTATCAATCAGCCGTTAGAAAACCGGTTACGACCGCTCTTCTCTACGTGGCCCTAGCAGTAATAGGTGTTTTTTCACTATCCAGACTGGCCGTGGACTTTCTACCCAATATAAGCGATAACACCATATTGGTGATGACAACGTATTCAGGGGCAAGCGCCGCAGATATTGAGAATAACGTTACCAAGGTATTGGAAGGCACATTGAGCAGTGTAAGCGATCTGAAACACATTACTACACAGACAAAGGAAAATTCTTCGCTTGTCGTTTTGGAATTCGAATACGGAATAGATCTTGCCGAGGCGACCAACGATGTGAGGGACAAAGTGAACCTGATAGCAGATTACCTTCCCGAGGATGCCAATACTCCCGTGATATTCAAGTTCGGGACCGATGACATTCCCGTAATGATCCTTTCGGTACAGGCAAAAGAAAGCATGAACGGCCTGTACAAGATCCTGGACGACAGGCTTGCTACCCCGCTGAGCCGTATCAATGGTGTAGGGATGGTGTCCATTTCAGGAGCACCTGTCCGGGAGATCCAGGTGTATTGTGATCCCTTTAAACTGGAAGCATACAACCTGACCGTTGAAGGAATAGCGTCCACTATTGCTTACGAAAACAGGAACACCCCCGGAGGAAACCTGGATATAGGTTCTGAAACTCTGACCATCAGAATGGAGGGAGAGTTTGAGGATCCCAGGGAGATGGAAAACATCATTGTGGGTCATTTCCAGGGAAGAAACATTTTCCTGAATGATGTGGCCCGGGTGGAAGACACCATACAGGAACGTTCACAGGAAACTTATATTGACGGGGTCCAGGGCGGAACGGTTATGATCCAGAAACAGGCCGGATCCAATACCGTACAGATCTGTAAAAAGATTACGGAAAATTTACCTGAACTTGAAAAAAACCTGCCTTCCGATATTACTATTGGAATGGTAATGGACTCTTCCGATAATATTAACCGTGTAATTGACAGTCTGATCCAGACCATAATGGTTACACTGATTCTGGTTGTGCTCATTGTGTTGTTCTTCCTTGGCCGTTGGCGCGCTACGCTCATTGTAGCTATTGTGATCCCTGTGTCATTGGTAGCAGCATTTATATACTTGCTTATTTCAGGGAATACGTTGAATATCATTTCACTTTCATCCCTGAGTATTGCCATTGGTATGGTAGTGGACGATGCCATAGTGGCATTGGAAAATATAACCCGTCATATAGAAAGAGGTACGAAACCCAAATCAGCGGCAATTTATGCTACTAACGAGGTGTCCATATCTATCATTGCTTCTACCCTGACGTTGCTGGCGGTCTTTATTCCCCTGACTATGGTAGGAGGCATGTCCGGTGAAATCTTCAGCCAGCTGGGCTGGATCGTGGCTATCATCAGTTCCGTCTCAACCATTGCCGCACTCACCCTGACCCCCATGATGTCTTCACAACTTCTGAAGCTAAAAACAAGAAAGACAAAAGGGTTTGACAAATTTTACGGTCATGTTGAAAAAGCACTGGGCGCTCTTGATTTAGTATATGCCAAGGCTTTGAATTGGACCGTTCGTCACCGGATTACGGTTATTCTGGCTTCAGCGGCTGTTTTTGTTGCTTCGCTCTTTCTCTTTTCGGTTGTTCCCACGGAATATTTTCCTCAACAGGACAACGCCCGGTTACAACTGACCGTAAAGTTGCCTATCAATACGCGATCAGAGATTACAAAAGAGTTGTCTTTCCGCATTCATGAACAATTCCGCAGGGATTATCCGGAAATCGAAGCCATGACGTTTACCATCGGACAGGCCAGCGAGGACAATTTATACGGACAAGTGCTGAGAGATAACGGGTCACATATAATGACAGCCAATATCCGGCTTTCTCTTAAAACGGAACGGGAACGTTCCATCCAGGAATTGTCAGATGCCATGCGTGAAGACCTTAGAAAATATTATCCGGAGATCCGTACTTTTAACGTGGGTGCAGGTATTATGGGAGATATCGCCGGTGGTCAAACAACCGTGGACCTTGAGATTTACGGCAACGATTTTGCTGCCACGGATGATATAGCCTTTCAATTGGCAGACCTTATGGAAAAAGTACCGGGAACTTCCCAGGTAACCGTTTCCCGGGATGAATATTCTCCCGAATACCTGGTAGATTTTGATCGCGAGAAACTGGCCGAACACGGATTGAATTTATCCACAGCCTCCCAGTTTGTACGAAACAGGATAAACGGCGCCACGGCTTCTTATTACCGGGAAGAAGGGGACGAATACAATATCAAGGTCAGGTATGCCCCTGAATACAGGGAATCCCTGGATGACATCAGAAACATCCTTATTTACAACAACCAGGGACAAGCCGTCAGGGTGCGGGATATTGCTACTATTGGTGAAACCATGCAACCTCCCACCATCGAAAGGAAAGACAGGGAACGTATCGTGACTGTAACCTGTGTGGCAGCCAAAGGAGCCGTTTTGAGTGATTTGGTGGAGGCAGCCGGACAACAGATAGATAAGATCGACATTCCTTCCGATGTCATGATAGGCATTGCCGGGAGCTACGAAGATCAGCAGGAATCGTTTGCAGATCTGACCATGCTTATGATGTTGATCCTCATACTGGTATATATTGTAATGGCCGCCCAGTTCGAATCATTTACCAGTCCGTTCATAATCATGTTCTCCGTTCCCTTTGCACTGACCGGAGTACTGGCCGGGCTGGCCGTATCCGGGACCGCTTTAGGAATCATGAGCATGGTGGGCCTGATGATGTTGTTCGGGATCGTTGTGAAAAACGGGATCGTACTTATTGACTATATCGTACTGTGCCGGGAAAGGGGAATGTCCGTTATGGAT
>ENA-UPSM01006368-UPSM01006368.1-activated-sludge-metagenome-genome-assembly--contig:-NODE-6368-length-11049-cov-6.060851_pt1 | contig 11049 bp, 11 predicted proteins | sample MGYA00238181_ERZ773283 | MGnify/ENA primary metagenome ERZ773283 (study PRJEB29023, sample SAMN05720199) | activated sludge metagenome | isolation source: Anaerobic digester | place: Japan... | reverse complement strand
ACCAGGGCTCGATTTCCGCGGCGGCGTCCTCGATCGGGCCGTCCTGCAGCTCCATGAGCTCTTCGCGCCAGGTCTCGGGCTTGAACAGCTTGCGCTCGGCGTCGAATTCCTTGAGCGAAAAGACATCTTCTTCCGCCCGGCCTTCGGCGAGGACCTTGCGCGCCAGGGCCAGACAGAAGTCGTTCACGGGAAGCTTGGCCGCCGACATCGCCAGGGTCCCCAGCAGGAACGAGGCGTCCTCGTCGGGGTCGCGCAGACGCTCCTGCAGGTCTTCGATGGCCGATTCCACGGGCAGTTCGTCCCAGGCCACCAGGCACAGCAACGCGCTCCAGGCCGCAGCCCGACCGGAGTCGTCGATGGTCACGTCGGCAAGGACCTCCCGCAAGGCCTTGGCGTCGCCGCCGCTGCAGGCCGCCAGGCAACGCGGCAGGCCTTCGAACAGGAAATCGCCCAGGATTCCGGTGGCCAGGTCCAATTCCAGCACCCGCAGAAGTTCGGGCATGGCGGGACGGTACCGGAACTGTCCGAACAGGTAGCACGCCTGGAACAGGAGGTCGTCGAATTCCGGCAGATCGAGGTCGTCGAGTTCGTCGACATCCGATTCCGGATCGGGGAACGCGTCGATGTAGAGGTCGATGTCGCTCTGCACCGCCTCCAGAAGCAGCGGCGCCGCCTGTTCCCAGTTGGCGCGGAGGGTCTCGATCGCCTCGGCCGGGAACTCCCCCGGGTCGCGAAGCTGTTCGATGGCGTCGTGGAGGTCGGAAGGCGAAATCTGTTCCATGCAAGCAATCTAAACCGAACCGCCCGAAGAAGACGGCCCCGGACGATCATTTGCGGACGGATCGAATCGGGGACGCAACAGGAACGTTCCCCGGTCGGAAGCTACGCCCGTCGCGCCGCCCGTCCTTTGGGCGCGCGCGGCGTCTTGGGCTTCGGGTCGGGCAGTACCTTCCAGATCCCGCGCAGGAGCCCGGCCAGCCGGCCTTCCTGGGCCATGAACGCCTTGGGGACCACCGAATGCGGCTTGGCGCCCACGTAGGGAGGTCGCTGTTCGTGGGGACCCAGCAGCTCGTCCACCACCGGCAGCGCCTTGACGAACAGGGTGTCTTCGCAGACCAGCGCGACCATCTTGCCTTCCAGGTAGATCCCGTATTCGCCGAACATCTTGCGGGCGGTCAGCTCGAGCGTGTCGCCCGCGTTCGAGAGGATTTCTTCGATGGTGTCGGGGTTCGTGGCCAATGGAATATCCCTCCTAGGAAGTCTGAACTGCGGATTCGCTCCATTGTACCTCTTCGGCCGCCTTCCCGCACTGTCCCCGATCACGGAAAATGTCCTGCCAGCACGCCGGGGAACCCCACCACGCCAGGCAGGACCTCGCGGTCCGACAGGTTCAGGGCGCGGCTCGAACGCACGGCGCGCGCATCAGCTTGTCGCAAGTCCAACTTCCGTGTTCTTGGAAGCGGGACCTGGGTAGATTTGGCCGAATGCCGCTTGATTTTGTCCAGTTGCCCGAACTCACCTGCATTGGTCTCGAAGCGGAGGGTTGGTTGTCGTCCTGCTCCGACTGGATCCCCACGCTTTGGACGGAATTCATCCATCGCCAATTCGAAATCCAGCACCTTCCCCGTCTGGGCCAATGGGGATTGATGAGCGACACCGCCATCTTCCTGGCCCCTTGGGGAGGGCCGCGCGGCAGGTATCTGGCCAGCCGCCAGGTTCCGTCCGGAACGCCCCCCTTCCAAGACTGGAAGGTATGGACAATACCCGCCTTGACTTGGCTGCGCATTCCTTGTCGCACCGACCAGGTCCAGGCGACGTTGGCCTTGGCGCGAGAGAAACTCCGCAACCACCCGGAATGGCGCTGGGAGGGCTCCGTCCATGAATCCTACCCGGAAGGCTATCGGAACCCGTCGACGGACCAATTCCATCTGATGATCGCGGTGCTGCCAAGGTAGCCACCCAGGAACGGGACCGCCGGCAACCGCCCCCAAAAGCGGGGTCGCGCCAAATCGGTATTCGGGTCCCGACGCACCTCTTTGGAAACAACTCTTTAGCTTTCACTCCCAAGGAGGACTCCAATGGCGGGTGAGGCGCGCCTCGTATTTCCGCCTGCGCAGGCGAACACGCGTTGGCACCAAGCGAGTCGGTGCGATGCCCCCGAACCCTCGGGAGTCGCAGCCAAGCTCTTCGTGCTCGACAACTACGACTCGTTCACCTTCAACCTGGTGCAGATGTTCCGCGTGTACCCGCTGGAGGTCGTCGTGGTGCGCGCCGACAAGATCGCGGTGGAAGACGTCGCGGCCTTGCGCCCCGACTACATCGTGGTCAGCCCGGGGCCCAAGGATCCGCAGGCGGCGGGGATCTCGGTTCCCCTGATCCAACGCCTCCACAAGGACTTTCCCATCCTGGGGGTCTGCCTGGGGATGCAGTCCATGAACGAGGCGTTCGGAGGCGTCACGGTGCGGGCCCCGCTTCCCATGCACGGGAAGACGAGCACCGTCCTGCACGAAGGACGCGGCGTGTTCGCGGGGCTGCCCTCGCCCACCACGATCGCGCGCTACCATTCGCTCGCGGTCGCCAACGTGGACCCGTGCCTGGAGATCACGGCCAAGACCCCCGACGGCGTGGTCATGGGGCTTTCCCACCGCGAGCATCCCTTGCACGGCGTGCAGTTCCACCCCGAAAGCTTCCTCACCGAGCACGGCTTCCCCATGATCGAGAACTTCCTCAAGATCGGCCCCCTGCGGAGCGTCCTGCGATGACCAACTCGTCAAATTCCGCCTCCGATTTCCTTTCGCTCCTGCCGCCTGCCTTCGAGCGCGTCCTGACCGCGGACCTGCCGCTGTCCGGATCGTTCGTCGATCTGGTCTCTCGCTTCGCCGACGAGCCCGGCACCGTCGCCCTCCTGAGCGGGGGCGGCCACGATTCGGCGCGCTACCACATCCTGGGGATCCGCCCGTGGCTGGTGCTGCGCGAACAGGCCGGCACGGTGACCGCCGAAACCGCCGACGGCCCGGGAAGCGTGGCGATGGATCCCTTCGACGCGCTCGATGCGGCGACCAGGCGCTACGCGCTGCCCGGATCCGAGGAATTCGCCCCGCTGTCTTCCGGCCTGTTGGGCTACCTCGCCTACGACCTCAAGGACGTGCTGGAGGTCCTGCCGCGCACCAGCCGCGACGACCTGCACCTGCCGCGCCTGTACATGGCGGCGCCCTCCATCCTGGTGGTCCACGACCGCCGCGACGGCAGCACGCGCGTCCACGTCCCGGTCCGCGACGGCGCGGCGGTCACCGAACGGATCCTGTCCGATTTCCAACAGGAATTGTCCAAGCCGGCGCCGGTCCGCGACGCGTCGGCCAAGGCGGGAACCCTGGTCTCGGGATTGTCGCGCGGCGAATACATGCGTGCCGTCGACGCCATCCGCGACTACATCGCCCGCGGCCACGTGTACCAGGTCAACATGTCGCAGCGGTTCGAGACCGGCTTCGAGGGCGACGCGTTTTCCCTGTTCGCGGGGCTCTACGCCGCCAACCCGGCCCCGTTCTTCGCCTACCTGAACGCGGGCGACCACCGGATCGTGTCCACCTCCCCGGAGCGGTTCGTCGAACTGCGCGGCAACAAGGTGGAAACACGTCCCATCAAGGGCACCCGCCCGCGCGGCAAGACGCCCGAAGACGACCTCGCGTTCCGCCGCGACCTCGAGACCAGCTTCAAGGACGACTCGGAACTGTCCATGATCGTCGACCTGCTCCGCAACGACATCGGCAAGGTGTGCGCGGCGGGCTCCGTCCGCGTGGTGGAACACAAGCGCGTGGAAGCCTACGAGAATGTGTACCACCTGGTGAGCATCGTGGAAGGCGAACTGGACGCCGGAAAAAGCGCCGTGGACCTGGTCCGCTCGACCTTCCCCGGGGGCTCCATCACGGGCTGCCCCAAGATCCGCGCCATGGAGGTCATCGACGAGCTCGAGCCCGTGCGCCGCCATCTGTACACCGGATCCATCGGGTACTTCGGGTTCCACGGCACCATGGACCTGTCCATCGCGATCCGCACCGCGACGATTTCCGGCGGACGGCTGGTGTATTCCGTGGGCGGAGGCGTGGTCTACGACTCCAATCCCGCCGACGAATACGAGGAGACCCTCCACAAGGGCCGCACGATCTCCAACGCGTTGGAACGCATGGGCGACGGCACCGCGGCGGCTCCCGACGCGCGCATCGGCTGGATGGACGGCAAGTTCAAGCCGGTGTCCGAGATGACGGTTTCCGTCGAGGAAGAAGGATTCGCCTACGGGTACGGATTCTTCGAGACGATCCGCGTGCAGGAAGGACGGATCCTCCGGCTGGACGCCCATGTCGCGCGCTTTCGCAAGGCCTGGGAATCGTTCTTCGCCGCTCCGTTCCCGGACATCACCTGGAAGGACGTGGTCGACCTCGTGATCGAAAAGAACCACTTGACGGGAACTGTCGCTGCGGTGAAGCTCGCGGCGTCGGCTGGCAAGCCCGGTTCGTTGGAGCGCGGCATCCGCCTGATGCTCACCGCGCGTCCGTACACGCACCGCCTCGCGGGAAGCCCGCGCAAGGGATTGCGGCTGGCCACCTGGCCGCACGGCCGCCAATCGGCGCTGTCCGACCACAAGACCATGAACTACATGCTTTCGCGCGTGGCCGCCGACTGGGCCAAGGCCCGCGGCGCCGACGAGGCGATCCTGCTGAACGCCGACGGCAGCGTGTCGGAAACCAACACCGCGAACATCCTCTGCAAGATCGGCGGGAAGCTCTGCGTGCCGGTTTCCGAACACGCCCTGCCTGGCACCATGCTCGGCGCGATCCTGGAGCACCTCGCGGCGCGGGGGATTCCGGTGGAGCACCGCCGCATCTCGCCGGACGATCTGAAGCGGGCGGAATCCGTCTACCTGACCAACGCGCTGATGGGCGTGGTTCCGGTGACGGAAATCGACGGAACGGCGATCGGCGTGGACGAGGCGTTCAGCGCGGAGATGAACGCGAAGACGAGCGCGTAGCCGGTTTTCCCGGGGACTTGCGCCCGTGTTCGGCCGCGAGGGTCCGGGCCACCTCGGCGACGAGTTCGATCGGAAGAGGTTCCGACAAAGGGAAGGCGAGATTCCCGTTGGGGCCGCGGTAGGGCGCCAATTTCCGGTTCAGCTCGGCGCCGCCCTCCACGGGCGGATAGATCCCGATGTGGTTTTTGAACGCTCCCACATGGAAGAAGACCCTGTCGATACGATACGACGGCACTCCGTAGGAAAGGCACCTGACCGCGTCGGGGACCTCGCGCTCCACGGCTTCGCGGATCGCCTCGAGCAGGGGTTGGACGCCCGCGGGCTGGGCCGCGATGTAGTCCTCGTGGCTCGCGAAGGCGGCTCGCGTCGGTTTCTGTCCTGCCATGCCGACCTCCCGTCGTTGGATTCCTTCCTCGCCGCCTCGTCGGCGCCTTTGGCGGGCGCGGCGCTCCTCGCGGCGGGCTACGCCGCCTACCTGTTCTGGTATTCGCGCTTTCCCGCCCGCACGGGAAGCCGGATCCGACGAGGCCTTCCGCTTCCCGAGTTCACGGCCAGAAGGCTCGACGGGACCGAGGTGTCTTCCCGCGATCTGATGGGGTCGCCCGCCTTGCTGGTCTTCTACCGCGGCAACTGGTGCCCGCTGTGCGTGACGCAGGTGAAGGACATCGCGAAGAACTACCGGAAATTGTCCGAACGGGGGATCCGCACCGTCCTGGTTTCACCTCAATCGCAGGAGCACACGTCCGATCTCGCCGAGCGGTTCGACGCGCCCATGGAGTTCTGGATCGACGAGGGGCTGGCGGCCGCGCGCGCCCTGGGAATCGCGGACATCGGCGGTCTTCCGGCGGGAATGGGGATCCTGGGCTACGAGAACGACACCGTCCTGCCCACATCGATCCTGGTGGACGCGGACGGCGTGGTGTTCCACGACGACCAGACGGATTCCTACCGCATCCGCCCGGAACCGGAGGACTACCTGGCCGCGTTCGACAAGCGGGGGGCCTAGACGGATTTCGTTTTCCTGGAAACCACCGGGGACTTGCGCCCGTGCCCTAACCTGCCACCCACCGCGTAGGTGAGCACCGCGAACACTTCGCCGTGTCGCTCCACGTCGACCAGTCGCAGCCGCGGCGACTCGATCCGACGCGGGAGCAACGACGCTCCGATCACCAGCAATGGCCAGGATCGGTCGGTCGTTCTTTACAGCTTGGTAGGCCAGGTATCAGGCGCGGAGAATCGGCATGCCGAAAATCGGGTCTATGTTTCGCTCCCCACAATCCGAAGGACGTCCACTTGAGCACTTCACCCATCTGCCCCAAATGCCAGTACGAATACACCTACGAGGAAGGCGAACAGTTCGTCTGCCCCGATTGCGGGCATCGCTGGAGCACCGCCGCCGAGATCGCACCGGCAGAAGAAGGATTCGTCGTGCGCGACGCCAACGGCAACGTGCTCGCCGACGGCGATTCGGTCGTGATGATCAAGGAACTCAAGGTCAAGGGGGCTCCCATGCCCTTGAAGGCCGGAACCAAGGTCAAGAACATCCGCCTGGTCGACGGCGACCACAACATCGACTGCAGGATCGACGGATTCGGCGCCATGGCCCTCAAGTCGGAATTCGTCAAGAAGGCCTGAATGCCGCGCGGCGCCGAGGACGGCGATTCGATGATCAGCCCTCGCAGAGCCTGCGGACGCCGGAACAGAAGATGTTGAAGCTCGTGGATCGGTTCCGTCCGGCGAGATCCATGTGTGGCGCGATTCGGCGGGAGCCGGAGATCTTCTGGTAGACACCGCGAGTCAGCGACTTCAGCTCCTGACTCGCATTGTTCAGTCGGTCTGGATCCCTGAATTTGGCCTTGTCACTGGATCGGGTTATGCCAGGAATCGATAAGCCCGTCCCGACGGCCTCGAGATCGCCCAGGTACCAGGACTCGAGTTCATGGCAGGCGATCCGCACAAGCGCTTCGGACTTGCCTGCCGAGAGACACAGCTCCTTCAAACGTTCCTTGACTTCGAGGCAATTGCCCGAATCCTGATCCCGAAGCACAACGAAACGCGCCGAGGGGTTCTGCCAGTTGCGCAGCTTCCTTGCGAGCTGGCTTTCCAGGTCGCTCTTGCCTTCGAAGGCGATCACTCGGATTTGAGTGCCTTCAGGGACGAGACAAGGCAGGATCCGCATCAGGAGTTCCTTCGCGGACTCCTCTTCGACGAATACGACCAAGCTGTCCATCAGGGATCGACGCCGTCGAAGAAGCCTTGCTTCCAAAGCCAGCCCATCTTGTCTCCGTCGCGCATGTAGGTGGAGACTTGCTCGGAATCGGCTGCACGCCGGATCGTGGAGTAGCCGTTCCGCTTGACGATCCAGTAGACTTCGTCGAGCTCCGTCGCATTGAGCAGATCCGGCGAATGGGTGCTGACCAAAACCTGTCCGCCATTGCGGGCGTAATCGCGGAATTCCTCGACGAGCTCGTTCAGGAGACCAGGGTACAGCTGATTTTCCGGCTCCTCGATACACAGGAGCGGATGTGGTTTGGGATCATGCAGAAGCACGAGATAGGCGAGCATCTTGATTGTGCCGTCGGAAACGTGGCGCGCGAGGAACGGATCCTCGAAAGCGCCATCTTGGAATTTGAGCAGGACCTTGCCTTCGTCGGTGACCTTGCTCTCGACCTTCGAGACGCCCGGGACGCGCGCTTTGAGCTTCTCGATGATTGTATCGAAAACAGATCGATCGAATTTGAACAGGTAGTCGACCACCAGCGAGAGGTTTTCTCCCTCGCGTGAGAGGTGCTCCGCGAGGCCGACATCCTGCTCCGGTCGCGCCTTGCCGATGTGGAAATCGGAGATGTGCCAATTCTCGATGAGGTTCCCCAGTGACTTGACCGCCGGGAACTTCTCGAATTGGGCCAAACCCTTGATTGCCAGGATGTCGGGCGATTTCAATGTCTGCCATTCACGAGTGAGCTGACTCTCGTCCTGGACGTCTTCGACCTCGTTCGTGACGGCATTGCCTTCGCCACGGGAAAAGTCGAGGAACTTCCATGGCTGGCCGTATTGGCCGCGTCTGTATTTCAGGACTTCCTGCGTGACGATGGGTCGTCCGCCTTCCTGGTCGATCTGAAGCAAGTATGTGACCAAGGGGCCGTCGTCGCGGAACTTCAGTTCGATCTCGATCGGCCCGGTTGCACTCCGGCTTCGCACCTCGTCGAAACCGCGTCCGCCACCCAGCCTGTGCAAAGCGATCTGGACATTGTCGCGCATGCAGTCGCGCAGGAACTCGAAGACCTTGAAGAGGGTGGACTTTCCTGTACCATTGGCGCCGACAACCACCACGAACGAGGGAATGTTGCGCCATTCCGTATCCTGGAATGCGCGGAAATTCTTCAGTCGAAGGCTCTCGATCTTCATGGAGTCAAAGGTAAACCGCTTTGCGCCAGGGATGCGCAGGGCTGTGCCGCGGGCGCGGGTGGCGTCTTGGCGGCGCCGAAAGACCAAACGCACTCCCTGAACGAACGAGTCCTGCGAATGTCCATTTGGAGTTTCCATGACAAGGACGTGCCGTGACCGAGCGCAACGAGCCCTGCCACTGCGGCAGCGGGCGCAAGTACAAGAAGTGCTGTCTCGAGAAGGACCGGACGGATCAGGCCTCCATCCCCGACAACCTGCCCTCCCATGTCCGTGATCGGAGCATTCCGGGCATCGTGGATCTGTTCGAGCGCTTCGCGTCCGAGCCGTATTTCCAGGCCATGGACAGGCTGGTGACGCCGGATTTCATGGAGCAGATGTACCGCACCCATTTCTACCGCGACTGGGGCGACACGCCGATTCCCGCGTTGGCCAACCAGACACCGCGCCAGCACGCCCGCACCGAGCGCGGCGAAGCCGCCGTGGTGGACCTGGTGCGCTCGTACCAGGCGCAGGAGAACCGCATGGCCCGCGAGCAGGGGCGCAAGCCGGTGGATCTGTCGTGGCTGTTGGCCGAAGCGGGCGTCAAGGGGACTCTGTGAGGGACGAGTGGGATCTGGCGCTGGAGATCGCCACGGCCTTGGGGGATGCCAGTGAACGGGAAACGGTCGCCTGGAGGATCTATCGAGGTCATCGCTCGGCGAGAGCCTTGGAGAATCTGCTGGCGGTGATCGGTCCCCAGCGGCGCGACGAGGTCGTGAGCCAGGAGACGGAGAGCATCCACGCGAATCCGGGCATGAATCTGGACGATGCGCGCTTCCTACTGGACTGCGATCGGATGGGCGATCTGGAGAGGTACGTCATCGAACGCGCGCGCCTTCTGAACGGACAGTTCTACTACGACCTGCCCGCTCTCGCCGATGGGTTGATGCGATCCGGGTATGCGCTCGCGGCGTCACTGGTCTATCGGTCGCTCCTGGATTCCATCCTCGCCCAAGCGCGTTCCAAGGCCTACCACCACGGGCGCGACTATCTCCGGAACCTCGAAGTCCTCGCTCCCTCGGTGACCGACTGGCAATCGTGGGAGACGCACGAGGCCTATCTGGAAAGGCTGCGGACCGAACACAAGCGCAAGAAGACCTTTTGGGGGTAAAACCTAAAGGAAAGGCCTGCCCGGGATTTCCGGGCAGGCCAAGTCTCTTCGCCGAATACCTGCGGGATCAGCTCGCTGACAAGAGGACGGAGGGATGCAGACGAAGTCAACCGACCCCGACGGCGTCCGGTGAAGGCCATCCCATCCCCCGGTGCCGCGGGATGGGAGCCCTGAGGGACGCCGAGGGTGAGGTTGGCACGTATGCGCCCTCCGGACCGAGTCAGCCCTGTTCCAGTTCCAGGGTCTTGGTGGTCGCGTCGCACACCTCGGTCGGCCCCCAGTACTGGATGGGTCCGGGGTACACGTAGGACTCGGTCTCGGCCCACACCTTGCGATTGGCCTCGAGCTTCTTGAAGGGGGCCGCGTCCAGTTCCACCAACGCCTTGCGGATCACGGGCTTGTCGTGGCCGTGGCGGCGCTCGATGTTCATCATCTGGGTCACGGGGATGCCGCCGGGGACCCAGTTCTCGATGCCCTTGGTCAGGTTGGAGCAGGTGGCCATGTAGCCGGTCTTGCCGCCGTTGACGAGCAACGAGGCGACGTAGCCCAGGCTGTAGCAGTAGTCGGCGTCGAAGTTCGAGGGGGCGGCGCAGCGGCCTTCGTACCCGAAGAAGTGCGTGAGGAAGCTGAACTTGGCCTTCGATCCGCGCTTCTTGAGCTCGGCGGTGACCATCTCGCCCAACAGCTTCTCGGTCTCGATGCGCGAGACCTGCACGTTGCCGTGGGGATCGCGGTCCAACAGAAGCTGTCCGCGGATGCCGAACGGGAGCGAGAAGTAGGTGGCGGCGACGTCGGCCGGCAGGTGCTTCTTGAGGAGCTCTTCCTTGGCAGCCTGGTCGGCGGCGGCCTCGAACGCTGCGGCTTCGTGGGCCATCAGGTCGTTCAGGGTGCTGATCAGTTTCTTGACGTCGGGCATGAATTCCACGAGGCCTTCGGGGATCACGGCCACGCCGAAGTTCTTGCCGGCCTTGGAACGCAACTCGACAAGATCCGCCATGGAGGCGACCACCTGCGCGAGGGTCTCGCCCTTCTTCTCGATCTCTTCGGAGATGAGGGTCAGGTTGGGCTGGGTCTGCAGACCGGCTTCCAGGGCCAGGTGCGAAGCCGAACGGCCCATGATCTTGATGTAGTGCCAGTACTTCTTGGCCGAAAGGCAATCGCGCTGGATGTTGCCGATGAGCTCGGCGTAGGTCTTGGCGGCGGTGTCGAAGCCGAACGAAGTGGGGATCTGGGCGTTCTTGAGGTCGCCGTCGATGGTCTTGGGGCAACCCACGACCACGATGGAGGAGCCCTTGGCCTTGAACCATTCGGCCAGCACGGCGGCGTTGGTGTTCGAGTCGTCGCCGCCGATGATCACCACGGCGTTGGCGCCAAGGTTCTCGAGCACGGCCTTGCACTTGAGGAACTGTTCTTCGGTCTCGAGCTTGGTGCGGCCCGATCCGATGATGTCGAAGCCGCCGGTGTTGCG
>ENA-UPSM01006367-UPSM01006367.1-activated-sludge-metagenome-genome-assembly--contig:-NODE-6367-length-11051-cov-3.961441_pt1 | contig 11051 bp, 7 predicted proteins | sample MGYA00238181_ERZ773283 | MGnify/ENA primary metagenome ERZ773283 (study PRJEB29023, sample SAMN05720199) | activated sludge metagenome | isolation source: Anaerobic digester | place: Japan... | reverse complement strand
TGTAAAAAACGCCCCAATAATTTTTATTCTATCAGAATCATTTATACAATCATTATTTATTGTTTCTTTAATTTTCTTAAGTACTTCAAGTTGATCATTTAAAACATCATAAATTTCGCTTATTTTCTTTTGATTTTCCTGCCGTTGTTCGTAGAGTTCATCTTTATGAAGTCTTATACAGGAATTTATGTTTGTTTGTGTTGATTGCTGTAGTTTTTCAATTAGAATATCATTTAGTTGATTGTATTGATGAGTTATAAAGCATATCAGGTATAAGTATTTACTGTTATCTCGTCTTGATATTTGAAAAACCTGTGATTTAATTAAAACCTGAGCGTAATATTCAACTATTTTAGGTGATAATTCTAATTTATCAATAATCGGATTAAATTTGTCAAAAAAAGATTTTAATGTTTTTAAGTCATTGATATTCTCTTTTATTTTTCCGGGAGACATAGAATGATTATATTTTTTAAAAAATGATACTTTATATCGAATAAGATTTTTGTGTTTTATGCCTATATAATTATCTTGTATTTCCAGAAGTTCATCAAGAATCTTTTTATCATCAGGGCTTATATACTTATTTACCTCCAGAACAAGATTCTTTTCAGAATTCTTTAATGTATCAGTTATTATTTCAGACAAAACATAGTATGAAGGTATTTCTATTTTATTATCTTTTAACCACTGAATAAGAGAGTCAAAAATATATCGTGGTTTTAATTGATTTGAACAAAAATATATTGCTTTTATTTCAAGTTCTTTTTTGCAGTGAGTGTCAAATCTTTTTATTCCAATCTTATTAAGAATAATCGCTTGATGTCTTTTAAAACTAGATTCTACATATTTACTAAAATCAATTTTATCTAATGGAATTTCTAAATAATTTGCAATATATTCAATATCTTTTTTACCTATATTTTTGGGATTATAAAATTTATTTGCATATTTGAAATATTTATATTGTAAAACGAATCCTATTTTATTAGCAAATGAACCGAATGTATTAATAATATTCATTTCCCAATCATTTATTCTAAGATATTTTTTTCTTTCTTCGCTATTAAAGTTCGGAGGAGTATTAAAATTTTTCTTTTCAATATTGTTAAGTATTTTAATGTGTGACATAAACCAGTCCTTATAAATTTTCGAGTTTGTTTTTAATTTTTTCTTTATCGGGGTTTGTGTAGAGTAAAGTTGTATGAATATTTGAATGACCGGCTAAATAGGCAACTTCATGAATGCCCAGATTATTTTCTAATGCGTTTGTGCAAAAAAAATGGCGTAGTTGATGTGGGGTAATTTTTATGCTGTATTTATTAAATATTTTATTTACTGCAGTTCTATCTAATTTTTTTGTCCTTTTACTCAAGAATAAAAAAGATGAAGTATTTGCCGTTGTGTATTTCTCTCTAATTTTAAGATATTCGTTTATTGCTGTAATAACTTTGCTATTAAAAATTACTATCCGTTGTTTATCACCTTTTCCTGATCGAATAATACATTCTCTGCTTTCAAGATTAAAATCATCAAGTTTGATATCCAGCGCTTCTGAAATTCTAAGTCCTGTATAACAGAGTAGAGTTACTAAGGCATAATTTCTTAAATCTCCGGTTTCAAGAATAACTTGGAGAAATTGCTTTACTTCATCATTTGTTACTTTTGTTGGAGCTGCATATTCGGGATTTAGTTTAATCATAATTTTACTTGTAATAATTATACCATTCATAAAGTTTATTGAAATCAAGTATTCATTAAACTTTTTTAAGGTATTCAGTTTTCTGTTAATGGATTTTGCGTTGTTTCTTTTGACATTACTCAAATATTTTTTATAATCAATAATATTCTGAATGTGTAATATGGTTAATTTCATATTGAAAGAGGTTTCAAACCAATTAAAATATTCGGTCAAATCAAAAATATAACTGTCAATTGTATTGATACTTTTCCTTTCATTCTCAAGATATTTTTTGAAATTTTCAATCATTAGTGCTCCTCAAAATAATTATGTTGCCAAATAAAATGGTGATTTTAAATAAATTATGTTGTCAAACTATTTAGAATCATATACTTTTCGATTGATTTACGCAACATAAATTATGTTATGGAGAAATGATTTTATGCCAAAAATATTATAATTTTGGGGTTCTTTTTATCTGAATTGATACTTATTTTTTATGTAAAAATTATGAATTCTCGTGGCGATTTACTACCAAATGTTTACGTGGAACCAAGATCCACAAGAAGCATTATGGAACTCTGAGGAATATTTTCAATCAATTGTAGATAGAGAGATAGAGGAAATACAAGACACTTTCGGGCTTCTATATGGATTTTATAGTTAAAGAAAAGAAATTCATTCAAATTATTAAAACTATTATAATAAGTAATGTTAATAAAATCCAGTTTTCTTAACATTACTTATGATCTATGTTAAAATATTTAACTTTTTTTAACATACTTTATTTCTATGTTAATATTTTCATCGATTTAGAAAGAGATTAAATAATGGTTCGTTTATGTAATAATTATTATTACCCATTTTTTCTTTTCTTAAATAATTTTTATCTGCTAAATCGTCAAGATATTTCGCCGCAGTTTGTCTTGTGATATTCAAGTCTCGTTCAAGGAACTCGATTTTTGTATAAGGATGGCAAAATAGATTATTAATTAAATCCTGTGAATAAAACTTAAAATTTTCTCTAATCCTGTGTTTATATTCCATCATTAACCTTTTAATCTCATTTATGATTATAATTGTTTCCCTTGATGTCTCTTCGACTCCCTCTAATATAAATAAAATCCACTCCTCCCAACTGTTTTTTGTCCTTACCTCTTGAAGCAATCTATAATAATCACCCTTGTTTTTGATAATAAATCTACTCAAATATAAAATCGGAATATCTAAAAGTCCTTTCAAAACCAAGTATAAAATATTTATAATTCTTCCTGTTCTTCCGTTACCATCATAAAAGGGATGAATACTTTCAAATTGATAATGAATGATAGCCATTTTGACAAGCGGATCATATTCACAGAAAGCATCATTGTTTATAAAGACTTCGAGATTGTCCATTAATCTTATTATATCATCAGGATTTTGGGGCGGAATATATACCGTCTCTCCTGTATTATTATTTTTCAATTCTGTGCCGGGTAACTTTCTGAATCCAGCTTTATTGTGTTCAATTATTTCCTGTATTTCGATGATGTTATTGTTTGTAAGTAATCCGGTATTCTTTACTATTTCATACCCCTTTTTTAAAGCGGTTGAATAATCTTTTACCTCTTTAGCCGAGGCATTACTGATAAACTCACCAAACAAATCCTCTTTATATAACTCATCATGAGTTGTTATGATATTTTCAATTGCCGAACTGTCCTTTGCTTCGAGCAATGGCAAAGTATTTATTAAGATTGATTGATTTGGAATTGTAAGAGATACCCCTTTTAATTCCGATAAATATCTGTAAGCATTGGCAGTCTTTTTTAAAACCTTTGTTGTCTCAAGATTTATTTCCGGCGGAAGTTCGTTTAGTTTAAAGTTTTTCATAGTATTATTTTCCTGATTATTTTAAATTTAATTATTTTCTAAAATATTCTATTTTAAATTCTTTAATTATTAATTCAAATGCTTTTCAATTTTTATACTAATCTATATCAATATTTTAAAAAGCTAATTTGATTTCAAGATCATACCACTCATTCTGAATTTTATGCTATGAAAAATTCAGATTAAGTTATTGGGTTCATTCCTTATCCTGTTATTAAATCCTCAATAATTTCAAATCTACAATTATTCTTATTATTACATGACAAACAACCTATTCTTTCAGAATGTAAAGCCAAACATAAAAAATGTGTTGGGCGACTCATTGCAACATAAGCTATTTTTAAATTTTCTTTTACTCTACCTTTAATTTTATTTTTTTCATATTCCCCACAAATAAAGCTTTTTATTCTATTCGAGTCATAATCATAATAAAATGTTTCTAAATATAATGTTGCTGCATGAGTTTCTCCTTTTACAGAATGAACAGTTCCTAATTCAATTTCAATATTATATTTTTCTGATTTATAAATATTATTGCATTCTAATTCCTCTTTACTTAATTCAACAGATTTATTTTCAATAAAATCCTTACATTTAATTTCATTAAAATTATTCCATATTTTTTTAATATTTAATAAAAAATAATTCTTAATATCCTCATATAATAAATCAACGGATTCATTTTTTAAAATTCTCTTTATCCAAATATAAATATTATTTCGAAAATCTTTATAAAAAATCTCACATTCCTTCTTTAAGTAATCTTCTAATGTCCCTTGTGAAAAATAATACCCTTTTTTGTTTTTAATATCCCCATCATCTAATATTTTATTAAATATTGAAATAAATAGCATATAGCATTTTTTTACATCTTTTTTTATATCTAATGATTTAATAGCATAAAGAAATGATAATAAGTTATTATAATAATGTTTTTGCTTTATTGTTGATTTATTCAGAGATTTTTTATAATTTTTATAATATTTTTTTAAATAAAGTTTTTCATTATTTTGATCATTTCCTTTTTCTCCAACCCATCCAACTGCTTTAATTTTCTTGTTTGTTTTATTTTTAATATTATATTTAATTACTAATTCTGCATATTTCTCTAAAATTTTACTAATTGAATCATCATTAAATAAAATTATATGAGGTTTTACAGAATCGATCTTTGTATTTCCAGATAATGAATCATATTTATCAATAATACATACTGTTTTTAATATATCAGAGATAAAATTTCCAAACCTCATACTTTTTGAAATTTCAAGTATATTCTCTTGAGGATTATCAAATTCTTCTATCTTGTTTTTATCATCAAAAATTGCTTGACGAGGATCTCCAAATTTCTGAATTATAACTTTTTTATCATCAAATATTTCATTAATTAATTTTTCTTGGTGTTTATAAGTATCTTGTGTTTCATCAATAAAAAGATATTTAAATCTTGTTGATAAAATATTTTTAATTAATGGCTTTTCATTTAAATACCAATATGCATAACAATATGAATCAGAAAAAGATAATATTCCGTAATCATTCATTATTTTATTTTTATACCCCTTTATACTTTTTGCACTATTATTATTAGTCTTATAAACAGGTTCGCCATTAATATCTTTTAATAAAATGTTATGATCATCAAATGAAAAAATCCAATTTGTAATTTCATTTTCCCATTCTCTTCTTTTATTTATATTTGGATTATTTCTGATGTCCATAGGTAAGTATTTTATAAATGTGTTTTTATAAAAATCATTATCTATTACTTTCGGTCTTTTTTTATTTATTTTTATAAAATAAGGAATAGCTAAATATTTATCAACAAATGATTGAATAGTTCCAAAAAAATTTGGATATTTAAATAAAATATCACTTTTACTACCAAGTTTATTTTTGATTTCGTCAATTGCTACATTTGTATGAGTTAATACACATAACCCTTTATTATTTTCAAAAGGTATTCTGTCAGCTAATATTGTTAACTTTGCCAATAATACCGTTGTCTTTCCGCTTCCAGGACAAGCAATAACATTTAAATTTTTATTCATCTCTTTAATAATATTAATTTTCTCTCCAACTAATTTATCTTCTAAATCAGAAAAAGTATCACCTTCTTTTAATAAATATTTTTCTGCTCTTTTTATTTCTTCATCATTAATTATCATTTGAGTCCTCAATTTTTTCTGTTACATGCTCTATTGCTTCCCTTAAATATGAAATTTTTTGATCTGATTTTAGTAATTTAGTAACATCTTTTTTATGCTCATTAATTAATATTGAAAATATCTGCGCTGTAACCGCTTTTGAAGCTGATTTATTAAATAAAGGATTATAAATTTCATAAGCAATTTCTTCCGGTTTTTTTCCATTTTTTTCAAATTGTTTTATTTCTTTTATACTATCAGTAATATTATAATTTTCCAACCAATAATCATCCTTTGATTTAATTTCCTTTGCATGTAATATAGCTTGATACAAATATTCTTTTAATCCACTTAAAGCTATAACATATTCTAAAGTCCAGTCAGGAGAAACAAAACCTTTTATATTTTCATCAAAATTATATTTTTTATTTTTCATTTCTAATTTAGTTTTTTTATTACCATCAATACTATCTAAATCTTTGTTATCTTTGTCAGAATAATATTCTTTTGGTTTTATGTCTAAATCAGTGATAATTGATATTCTAATATCCAATTTTGGATCACTTTTTCTTTTAAATATATCAGCATATCTTAATAAGGCGGTACTTCCTACATTGACAATCGATACACCATATTTATATAATGGTCTACCTAATAATTCAGCTAAAGTTGGTATTATTAAATTTTCAGCGTCACCCTCAACAATAATAACACCTCTGGCAAAAAAAAGATTAGCTTTTGTATCATCAAGAAATCTTTCAAGAAATTTATAATCTCCTTGAGATAATTTTGTATAGTCTTCTCCCATTGGGTAAACATTTTTATTTTTACAAATTATAAGATTTTCTAATTTAATTTTTGATGTTATATTAATACTATGAGTTGTTAAAATTATCTGAATATTTTTAAAATCATTCTTTTGAAGATACTCTATTACTCTTATCTGCGCTTGCGAATGTAAATGGGCTTCTATTTCTTCAATAAGAACTAAATTAAGAGGATTGTTCTTCTCAATTTCAGTTTCTAATAATAATAATTCTATAGCAATAAAAAGTAAATTTAAAGAACCTAATCCAGACTTATTATCATCAAATAATAAATTTAATTTATGTAAAACATCAATTAAATTACTATTTGAAAAATTTATATTTGATAAATAATTTTCATTATTAGGAAAAAACTCTTTTAATTTTTTGTCAAGGTTATCTTTAATTGATTTAGCAGCTTCAATTTCATTTCCTTTTCCGTCTGGAACTTTTTCTTTATTAAAATATTCTTCAATCAAAATATTGAAATCCTTAATATATTTTTCAAAAATGTGATCTTCTTTATCACCGTTATTGTTTTTCTTTTCAATAAATAATTTATGACTTTTTAGGATTTGAGCTAATCTTGATTTTTTACCAGCAGATAACTCGTTCTCAGCATCTCTTAAAGGTTTTAAATAAGTAACTCTTAATAAATCTCTAACATCACTATCTAATAATAGATCAGATCCTTCTATTCCTGCTTTTATATCAGTAAAAATTCTATTATTTTTTTTTCGTGCTATTAATCTTATCTGTAATTCAAATTGATTATTATCATTAAAATTTCCCCACTCAAGAAAATTTGCTGCTTCCTCATCTTTAAAATCAGAAAAAATACATTCTATTTTTAATTCTTCACTTCTCAAACCATTTTTATCTTTAAAAAAATCTTCTGAATCTATAAAAATATAATCATGTGTCTGAGTTAATAAAACTTGTTTTATTGCATCAATTATAGCTGTTTTCCCAGAATCATTTTCTCCAATTAATACATTAACACCTTTTTTGAAATTAACTGTTAATGATGGTTCTTTTGTTATATCAGATAATCCATATTTTCTATAATTCCATAATTTTAATTCTGATAAATACATTATAATAAACTCCTGAAATATTTAAAATCAAGTATAATTATTGAACAGAAAAAAGATTCTTATCATTTTGCTTATCATTTTGCTTATCATTTTTAATATTCACCTTTTCTGTTATTATATCATCTTCACTAATATTTCCAATTAAAATTGGGGAATAAGGATAATGTAATTCTATTTGTTTTAATACAATATCTTTATTATTATTAGCATAACAATATTTACATTCATGATTGCATGTATTATAAGCTCCTATATCAATGCTTTCTATACAACCACATTCCAATCTTTGATTTTTATCTTTTTTAAAATTAAAAACATTTCCTGTTATTTGTTCAAATAATAATGGGTCAATACATTTACCGTGATTAATTCCATATTTTGCAAGATCATATAATTCTGCGCAACTTTCTAATTTAATGTTAAAAGATTTGGCTATTTCAGAAAACTCTTTTGAGATAATATTAATTGCTGTATCATCTGCTAATAAAATATTATATTTTTTAAAAGTATTTGAGCATTTTTTATATCCATCAACAAAAGAAATTATACATTTTTCAGTATAATCAGACAATTCTTTTATAAGATATAAAAAATATTTTTTATGATAATCTATATTATATTTATCATTAATTATAATTGGGTCATATCTCCATATAACTTTATTTTTTCCAATCTTATCTGATAATTTTTTAAAAGTTTTTATAATTCCTTTTTTTTGCGGAACATTTACTTCGATGTCCTGTCCATAAGAATTAAGAGTAAATTGAAAATAATATGAATATTCTTTAATTAAATCCAAATTATCAATCATTGGTTCCGGATTCTTTGTCCAAAAAACAAATCCATCTATAATTTGCGGTTCTAAAGAAATTTTACTTACTTGTTTTTTATTTACAGGATTTCTTACATATAAATATTTTTCTTTTATTCTATTGTAAAACCATTGAGAATAAAAAGCCGGTATATCTGTTCTTCTGCTTACGCTTAATATCACTGTTATACTCCTATTTTTTCAATTAATATACATGCACTCCGACATTCATTTACATTATTTGTAAAATCATTAATATTACTTATATTTTGAAATATAAATTTATTAACCGGTGCAATTTTGCAGGGATATGAAAAAATCATATTGCAATTTCTTCCAGTATAATCAAAAACACCTTTTTTATTTTTATATTGAGATATACTTAAACTATTAACCCATTTTTCTATCTCATCTCTTCCCATATTATACGAATTTGTATCATTTATCAGAATATATGAGTTTAAAGGAAGACTATTTATAATTGGGGTAATAATATCATTTAAAAAATTTGACACCTCTATCGAAGAATTATCAGAATGTTTGTAAATATCAGAAATAATATAATTTAATATAAATAATTTGGTTGATGATAAATATTTGTTGTCATATTTAAGAGTTGAATTATAAAAATAAGGCAATATAAATTTTGATTTTTGTTTTATTATATTTGAAATAGTAGTTTGACAAAAATTCCAAATGTCATTTTGATCAAATCCAATATAATTACATTTTATTGATTCACTTCTTTCTCTTAAAATTTTCTCAATTCCAATAAGTTCGGTCGCCGGACCACATCCTAAAGATATTATATTTTTATTATCTATATCACCCCAAAGTTTTTTTTTATTAACAAGTAAATAATATATTTCTGAAGCATAACGATTTAAGAATCTGGCAACATATGAAATAGTTATATTTAAACATTCATATACTCTCATTTTATGTGCGGTGTCGTTAAAAATCTTTGATAGGCAATCAACACAATTATTTTTGAATTCACACTGAGAAGAACATAAAGAATTTTTTGAACAGGTAAAATCGGTTTTATTATTACAATCTTCAATATTATTTAAACATTCTTTTATATATTCATTATAGATTATACTCATAAGTGAACTCCATTTTATCAATAAAACTTATAATTTGTTAATCTTAATATTTCCTTCTACTTTTTTCTTTACATCTCCACCACTCTCTCATCTCCAGCGATATTTCTTACTTTCATCCTTAACGGTTTTTTATCTACAATTACTTTTCCGTCCCAAAAGTTTTTTGTTTTCTCACCGTTTAAAATCACATAACCCTTTTTATCGATTTTCAATTCATATCCGCTTATCCATAATCCATCTTTATTAGTAAAATCAATGCTGATAAGTTCGATTAATTCAAGTCCGTTTTCACTAATTTCAATCGGTTTAAATTTTTTGTTTTTATTATCGTTTCCGTTTTCTTCTTCGGTATCATTATTGCTATTTTCTTCATCAAATAATGTTTCTTTACTGTTTTGAAGTCCTTTTTTATTATTGTATTCATCTATTTTTTGAATAAGCCTGTCGCTTATAAAAGATTTAAATTCAATGATATGATTTTTACCATCATTTTTTATTTCATAATTTATTATGTCATTAACAACAACTTCCTGTAAGATTTCTTTCAAATCTCTTAATTCAACTTCGATTTCAGTCGGATTATTATCATCAATAAATTTTTTTAACTCATTTTCTTCGTCAATATCAATGTAATATACTATTACTTTTTTTATATTATCTTCTAATTCCGGTAAAGCAATATTTAAAACTCTATTCATCAAAGGAATATCAAGTAATTTTGTTGTATGGTCTAATAAGTTTGGAATATAAACCGGTATCATACCGAGTTTACTGTCGTTTATTATACCTTCCCAGAAGCTGTCAAGCGAATCTTCATTTTTAAGACCTGTTATCATTGATTTAAGTTTGTCCATTGTCTGAACAGAATTTCTGAATAAGGATACGCCGTCTTTTATCTCGTATATGTCAAACTCCGCTTTACTCTGTATTAACCTGTCTCTTGTTGTCTGAATACTGTTTATACCTATATCAACATGGATAAAATTTCGGTTTAAATCATTGGCAACTTTTGCAGTAACTCCTGAACCGCCGAAAAAATCGGCAATAAGCATTCCTTCATTGGAGGATGCTTTGATAAAAATTTCTAACAATTTTTCTGGTTTTCTTGTTGAATATTCAATATCAATTAATTCAATGCCTTGAACAAAAGGAATTTCAAATATTTCTGATGGAGTCCCATCATTCATATAAGCTTTTCTTACTGTTCCGTCTTTTTCATTATATAATTTATACTTTTTCCCATTTTCATCTACTTTATCATATCTATTAATCGCTTTTTCATCATATGGAACGAGACAAGCTTCATAATTAAAAAAATAATTATCTGACTTAGTATAAAAATAAATATTATCATGTTTTTTAGGGTAATTTATTTTTGTGCTTGTTGGTCCAAAATATTTCCAAATAATTTCATTTTTAAAATTATCTTCCCCAAATACTTCATCCATTAATATTTTTACATAATGTCCGATATGCCAATCAAGATGAACATAAATACTACCGGTATCGCTCATAATACTTTTTA
>ENA-UPSM01006350-UPSM01006350.1-activated-sludge-metagenome-genome-assembly--contig:-NODE-6350-length-11076-cov-6.318846_pt1 | contig 11076 bp, 6 predicted proteins | sample MGYA00238181_ERZ773283 | MGnify/ENA primary metagenome ERZ773283 (study PRJEB29023, sample SAMN05720199) | activated sludge metagenome | isolation source: Anaerobic digester | place: Japan... | reverse complement strand
TAGAGCGTCTGGGGCCCGCGGTACTCCTCGTCGAGGATGACCTGGGGATCGATGACGATGCACGCGTCGAGCTCGAGGCCCTTGACCAGGGTCACGGGAGCGACGGTCACCTGGTGATCGAAGCGACCACGATGGGCCTGGCCGTAGTCGACCCCTCCGGCGTCGAGGGCGCCCTCGACGCGGCTCACCCACGACGAGGGGCAGATGACGGCGACGCTTCCCGATCCGATGGCGGCGACCTCGCGCCCGACGGCGGCGCACAGGTCGACGCCGAAGCGATCTCCGGTCGTCCGTTCGATGACGGGCTCGTCGCCTGCCTCGCGGATCGAGCGGGGCGGACGGAGCCCGGGTGCGGCGAGGGTCAGAATGCGCGAAGCGAGTTCCATCGACGGTGCGGGCACGCGGTAGCCGATGAGCAGCTCGGCGCGGTTGGGTTCACGCCGCATCGGCAGGTGGCGGAGGATCGACTCCCAGCTCGTGTGTCCGCTGGCCGATGTCGCCTGCGCGATGTCGCCGACGATCGTCATCGATCCGTTCAGTGATCGACGGTCGATGACCCGCAGCTCCATCGGCGACATGTCCTGGGCCTCGTCGACGACGATGTGACCGTAGGTGCGGATCGCGTCCTCGTCCTTGTGCTTGGGACGCGGGCCGAGCAGCTCGAGCGCTTCGTCGAGCAGGGGCACGTCGTTGGTGGACCAGACGATGTCCGATGCGACGTCCGCCCGTTCGCGGCGCAGCAACGCCAGTTCGTCGTCGGTGAACCACTTGCGGCCGGCGAGTCGGGTGAGCGCCGGAGAACCGAACAGATCGTTGAGCAGCTCGGCAGGCGTGAGCTGGGGCCACATGCGCTCCAACGCCTCGCGGGTCTCGGGGAGCTGGCGGATACGGTCACGCACCACGTGCCAATCGAGCGGTTCGCGCATCTTCGACGCGACCAACCGGTAGAAGCCCTCGACGAAGAACTTGCGACCGCCGTTGTGGGTGCGGGCCCGCTTGCGCGCCGACGCGATGAGCTCGGCGCTGTCCTCGGGGGTGACGCGAAGTCGTTCGACGCCGAGCGGGATGATCGCCGTCTCGCGGAGCCTCCGCTGGCGGTCACGCACTGCCTTGGCGATGAGATCGCAGATGCGCAGCTCGCCCTTGATCCGGGCGACGTCGGGTGCGTCGACGCCCGACGCCCGGATGTTGGGGACCATGTCGGACAACACGGCGATCTGGACGCCGGCCTCGCCCAGCGACGGCAGCACCTGCTCGATGTAGGAGAGGAACAGCCGGTTGGGCCCGAGCACCAGCACGCCTTGTCCCTCGAGGGGGAAGCGGTGGGTGTAGAGGAGGTAGGCGGCGCGGTGGAGTGCGACGACCGTCTTGCCGGTGCCGGGACCGCCCTGCACCACGAGCACCCCCGGCAGCGGCGAGCGGATGACCTCGTCCTGCTCGCCTTGGATCGTCGCGACGATGTCGCCGAGCTTTCCCGAGCGGGCTTCCTCGAGTGCGGAGATGAGGGCACCCTGGCCGACGACGGCGCCCGACTCGAGCTCGTCGCGTGCCTCCCCGAAGAACTCGTCGTCGATGCCGCGCAGCACCCGACCGGACGTGGCGAAGTGGCGCCGCCGGACCAGGCCCATCGGTTCGCGGCCCGTGGCGCGGTAGAACGGCTCGGCCACGGGGGCGCGCCAGTCGACGATGACCGGCTCCGACGTCGCGTCGGACACGGCGACGCGTCCGATGTAGAAGCGGTCGCCTTCCAGGCGTCGCGCCGACGTCGGGCCGGGTTCGTCGGCTCCGAGCTGGTCGATTCGGCCGAAGCAGAGCGACTGGTCGCCGATCTCGGTCTGGGCGAGCCGCTGGTCGGCCTGCTCGATCATGACGTCGCGTTCGTACCGGGCCTGGAAGGTGCCGCCGGGACCGGTCTGCACCTCGGAGCGCACGGAGCGGGCCTGTTCGCGAGTGCGTTCGAGGCAGGCGTAGGCGTGGTCGATGTACGCCTGCTCTGCTTCCAATTCGGGATTCGCGGTCATGGCGACACCTCGGCCGTGCTGCGATTCCGACGGGCCCCCGTGCCGGCCGACACAAGGGGGTTCACGATTGTACCGGTAGCGACCGGCGATGGCGACGTGGCTCGCCGAGGGAGAGGTCGGTAGGTTGGCCGCGTGTCCGAACCCGACGTTCCAGCGTCTCCTCCCGACCTGTCCGGCTCACCGTTCCTCGCTGCGTGCCGGAGCCTGCCCCACGAGCGCATTCCCGTGTGGTTCATGCGACAGGCCGGCCGCTCGCTGCCCGAGTACCGCGCCATCCGCGGCGAGGGCTCGATCCTGAACGCGATCGCCCAGCCCGACCTGGCAACCGAGATCACGCTCCAACCGGTGCGCCGCTACGGCACCGATGCCGCGATCCTGTACTCCGACATCGTGACGCCCGTGCACGCCATCGGGTTCGGGGTCGACATCGCCCCGGGCATCGGTCCCGTCGTGGAGCAGCCGTTCCGGTCGGCAGCCGATCTCGATCGGCTCCGACCGCTCGATCCGGAGGCCGACACGCCCTACGTGATCGAGACCGTGAAGAACCTGGTCGCCGAACTGCCGGTGCCGCTCATCGCGTTCGCCGGTGCACCGTTCACGGTGGCCAGCTACCTGATCGAGGGGAAGCCGTCGCGGACCTATGGCCTCGTGAAGACGCTGATGCTCACCGACGAGCCGCTGTGGTTCCGGCTGATGGACCGACTCGCCGATCTGGCCATCGCCTCGCTCCAGAGCCAGGTTGGGGCCGGCGCGTCGGCAGTCCAGCTCTTCGACTCCTGGGCGGGTGCTCTCTCCCCGTCCCAGTACGAGCGGTACGTCCAGCCGGCGAGCCGCAAGGTGTTCGACGCCGTGCGCGACCTCGACGTGCCACTCATCCACTTCGGTGTGCACACCGGCGAGCTGTTGGGGTTGTTGGCCGACGCCGGGGCGGACATGGTCGGCGTCGACTGGCGGACCCCCCTCGATGTCGCGCGGACCCGGGTGCCGGAGCGCTGCGCGCTGCAGGGCAACCTCGACCCGACGGTGGTGTTGGCCGGATGGGAGCCGACGCGGGCCGCGGCTGCGGACATCCTCCGCCGCAACGCCGGGCATCCCGGCCACGTGTTCAACCTCGGCCACGGGGTGCTGCCCGAAACCGATCCCGCCGTCCTCGAGCAACTGGTGGCGTGGCTCCACGAACAGCCGGTCGTGCCGACGTGAGCGGCCCCGTCGGCGTACTCGTCATGGCCTACGGCACGCCCTCGTCGGTGTCGGAGATCGAGCCGTACTACACCCACATCCGCCGAGGGCGTCCGCCCGAGCCGCATCAGCTCGCCGACCTGATCGCCCGCTACGAGGCGATCGGCGGCATCTCGCCGTTGGCCGCCCGGACCGAGGCCCAGCGGTCGGCGATCGCCACGGCGCTCGAGGTCCGCTGGCCCGGCCGCTTCCTCGTGGGACTCGGCCAGAAGCACGCGGCCCCGTTCATCGAGGACGGCGTGGCCGCACTCGTCGACGCCGGAGCGACGTCGATCGTCGGGGTCGTGCTCGCGCCGCACTTCTCGGGCTTCTCGGTCGGTCAGTACCACGCCCGCGGCGCGGCAGCGGCGGCGGAACACGACGTGCCCTTCGACGGCGTCGACCACTGGTACGACCTTCCCGAGTTCGTCGCCCATCAGGGCGCAGCGCTTCGGGCGACGCTGGCGGAGATGCCGGAACGGACCAAGGTCGTGTTCACGGCGCACTCGCTCCCCGAGCGGGTGTTGGTCGGCGATCCGTACCCCGACCAATTGTTCGCGTCGGCCGGGGCGATCGCCGGTGCCGCCGGTCTGGGCCGCTGGGCGGGTTGGGGCGTGGCGTGGCAGAGCGCCGGACGCACCCCCGAGCCCTGGCGCGGACCCGACATCCTCCAGGTGATCGACGATCTGGCCGCCACCGGTCGGGCCGACGGCATCGTGGTCGTGCCGCACGGCTTCACCTCCGACCACCTCGAGGTGCTCTACGACGTCGACATCGAGGCACGGGCCCGCGCCGCTGCGCTGGGTCTGCAGCTCGGCCGCCCGGCGGTCGTCAACGCGGACCAGACCGTGATGGCGGCCCTCGCGGCCCGCGTGGCGGCTACTGCGCGCGACGATGCATCGATCGCCGGTGACGCAGCGACCGGCACCGACCCCGGCGGCGCCCCGCGATGACGCACATCGCCGTCGTCGGTGGTGGCATCTCCGGTCTGGCGGCGGCATGGGAGCTGTCGGCGGACCCGGACGTGCGGGTCACGGTGCACGAGGCCACCGACCGGCTCGGCGGGAAGATCCGCACCTCCCCTTTTGCCGGACGGGCGGTCGACGAGGGCGCCGACGCGTTCCTCCGGCGGATGCCCGAGGCACTGGCCCTGTGTCGCGAGATCGGGCTCGAGGGCTTGATCGCCCCGGCGCACGGCACGGCGTGCGTGTGGATCGACGGCGAGTTGCGTCCACTGCCGGGAGGGCTCGTGCTCGGGGTCCCCGCACGTTTCGATGAGCTGGCCGAGTCGGGAATCCTCACGCACTGGGGACTCGCCCGGGCCCGAACCGAACCCGACCTCGAGGGCGAGCCCCTCGTGGGCGACACGACGATCGGGGCGTTGATCAGTCGGCGGTACGGCAATGAGGTCGCGCAGCGGCTGGTCGGCCCCCTGCTCGGCGGTATCGCGGCCGGCTCGATCGACACGATGAGCCTCGACGCGGCGGTGCCCCAGCTGGCGGCCGCCGCACACCGGTCGACGTCGCTCACCGTCGCGCTGGCCGAGTCGCTGCAGGGCGCCGCCGGCTCGGCCGAACCGGTCTTCGCCGCCCCGCCGAACGGGATGGGCGAACTCATCGATCTCCTGGCCGTCCGCCTCGAAGAGCGTGGCGTCGATTTCCGGTTGGGTGCTCCCGTCGACGGACTGCCCGTAGCCGACGGGATCGTGCTGACCACTCCTGCCGACGTGTCGGCCCGCCTCGTCGCGGGCCGGTCGCCCCGGGCCGCCGAGACACTGGCCGGCATCGAGTTCGCATCGGTCGTGTTCACGACACTCGCCTTCCGCCGGTGCGACATCCCCGGCGATCTCGACGCGACCGGGTTCCTCGTTCCCCGCGATGCCGGTCTCACCGTCACCGCGGCGTCGTGGTCGTCGACCAAGTGGGACCGCCTCGCCGGTGACCCGGTCATCCTCAGGGTGTCGATGGGCCACTCCGAGGACCACGAACCGATCGAGTTCGACGACGAGGAGGTGCTCGCCCGGATCGCCGGCGATCTCGGCACCACGATGGGGATCCGGGCAGAGCCCGTGGAGCACCGGATCAGCCGTTACCGCGACGGGTTCCCGCAGTACGCGGTGGGCCACCTCGACCGCATCGCCTCACTGGAAACGGCCCTGGCAGCCGACGCGCCCGACCTCGCGGTCTGCGGCATGGCGCACCGGGGTGTGGGAATTCCGGCGTGCATCCGCGAGGCGCGCGCCGCCGCCGCCGCACTCCGGGTACGGCTGGCCGACGCCGGCTGACGATCCGTCCCCGACCGACGTGCGATGCTGACCGCCGTGCACTTCACCCCCTCCCTGCCGACGGGCCGCTGGGCCCGCCGCGGGCTCGCGGTCCTCGCCGGCCTCCTGAGCTGCGCCGCCATGCCCCCGTGGGGGTGGTGGCCGCTGGCCTTCCTCGGCGTCGGCCTGTGGGCGTTGCTGCTCGCCGACCGTACGTGGAAGCAGCGGTTCTGGGTCGGCGTCCTCGTCGGCCAGGGCTGGTACCTCCCGTCGACGCTGTGGATGGTCAAGTTCTCCCCGGTGGGGTGGCCGGTCGGCGTGGCCATCTGGTTCCCGCTCGTCTTCGGGGTCCTGTCGGCGTGCTGCCCGCCGCGCCACGCGGCGCTCGCTCTCCCCGGCGCCATCGTCCTCGGCGAGTGGTTCCGCTGGCACGCACCGTTCGGCGGTGTCCCCCTGTCGATGCTTGCGTACACCCAGGCCCGCGGCCCCCTCCTCCCGGTGGCGCGGGTGGGCGGAACGCTGGCCGTGTCCGGAGCGGTGGCGGTCGTCGGCGCAGCGGTGGCGGCGCTTGCCGGTCGCCCGGCCGGCGAGCCGGGCAGTGCACGCGCTCGACTGGGTGGCGCGGTCGCGCTCGTGGCGGTCGTGGCGGTCGCCATCGGCGGGGTGGTCGCGCCCGACGGCCACCGTGTCCGCACCATCGTCGCGGCGACGGTGCAGGGCGGCGGTGAGCAGCAGACCCGCTCCACCGGCAACGAGTCCGGGCTCGTCCTCGACCGCCACATGAACACGGCGGCGACGGTGAAGACACCCGTCGACCTGGTGCTCCTCCCGGAGAACATCGTCAACATCAACGGGGAGTACCGAGGGTCCTACGAGGAGCAACGACTCACGAACGTCGCGACCTCGCTCCACGCGACCGTCGTCGCCGGGGTGGTCGAGGACCGGGGCAGCCGCGAGCACTTCTGGAACTTCGCGGTGGCTATCAGCCCCGACGGTGGGCTCGAGGGCCGATATGACAAGGTTCGCCGGGTTCCCTACGGCGAATATGTCCCGATGCGGTTCCTGCTCGACCCGCTGGCGAAGGACATCCTCCCGCCTCGCGACGACGTGGAGGGCACCGGTCCGGCCGTGCTCGACACGAGCCTCGGTCCGCTCGGGGTCGTGATCTCGTGGGAGACGTTCTTTCCGCGGCGCGTCCGCGAGGCGCTCCACCACGACGCGCAGATCGTGCTCAACCCGACCAATGGGTCGAGCTACTGGCTCACGCAGGTGCAGACGCAGCAGATCGCGTCGTCGACGCTGCGGGCTGTCGAGAGCGGCCGCTGGGTCCTGCAGGCGGCGCCGACCGGGTTCAGCGCGATCATCGATCCCCGGGGCACGGTCGAGCAACGGTCCGGCATGCGTGAGGCCCGGGTCCTGCAACAGCAGGTCGAACTCCGTGACGGCCGGACCCTGGCGATGATCTGGGGCGAAGCACCCGCACTCGGCCTGGCGATGGTCGCCCTCGCCGTCGCGTGGGTGCTCCAACGGCGCTCTGATCGCGAACAAAATGTCACGAAAAGCATTGATCGGGGTATGGCGGTCCGTGATCCTGGGGACTACGTTGCCAGTATTCAGGTCGTCGAGGACGCGAACGCGCAGCCTCACCGAGACGATACTGACCGACCATTGAGGGATGGGGGATGATGATGAGAAGTGTCAAACGTTGGGTCGCGATCGGCCTCACAGCAGCGGTGGCTGCCGTCGGCCTGGAGGTCGCGACACCAGTGGTCGCCGGTGCGACGCAGGTCGATCTGGTCTGCCAGGGCATCACCGGTGACAACGCTTCGTCGCTGGGCGATTCGAAGGCCACACTCGGCCTCCTGTCGACCCTCAGCCCCGGTGGTGGTTCGGGTCTGACCTTCTCGGTCGACATCACCACCAACGCCCCGGCCAAGGCGACCCCCGGTTCCGGCGCGTTCAAGGCCGACTTCGACCTGGCGCTCACCTTGCCCGACTCGGTCGTGAAGCCGGCGCGTGAACTGCTCAAGCTCTCCTCGGTCAAAGTCAAGAACGCAACGTTCGCCATCACCGCCTCGGGCGCTGCCGACGCCGAGCTGTCGACGACGCTCCCCGAGCTGTCGGTCGACCTCAACCAGAGCCCGGTCGTCGTCCGCCAGCGGATCAGTGGCAGCATCGATCCCAAGCGCTCGGGCGCGATCATCTACAAGCCCAGCAGCAGCACCAAGATGACGATCGAGATCAACGCCGAGATGGCGGGCGTCAAGATCAACTCCCTCACGGTGACCTGCGGCGGCTCCAAGGAGTTCGCCACGACGGCCGTCCAGATCCCCGGCTCGCCGAACGTGACCCAGCCGCTCTACCAGGTGGCCTACACCGCGACCGTGGTCGGCCGCCCGCTCATCGGCAAGGACGTGACGCCCGACAACGGCAACCCCATCACCTCCGATTCGCTCGCCCTCACGAGCCAGGCGCCCAACGGCGGCTACTCCGCTGTCGGTGGTGGCGCAGCCTTCTTCCTCGCTCCCCGCGAGCCCGGTCTCTACAACGCCCAGTACTCGGTGTGCGCGGCGTCCAAGACCGTGCCCGAGGTGCCCGGCGTGAACACGGTCCAGTCGCTGAGCATCCCGCCGACGGCGACCGACACGTTCATCAACCCGCACCCGATCGCGATGTCGCTCCAGTTCAAGGGTGCGAAGACCGCTCCGATCTCGCTGGCATCGTTCCTCGGCACGCCATCGCCGACCAACGCCAACCTGTTGGGCTTCGTCGACCAGTTCCTCGCCAAGTACACCCCGCCCGCCGCTGGCACGATCCAGGCCGCGCTCGAGTCGTTGCCGACGATCGGCAAGGGCAACGTGCAGGTGACCGGCAGCGGCCCGTGGACGATCACCCTGGTCGGCGCCCTCGGCAAGAGCGAGCAGCCCAAGGTCGAGGTCGTCGACTTCCTCAGCTGGCTGCCCGCCGACGGCCTCCAGCAGGTCATCGGTGCGCTCAAGCCGGCCGAGCCGGCTCCGGGTACGCCCACCACGACGGCACCGCCGGTCGAGACCATCGCCTCGCTCGACGCGAAGCTCGCATCGGGCCAGATCACCCTCCAGCAGTGGCTCGACGGTCGCCTCGGCCTCTTGAAGAACGACATCATCGCCGGCGCCACCAGCCCAGCGACGATCACGGCGCTCACGGCGCTGTTCCCCAAGAGCCCCGAGGTTGTCATCACCACCGACGGCAAGGCCACCGTCCCGCAGACCGAGACCGGTCCGCTCTGCACGGCCTTCACCATCGGCTACTTCGTGATCCCGAACCCGTTCGACACCCAGGTGCTCGGCGCCACCCAGACCCGCACCGTGACCAAGTGCTCGTACGTCCGGGTGAAGTCGAAGGGCAAGTACATCAAGAAGAAGGTGTGCAAGAAGGTCGCCGTGAAGGCAACCACCACCGCCAAGAAGAAGTGATCGCGGCGGTCTCGAACCGCACCGCATCGAACGAAGGGGACGGCTCCGGTCGTCCCCTTCGTCGCGTCCAGAGGGCCGTTCGGCCCATCGTGACCGCACCGAGGTAGGCCATTCGGCCCCTCCGACGTGGATTGGGTCGAAAGGCATCGACAGCCCTGGGACCGGTCGGTACAACGACCGACATGCAGCTTCCCCAGACTCGTCGCATCGCCATCGCACTGGCCGCCGTCGTTGCCGCCGGCACCCTCGGATGGGGTGGTACCTCCACCACCGCCGGTGCCGCGACCGCCAACTTCACGTGCAAGGGGATCGAGGGCGACCAGGCCGGCGAGGTCAGCGGCGCCAAGAAGTCGTCCAAGGAGCTCCTCGGCCTCCTCGCCACGCTCGGGGGCAGCGCCGAACTCGCGCTCCCCGTCGACGTCTCGGTGACGGCGCCGTCATCGGTGAAGACCGGCAGCGGTGCCTACGACGTGGGCTTCGCGTACAAGATCTCGCTGCCGGACTCGCTCGTGAAGAGTGCGAAGGATCTCCTGAAGGTCACGACGCTGAAGGTGGAGAACGCCTCGTTCGGCATCGATCTCAGTGGTGCCGCCACTGGCACCGTGACCGGCACGACGTCGAGCATCGACGTCACCCTCGGCGCCTCGCCGGTGACGGTGCAGCAGGCGATCACCGGCAAGGTCACCCCCACCTCGTCGGGCCTCGTCTACTACCGGCCGGGGGCGACGAAGTTGTCCGTCGTCGTGAACGGCGAGGTCTCCGGGGTGGCCAAGATCGGCACGATCACGGTCGCGTGCACGGCCACCGGACTCCTCGGGTCGACCGCGGTCCGACCCCCGGGCTCGCCGGTCATCACCCCCAACCCGATCGTGGTCCCGGCTGCGGCCGGTTCGAGCACGTCGGTGGATCTCGACAACGGCGGCCGCGTCACTCCCGACGAGGGCAACCCCATCACCTGGACCTCCCTCAAGTTGGTCGGCACGGCCACCGGGGGCACGGCGTCGCTCACCGACCGGGTGCTGAACTTCACGGCGCCCACGGCGAACGGCAACTACGACGTCACGTTCGAGGTGTGCGGTGCACCCCGCACGGTCAAGGGTTCCCCCGGGGTCAACGAGGTGCAGACGTTCACGTTCGCCGACCTCGCGTACTCCCGCGACTTCCCGAACGTCCACCCGCTGTTCTTCACGCTGAAGTTCGGGGGCCAGGAGACGGCACCGATCGTCACGAGCTTCGTGGACGTGGACTTCTTCGGGAACGTCACGACCTTCCCGTTCGTGCCCGGCGACGACGCGTCCCGCGCGCTCAACATCCTCGGTGGCCGGTTCGCTCCGCCGTCAGCGGCGACGATCCAGGCCGCGCTCGAGGCGTTGCCGAACATCGAACCCGGCGACGTCACCGTCTCGGGCGGCCCGGCGTCGGCCACCGATCTGTCGGCCCCCTACATCCTGACGTTCGGCAAGGCGCTCGGAACCGCCGACGTCGGCCAGGTGTCGGTCGGCCAGTGGAACACCTGGCTCCCGAGCGAGGGGCTCGACGTCGTGCTCGCCGCTGCCGGGGGCATCAGCGCCGGCGGCGGGTCCGTGCCGCCGACGGTGGAGGAATCGTTCAATCAGCTCGTGGCCCAGACCATCACGGCCGATCAGTTCTGGACCCAGTTCTGGGCCCGGGTGCAGTACGACGTGATCCAGGGCATCGACATCCAAGGCATCCTCGACTTCATCACCGGCTTGTTCCCGAAGCAGCCCGTCACCGGCACGTCGACCACCGGCGAGTCGCCGATCGCCGACTCGTCGACCGGCCCGCTGTGCTCCCAGGGTGTGGTGCAGTTCGTCGTCACCGGTGGCGGATCGGCGCCCGTCGTGGCCGGTACCAACGTGACGGCCGGTACCCAGGCTCGGGGGGCAACGCGCGTGGCATCGACGCCGACCTTCGCCGGCTGAGCCGCCCTCAGCCCTCGCCCGGCCCCGAGGCGTCGAACGACATGTGGTGTGATTACTCGACATGAGGGAACGGGTGCGTTAGAACGATGGGTCTGGGTTACCGGCTGCGGGGGATCGCCGCGCGGACCGCCAGTTGTTCCTGGGAGGGGATTTCGTGAAGAAGCACACATTGCGCC
>ENA-UPSM01006328-UPSM01006328.1-activated-sludge-metagenome-genome-assembly--contig:-NODE-6328-length-11114-cov-5.504838_pt1 | contig 11114 bp, 6 predicted proteins | sample MGYA00238181_ERZ773283 | MGnify/ENA primary metagenome ERZ773283 (study PRJEB29023, sample SAMN05720199) | activated sludge metagenome | isolation source: Anaerobic digester | place: Japan... | reverse complement strand
ATTGGAGCATACCAGAACAAAGGTTGCTGCTAATCCCATACCTAAGGCATTATTTACAGAAGTGGTAGTTGCCAGAGTTGGACACATTCCGAGAACAATCACAAAGGTCGGGTTTTCCTTCACAATTCCTTTAGTAAGTTCTTTCATAAAGCTCATTTTTGCACCTCACCAGAAGGAGTTGTAGTTTTAGATTCTACATCTTTTTGAATAAGTTTTATGGCTTCTCTAAGAGAATTTGTTACTGCACGAGTAGTGATAGTAGCACCAGTTAAGCCGACAAATTTACCTCCATCTTTATCCACGACTAAATCATCTGCGGATAAGCCCGGAAATTTAACGGAAAATTCTGGTTTTGTGCAATTTGCTCCCAGACCGGGAGTTTCGGATTGTTCTATAACCTGGATATTAATAATCTTGAAATTGGTGTCAATTGCTGCCATAGTCTTTACCATACTGGAATATCCAGGTTTAACAGCGGTGAAAGTATAGCCTTTGATTTCACCAGTTTTTTGGTCCTTTGCAATATAGTAGACCAAGGAATCCTTTTCTGTGTGGATAGTGACGGGTTCAAATACTGCCTCAGGGATTAGTTTGGACATTGTTTGTTCAGCTGCAGTTCTTTGATGCTCGTCAATCAAAGGTTTAGTCATAGAATTTACATAGGCTAAAAGTGCTGTTGCCACAGCGCAAAAACCTAACAAGGTTAAACCGAGTCTAAGGAAAAGTTTCATTTTTTCACCTTCCCAAATGCTTTTGGCATTGTTAATTTATCAATTAAAGGAGTCATTACATTCATAAATAGAATGGAATAGGAGACTCCTTCAGGATAACCACCAATTAAACGGATAATAACAGTTAAAGCACCACATCCAATAGCGTAAAAAATACGTCCATTCTTGGTCAACGGACTTGTGGTATAGTCCGTTGCCATAAAGAAAGCTCCTAAGATTAAACCTCCCGCAAAGAGATGGAAAATGGGTAAACTAAGTGAATATTGTGTTTCAGGCAAACCAGGGATTCCACCAAAAAGGAAAGTTAATACAGCCACAGTAAGCAGATAGAAGAAGGGTATGCGCCATTCAATTATATTTTTCCAGAGTAAATAGATAGCACCAATGAGCAAAGCAAAAACAGATACTTCACCAATACATCCTCCAATATTTCCCCAGAACATAGATTTTAAGGTTCCCATATCTATGAGCCCATTAAATATCTTGGTTCCGAGGTCAATATTAGTGGCTGGATCACTGGTTAAGGTATTGATAAAAGTAGTATCCCTTAAGGTCTGCATCACCTTTAAAGGTGTAGCACCGGTAACCAAATTGTAGGCTTTAGGAGAAACAGTGGCAAGACTATCGCTGATGGCACTTAAATTGCTGATTCCATTAATGGAAGAAGCAGATAAATTATGAGCCATAGTTGGTTTCCAGCAATTACCTGTCATCAAAGAAGGCCAGGAAGCCAGCAGAAAAGCTCTTCCTAAAAGCGCTGGATTGACAGCATTATTACCCAAACCACCAAAAACCTGTTTACCTATAGCGATGGCAAAAATTGAACCTATAACAGGCAACCACCAGGGAGAACCAGGAGAAATATTATAGGTTAAAAGCATTCCCGTTACTACCGCGGATCCATCATACACTGTGATAGGTACTTTACGTAATTTTTGGATTAAAGCTTCGGTTAAAATAGCAGCAAGCACTCCTAAAGCAGTAAGAAAAAGGGTCTTCCAACCCCAATAGTAAATGGAGAAAGCTAAAGCGGGAAGTAAGGCTATAACCACATTCCACATAACTTTTGGAATACTGGTAGAATCATGTATATGCGGAGCAGGTGAAACAATAAATTTATCTTTCATAATTCAATCCTATATTCATTTAGCTTGTCGTTCTTCTGCATAACGCAATTTTCCTGTGTCTACCCACTGAACTATTCGTATATGAGCAGGACAAACATAAGCACAACTACCACATTTTATACAATCTTCCAGACCCGCTTTAACAGCAAGTGTCAAGTCTCCACCCTTAACTCCTTGAGCAATAAGACTGGGGACAAGATTCATAGGGCACACATCAACACAATGAGCACAATGGATACAATTGCGTTCTTCAATGGTCCTGGCTTCTTTTTCACTGAACAAAATCAAACCAGAAGTGCCTTTTGCCATAGGGGCATCCAGAGAAGGTAAAGCATAACCCATCATAGGACCACCAGAAATCACTTTTCCAATCTCCGATTTAGTTCCACCACAATAGGTTACTAAATCAGAGAATAGGGTTCCTATACGAGCTTTAAGATTCTTAGGATTATTTACTACACTTCCGGTAACAGTTATAATTCTTTCTACTAAGGGTTTCTTGAAACGAACAGCTTCATAAATGGCAAAGGCTGTTCCAACATTTTGTACTACTATTCCTACATCCAGAGGTAACCCTCCAGCTGGAACTATACGTTTTGTGGCAGCATAGATTAATTGCTTTTCTGCACCTTGAGGGTATTTCAATTTCAAGGGGACAACACTAAGATTTTTTTCGCTGGCTAAAAGTTTGTTCATTAGAGCAATAGCATCTGGTTTATTGGATTCAATGCCAATCATTCCGTGTTGAGCATTCAGGATTTTCATAATTATTTTTAATCCATTGATTATCCCTTCAGATTGTTCCAGCATCAATCTATGGTCTGCTGTGAGATAAGGTTCACATTCCACTCCATTAAGAATAACGGTGTCTATAGGTTTGTTTTCAGGTGGTGAGAGTTTAACGATAGTTGGAAAACCAGCACCGCCCATACCACAAATTCCTGCTTCTTTGATACGATTTTTCATTTCTTCCACAGGCAAGTTCATAAAATCTGGCTCATCCACAAGCTCTATCCAGCTATCTGAACCATCACCAGTAATCTCAATAGCTAAACTCATTGCTCCTAAAGGATGAAGGAAGGTATCAATTTTGGTTACCTTCCCACTTATTGAGGAATGTTGAGGGATAGAAACATAAGCATTAGCTTCCGCTATTTTTTGCCCGGTTTTAACTTCTTCACCAACTTTAACCAGTGGCACGGATGGAGCTCCCACATGTTGAGACATAGGTATTACCACTTTTTGAGGAAGGGGGAACTCCTCAATCGGGACAGCAGAAGTGTATTGCTTGTTATCCGGAGGATGAACACCTCCTGGAAATGTTTTTAATTTCATTTACACTCCTTTTTGCTCTCTGGGAGATTTCTATTTTTTCCCTTATAAATGTAAATATCATTTTTAGGCAAGTATTTTTTTTCAGAAATAATGTTAGACTTTCCTTGACTCAATTCTACTGATTAAAAATTATAGCCCTTATAAAGCTATATTGCTCGCAAATATATGAGTTTAATAGTGAAGTTTAAGATTCAAATCTTGGTTATCTGGGAGTTTTCCGATGATTGAAATTATTGATCAGAAATGTATAGGTTGTGGACTCTGTACCAGAGCTTGTGCTTATGGTGCAATCACCATACAGGCAAAACTTGCTGTTATAGATGAAGATAAATGCACACTTTGTGGAGCATGTGTGGAAACTTGTCCTTTTGAGGCTATCCTTATCCGAAAACAAGCAGCAGAACAAATTGATAAGGAACAATATAAGGGTGTCTGGGTCTTTGCTGAACAGAGAGATGGAGTTATTGCACCTGTGGTATTTGAGCTTTTAGGGAAAGGAAAAGAACTGGCTGAACAGATGAATTCTGCTCTCACTGCTGTGCTTCTGGGCTCAAATCTGGAAAACCTGTATCCAGAGCTTTTTGCTTTTGGCGCAGATCAGGTGATAGCTGTTGATAATCCAGCACTGGAACATTTTCTTGATCTCAATTATGCACGAGCTTTAACTGAACTTGCTCGTAAACATAAACCAGCTATCATTCTGGCTGGAGCAACTGTTACCGGAAGGTCTTTCATCCCGAGAGTAGCGGTACAATTGCATACAGGTTTAACAGCAGACTGTACTGGTTTGGAAATTGACCCCGAAACTGGAAACTTACTTCAGACCAGACCTGCCTTTGGTGGCAATATTATGGCTACTATTATCACTCCTAATCATCGTCCCCAAATGGCAACTGTTCGTCATAAAGTTATGGATGCTTTACCTCGTGATGATTCCCGCAAAGGTGAAATAATTAAAGAACAGATAGATTTTAGTGATTTAGAGGATAAGAGCTTCTGGTTGGGTTTTGAAAAAGAAAAGACCACTCTCGTTAATATTACGGAAGCAAACATCATTGTTTCGGGTGGAAGAGGTCTGAAAGAAGCTAAGAACTTTGCCCTGTTAGAAGAGTTAGCTGAAGCTTTAGGTGGGGCAGTGGGAGCTTCTCGTGCTGCTGTGGATGCAGAATGGATTCCCTATTCTCATCAAGTTGGTCAAACTGGAAAGACCGTTAAACCAAAAATTTATATTGCTGTCGGAATTTCTGGTGCTATTCAGCATTTGGCAGGAATGTCTTCTTCCGATTATATTATAGCCATTAACAAGGACCCAGATGCTCCTATCTTTAAAGTAGCAGACCTGGGAATAGTAGGCGACCTGTTTGAGATTGTTCCCCTCATCACTAAGAAAGTAAAAGAAATTCGTCAGAAATAAGTGGCATCTCTTTTCCTTGAAAAGTGATAGGTATTCTATGTCATTAAATATATGTGAGATTTTCTATAGTTTGCAGGGTGAATCAACCTATTCTGGTTTGCCCTGCATTTTTATTAGATTAAGCGGATGTAACCTCCGTTGTTCCTGGTGTGATACAACTTATGCATGGAGCAATGGGAAAGAAATGTCCATTGAACAAATTCTGCAAGAGATTCGTAAATATCCTTGTTCTTTAGTGGAAATCACCGGAGGAGAACCTCTTTTACAAAAAAGAACAATTGAACTGATGGAGATATTGCATCAGGAGAAATATCGGATTTTACTTGAGACTAATGGTACTCAATCCCTGCAAAATGTCCCTGATTATGTAGTGAAAATCGTAGATGTGAAGTGTCCTGGAAGCGGTTTTGGTGAATCATTTTTAATGGAAAACCTTAATTTTCTCCTGCCAGTGGATGAAATAAAGTTTGTTCTTGCTTCGCGTGAAGACTATATGTTCGCCCTAAATTTTATCCGAAATAATGCCTTAGAGGATAGGATTTTACTTTTTTCTCCAGTGATTGGTCGTCTTGCTCCAGAAACTCTCGCTCAATGGATGCTAAAAGATGGAGTGCCTGCCCATTTGCAATTACAGCTACATAAACTCTTACAATTAGCTTAATCCTCCAATTATTATTCCTTTTTGAAGTATTTTTAACTTAGCAGTCTGCTATTTTACTTTTATAGATAGTATTAATTTAGTATAGCTCTCTTGTTTTGTTTTCTTTTATGAGATTAAGAAGTCAATTCAAGTTTAGCTTTTATAAGACCAGCAAGAGGATAGTTCATCAGATAAACCTAAATTTTTATTGGATTGTCTTTCTTGGCTTATATTTATAATAAAAGAAACATTGCTTATTGCATATTTGTAAATTAAGAAAGCTGGAGAGTAAATCTCCAGCTTTCAATTTAGGAGAGAAAGAGAGCACTATAATGTTAACGAAATAAATTTTGTGTCTATACTAAAGTTGTCATCTTTGATAGCAGGCAAATTAGATAATGCATTTTTATAGTGTTCCAATTGTTCTTGTTCTTTTGTTACCCCAGTTTTATAATCCAGAATTAGAGCTCGTTTTTGTTTAGTATCAATTAACAATCTATCTATGCGATATTGATTACCTTCAGAGAAGAGAGTAAATTCGGTGAAGACCTTATCATAATCGGGAGGGAACAATTCTGAGATAGGAAGATTGTTTTTCAGGGAATTGATTTTTTCCTCTATTTCGGAATGAGTTAAAAGAGTGCCATACTTTAAAATACATTGTTTTAAAGCATAGTTATGTTCTTCAGGAAGATTATATTTCAGGAAGCTGAGATAGTAGTGAGCAAGGTTTCCATAGAGATTACTGCGATTTTCCAGCCACATACTTTTCCAGTTTAGGTACTTATTTTTAGAAGTCTCAACGGTTTCTTTAAAAGGATATGCTTGTTTAGGCGGTAGGACAGTGGTTAAATCTAAAGCACATAACCTTTCTTTATTTGATTCCTTTTCTTCTTTAGGTTTTGGAGTAGTTTCAGCTGCAACAGGGAATTTATAGATATTTTCATCTGGTCCGGTAGGTTCAATATTTTTAGAAGTAAAGAAATCTCGGACTATTTTTGTAAGAAGTATAGGCAAGTACTTATCACTCTCTTGTTTATTGTTAAGCAAATCATCAAAACCTTTCTTATGTTCATAAGCCATACATAAACTCAGGGAAGTTTTTGCTCTCGTGAAGGCTACATAGAGAGTATTCATTTCTTCCAGCATTTCTTTTTTACTATCTAATTCAACCAATTCTTTTTTGCTGGAATATTTAAGTATGTCATCGTAGTGGCAGGTGATACCGATATCACTGAGTTTTTCAAAGGTCTTATCTTTATATTTTGGATATAAAGAAAGGTTATAGCTTTCAGGATTATGCGAAGCGGAAAGGTCGTAGAAGACAAATACCTGGTCAAATTCCAGACCCTTAGCTTTGTGTATAGTTAAAAGTTGCAGAGGTATGTCTCCAGTTAAGGGAACTTGTTTCATAAAATCTTGAGCTTTGTTATCGTCCAGAAAATCCAGAAAAGCAGATATGGATTTAGCTTTATCGGTATTATTAAGTTCATAGTCTTGTAGTATAGCCATAAAAGCATTGATATTAATATAATCTCGTTCAGAGAGCTTTTTATTATATAAGAATAAGTCCAAAAAATCCTGACAAAGTTCTGATATTTTATCCCTGTCTTTTCTGTGAAATTCATATAAGGTCTGAACTACAGGAAATTCAGAAAAGTCTGGTTCGGTGAAATCTTTTAAAGATTGGCTGATAATAGTTATAACTTTCTTCAAGGGTTCAGCTTTAAGCATAATATAGTTAGAACGCAGAACGGTGAGGAACTCTAACCAGTCTTTATAATTAATGAATTTAAGTAAAGAAATTAGCGGATAGACATAATTATGTTCTGTAATCAGACTGCTGGGTTGGTAGATGCTTTCAATTCCGGCTTCTTCCAGAAGTAATTGAAAAGTTTCCAATTGTGGATTAGTACGACAAAGAATAGCCATAGTATAATCTTTATTATCTTTATTTTGTTCCCAGGCAGGTTTTATGAAATTCTGAATAAATTCTCTTTGAACCTTATCCAATTTAAAATCTTCATCAGTAGAAGAATAGCGCTGGAGAGATAGTTCTATATTAGTAGGATAACATTGTGGTTTTGCTGCTTTACATTCGTTATATTCCCAATCCAGATTTTTCTTTTTTAAGTTCTGAATAAGTGCTTCATTAGAAAAGACATAGTTTATAAAGTCCATCATTGCTTTACTGGAGCGATAAGATTCCTCAAGTGTTTCTTCTACTCCAGATGATTTATCTATAGTTGGCAGGATATCTTTTAAATTAAGTAACAAGTCTCTTTCACCACCTCTCCAGCTAAAGATGGATTGTTTTTCATCTCCAACCACAACCACTTTTCCGTATTCTTCCGAACCTTCTCCAGAACTCAATTCCAGCATAATAGGTTTTAGAATAAAGAATTGCAAAAGTGAAGTATCCTGAAATTCATCAATAAAAAGATAGCGAGTGCGATGGGTCAAAAAGAAATAGAATTCATTATCAATCTCACTATTATCCCAATCAATACTTTCCACATCACCTTTTAAAAGAGTGTTCAGAGTGAGCCAGGAGACATCATTATAGGTTAACCTCTTGTTACTATAAAGTAGTTTGTCATATTCCTCTAAAACTTCTTTCCAGATACTGAGGATATAACGCTGTTCAGGAATAAACTTTTTGAATAAAAAGTAGTCTGATAGATGTTCTGTTACTTCATTTAAATAATCATTCCACTCAATAGTTTTATTGCCAAGGCTTTTAGAAGTAAGGGTTTTAGCATTGTAGATATTCTTATTATCCTTCAATTTTTTTATACATACTTTTAATAATTTATAACTTTGTTCATCCCTTATTTGTTGCTGTATAGCATCATCAGTTGGATTAAGCATTTCTTCTATCTTAGTTATTAATTCATCAAAAGTAGTGGGGACTTCCTTGAACAACCTTTGAAAATCAACTATAAATATATTGGAAAAATTCTTCCCAGCTGCTATTATCATTATATCTAAGATATAGTTAATTAATTCTTTTTTAGCTTTCTCAATGCTTTCTTTAGCCTTTTCTTCACATATTTCATCGTGCTCACAGAGATACATCAAAGAATCGGGATCAAAGTGATTTTGGCTTACATTGATTAAGTGTAACATTAAGCGGTTCTGGATAAGGGATTGGAAAAATAAATTATATCTATCAATTGAGGAAGTCACTCTGGCTTTAAGAAGATTTTCTACTTTTTGGTAAAGTTCTAAATTGGAGCTAAGAAGATATTGATAGAGTAAGGGTAAGGTTTTTTCTACGATATCATCATCTATTTCAAAATCTCCATAGTTTTTTTGCGGATTGACTAAATTGCGGAAGATGTTGTTGATATAGGAATCAATAGTCATAACCTGAAGTTGTTGGTGGTCAGTCTTGATTTTTTGCAGAGCTTCTTGTAAGTTTTTCTTTTCTATATCGTGCAATTCCGTCTTATTCTCATTGCCAAAAATAGCTTTAATAAGAGCCAATTTCGCTTCTTTTTCTTTATCTTTAGTAGAATTTAAAAGCTCAAGATGTTCAACGATTCTTTCTCTAATTTCGGCAGTGGCTTTGCGAGTGAAAGTGAGGACGAGGATAGAATCCAGATTTATATTTGTTCCATATTGAAGTACGAGTTTAACATATTCAACTGCTAAACGGTAGGTTTTGCCAGTTCCAGCACTGGCTTTAATAATTTTAATAGTAGAATTATTCATTGTTTCCTCCCTGTTTAGGACGATAAAGGTCAGCTCGAGTAATTCTTTTCAATTGTTTGAGTTGAGTTACTGTCTTGGGTAATTTATATCCTTCAGCTCTACATTTATGAAGAGTCTCATAAATCGTATTTCTCCATTTATTTGCATCATCATATTTTGTTTTTTCTATAATTTTATTATCATTAATAATCCAGAAAATGGGAGAGATGTCCATATCTTCTTGTTGCCATCTGTAATATAGCCATTCATAGAATAATAATTGCCCTTTATCTGGATTTCTTCCCGTTTTGAAATCTACGATAAATTTTTTATCATCAGTTTCAATTCTTAAATCTGATCGTCCCCGAAGTATAACTTTTATTTCTGATTCTTGATTATCTGGAGGTAAGGGTAGGAGATGTTCTTGAGTTAAATTATCATCATATATTCCTGATTCAGCGAATAAAGTAAAAACTTTATCAGCTAAATTAGTTGATAAGAAATCCTCATAGAAACTTTGCATAGATAGAGGCAGATAATTGGTATAGATATCTTTTAGGAATTTAAGGCTATAATTTTGAGGTAGCTGGAAAAAGAAATCTTTTGAGGTGAATAAGTTTGTAAAATATTCAGCCAGCGTTGTCACAGGCTGATAAAACAATTCTTGAAGTTCTTCAATCTTGCAAGGCTTTCCGTTAAAAGGTGAAAGCAAATCAGAAATAAATCTATGAACCAGGGAGCCAACTATTTTAGCTGAAACCGTATCCTTAGGTCTAAAATCTATTTCTTGTAATTGCTGTATCCATTGGATATACCAGACAAAGGTATTATCCAGAAGCTGCTGCAGATTGTAATAAGAACAGGTGAGTTCCAAGTTTTCTCCAAAATCCTTCGTAGGTTCGCAAGGAAGAATAAAGAATTCTTTTTCATCAATCTGGGGATTTTCTTCTCTATTTAATAGATAATCAGGATAAGAGGCTAAAAGATTATTTTCACCAGAAGAATACTTTTGTTGTCTTGCATTATAGTACTTACTAAGAGGGACCTCTGAGGAGACCCAATCAAACTCAAGCTCATTAAGTTTGTGGTTTTCATTTAAATGTTGTAGTTCAGTTACAAAGCTTCCAGGTTCAATATCCAATTCACTATTGCGATAGGTGTAAATAAGGACATTTCTGGAGGTCAAAATCAGACGGAAAAAATAGTATCTTTCCCATTCACGCAAGTCATTATAAGTTTTAAGACCAAGTTGACCTTTTTGAGCTTCATTTAATAGCCAGACAGGTTTGGGAGCAGAGGGAAATTCACCTTCAATGGCGTGAAAGATAACAAGATTGTCATAGCGTAGATTGCGTGAATCCATAGTATTAGTGATAGTAATAGGATTATTTTCTTTATCAATTTCATAAAAGAATTTATAACCAGCATTTTCAAGATAATCCAGAAAAAGTTGGAAGACATTTAAAGCTAAATCCTTACCCGATGAAGCAAAGAAGGAATTCCAATCCTGAACTAATTGTAGATTATCGGTACTGGCAAAATTAGCTATTCTTTGATAAAACTGCTCTAAAAGGTCGCTATGAAGAATTTCGTTTTCACTACACATCCTTTTAATATTCAGACCAATAGACATTTCTTCAGTATCTATCAGATTAATCAAATCAGCGGGGCTATTTATTTTAGCGATTTTTTCCAGCAAAGAAAAATGATTTTCCACTAAAGAGGTTAATTTATTAAAATGGGGGGAAGTATGAAAAACTTGGAGGCAATTCATATTTTTATCCAGCCAGTAGACATCTTTTTTCCTCAAAGTGGTCAATTCATTTAGCAGTTCTTCTTTAGATTGAATTGTATCCTTTGGGAAGTAATAATGTACAAAGCTTTCATTTCCTACTGCATCAAGCATTAGTTTGATGGGAAGAGCTGTTATTTCTTTCCCTTCAAAAGAAAGGGTAGTGAGAGCTTGCAAGTGCTCTTTTAAGATATTCAAGAATTGATAAGGGCTGGAATTTATTAGATTAATAGAGTTGCTAAAGTCAAAAAGAGCTGGATTCATTAAATTCCGATAGTGTTTATCCCAGCAATGGCTATCAATTATAGCAGTTGTTCCTTCTATATTTTGGGTTTTTCCAAGTTTCCCTATAAAAGAAATAACCATCTGGTCTTCATTT
>ENA-UPSM01006321-UPSM01006321.1-activated-sludge-metagenome-genome-assembly--contig:-NODE-6321-length-11122-cov-5.123340_pt1 | contig 11122 bp, 8 predicted proteins | sample MGYA00238181_ERZ773283 | MGnify/ENA primary metagenome ERZ773283 (study PRJEB29023, sample SAMN05720199) | activated sludge metagenome | isolation source: Anaerobic digester | place: Japan... | reverse complement strand
TCCGTTTTCTTTTACATTATAATGTTCCAAATCGGCCACCATTTGCACGTGATGCGGCGAACCTGTATTCATAAAAGTATAATCTTTCTCTTTTTTGATATCGGCAACATCAATCATTTGCAAAGAAACAATTCCGTCATTGGCAACACTGGCGTGATGCAAACCATCGGTAGCGATAAAAGTACAACTGTCTTTAATAACGCTCAAATCTTTGGCGAAAGCCACCAAACAACGGCCACCATTGCCACACATCGAACTTGGGTTTCCATCGGAATTGTAATAAACCATTCTAAAATCGGTGTTGGTGTCGTTTTCCAACAAAATCAATCCATCGGCGCCAATGCCAAAACGTCTGTCACACAAACGCGCCACGAGTTGAACATTTTCCTTTGGAAAAAACCCTGAGCGATTGTCAATCATCACAAAATCGTTTCCTGTTCCTTGGTATTTATAGAATTCTAATTGCATTTTTTTTGTTTGAGAAGTACAAAAGTACAAATATTAATGATACGTTAAAGATTGTTAACCGAGCGTTAAACTGTTTTTTTGAATTGACATAATTTATAATTTTACAACTATAATTCTTAAATAACTATAAAAACTATGAAACGATTTTCAAGCTTATTTTTAGTGTCATTGTTGAGCGGAGCCGTAACATTGGGTTCTTACAAATTGTTATTTGACGACAATGGATATTTTTCTAAAAACAATTCAATAGTCACCCAAGCGTCGAATTCGTATGAAAGAAATGTAGGTTTATCAGCCGAAGCTATTGACTTTACCGAAGCTGCCGACAAAACGATTCACACGGTAGTCCACGTAAAAAATGTTTCTCGAAAAAGCATTTCCAATCCTATATTGGAGTATTTCTATGGTTATAGAGGCGATCAATTACAAGAACAAGTAGGAACAGGTTCAGGAGTCATTATTTCAGAAGACGGCTATATCGTAACTAATAATCACGTAATTCAAGATGCTACTGAAATAGAAATCACCCTAAATAATAAGGAATCCTACACCGCAAAAGTCATTGGAACCGATTCGAAGATGGATATAGCCTTATTAAAAATTGATGCCAAAGAAAAGTTACCTTACACTACTTTTGCCAATTCAGATTCGGTAAAAATAGGGGAATGGGTGTTGGCTGTTGGAAACCCTTATAACTTAACTTCTACCGTAACTGCTGGAATTATTTCGGCCAAAGCCAGAAACTTGGACACTAGTGGTATTCAATCGTTTATTCAAACTGACGCAGCTGTAAACCCAGGAAATAGCGGTGGCGCATTGGTCAACACTCGTGGCGAATTGATAGGCATTAACACAATGATATCCTCTCCAACAGGAAGTTACGCGGGCTATTCCTTTGCCATTCCTTCTAATAATGCTAAAAAAATAATTGATGATTTAATAGAGTTTGGCAACGTACAAAGAGGTGTTCTTGGTGTTGAAGGTGGCGAATTGAACGCAAAAGCCTCGAAAGAATTGGGTGTAAAAGAAACGCAAGGATTCTACATTAATAGAGTTCAGAAAAAATCGGGGGCAGAAAATGCTGGTTTGCAAAAAGGCGATATCATTATCAAATTAGACCAACAAAACATTTCGACATATGCAGATCTTGCGGGTTATATTAACACCAAAAGGCCGAATGACAAAGTGCAAGTTACCTTCATAAGAGAAGGAAAAAACAAAGTTGTGCCTGTAGTTTTGAGCAAAAACGAATTTTTTAGCGCCGAAATCAAAGGAATCGAATTGGAGAACATCGATGCCAATGACAAAAAGCGTTTTCATTTAGATGGAGGTGCAAAAATCAAATCGATTACCAATGAAAATCTAAAACAATACGAACAAGATTTAAAAGGAAACATTATCTTAAGTATTGATAATGTCAAAATCAAAGACATCGAATCGGCTTCTAAACTATTGAATAGCAAATCTGAAAATCAAAGCGTTCAAATGGAAATGATTAATAAAAGAGGAGAGATTATTCGAATTATAATTTAAAGTAATTCTAAAAATTAAATAAAAATACCGCAGATTCGCAGATTAATAAAAAATCTGGAATCTGCGGTTCTCTTTTTTAAATCGGCAAAACCGTTGTACTCTTCACTTCCGAAATAATAAAAAAGCTATTAATCAGAGAAACCTCGGGCAAAACCGATAGTTTCTTTTGATGAAAATTGTGATAACTCTCCATATCGGGCAAGATGATTTTGAGCATATAATCAAAACTTCCTGAAATAAAATTGCATTCGACCACTTCAGGCATATTCATAATCGACTGATTGAATCCATCCGAAACATCGTAGGTTTGCTTGACTAAAGTCACTTGGCAATACACCATCAAATTATTACCCAATTTCTTCTTGTTCAAAATCGAAACATATTTTTCGATTATACCTTCCTTTTCCAAACGCTTCACTCGATCGTGAACAGGTGTTAGCGAAAGATTTATTTTATTGGCAATGTCCTTTAAGGTCAAATGCGCATCTACTTGAAGCAGTCTCAGTATTTTTTTGTCGGTTTCGTCTAAAATCATAACAATAAATCTTTGGTTTGTGATTTTCAAACACTTAAAATCAGATATTTTTTCGTTTTAGAAATACAAATAGCATTCTATTCAGAAATATTTAATGTAAAAATAGAAAATAAAAATAATATTTTCTTAATTAAACATCATTCAACACAATATTTTCTTTAAGTAGTAAATTTGTATATATTATTGAACCAACTACTAAAAAAACATATTATGATCATTGGAGTTCCTAAAGAAATCAAAAACAACGAAAATCGTGTAGCACTAACTCCAGCTGGAGTAGCCGAATTTAAAAAACACGGACATTTGGTCTATGTGCAAAAAAGCGCAGGAGAAAACAGTGGATTTAGCGACGAAGCCTACGCTAAAGCTGGAGCTGAACTATTACCAACCATTGAAGCGGTTTATGAAATTGCCGAAATGATTATCAAGGTTAAAGAACCAATAGCTTCAGAATATCCGTTGATAAAAAAAGACCAATTACTATTTACATACTTTCATTTTGCATCATCAGAACCATTGACTTATGCAATGATCGAACGCGAAGCGGTTTGTTTGGCTTATGAAACGGTTGAAAAATCAGATCGCAGTTTGCCATTATTAGTTCCAATGTCGGAAGTGGCTGGAAGAATGGCCATTCAAGAAGGAGCCAAATATTTAGAAAAACCGATGAAAGGAAAAGGAATCCTTTTGGGTGGTGTTCCCGGAGTTCCTCCAGCAAAAGTAGTCGTTTTAGGCGGCGGAATCGTTGGTACTCAAGCTGCAAAAATGGCCGCTGGTTTTGGTGCTCAAGTAACAATTTTGGATGTAAGCTTGCCACGTTTACGCTATTTGTCAGACGTGATGCCAGCTAATGTAACCACTGTGATGTCTAATCATTACAATGTTATGGATGCCATTTCACAAGCCGATTTAGTTATTGGAGCCGTTTTGATTCCCGGAGCAAAAGCACCCCATTTAATCACTCGTGATATGCTAAAATTAATGTCTCCAGGAACAGTTCTAGTTGATGTTGCTGTTGATCAAGGTGGATGCATAGAAACCTGTTCCCCAACAACACACGAAAATCCAACCTTTATTATTGACGATATTGTTCATTATTGTGTGGCAAATATGCCCGGTGCTGTACCTTATACTTCCACTTTGGCTTTGACCAATGCCACTTTACCTTATGCTTTGCAATTAGCAAACAAAGGCTGGAAAAAAGCTTGTACTGAAAACGAAGAATTGAAAAAAGGACTTAACGTAGCCAATGGAAAAATTCTTTATAAAGGCGTTGCCGAAGCTTGGAATTTGCCCTTTGAAGATGTAGAAACGGCCTTGAAAGATCTCGTTTATGCGTAATTTCAATAAAGAATTAAGTACTAAGACTTGATTTCTCTATAAATCAAAATCCGTCAAGTTAGAAAGTAACGAGACGGATTTTTTTATTTTTCCTGCCAACTGCAATCTGAAATCTACTTCTTCTGTTTAGTCAAATAATAAATCGGAATTCCAATCAACATTATAAGAACTCCCCAACCGCAAGTACTAGGTTTGGTATATAATAATGTGATTCCTATAGCTATTGCCAAAACAATGTAAAGTGCTGGCAAAAACGGATAACCAAAAGCTTTATAAGGTCTTTCGGCATCGGGCATTTTCTTGCGAAGAATAAAAATTCCGTAAATGGTCAGGATATAAAAGACCAAAACAATGATTACTACAAAATCCAGTAAATCACCATATTTACCCGTTAAACACAAAGCCGAAGCCCAAATACACTGTACCCACAAGGCCCATGCTGGAACACTAGCCTCATTCAAATGAGATGCTTTTTTGAAAAACAAACCGTCTTGCGCCATCGTATAATAGACTCTTGCACCAGCCATAATCAAACCATTATTGCAGGCAAAAGTCGAAATCATGATCATTACAGCAATAATAATTGTTCCAACATTTCCGAAGATATTTTGCGAAGCCACCACAGCTACTCTATCCGATTCAGCAGTAGCAATGTCTTGCAAAGGAACTACAGCCAAATACATAATATTAGCCAAAATATAAATACAACTTACAATCAAGGTGCCTAAAAACAAACTCAATCCCACATTTCGTTTTGGATTTTTGATTTCGCCAGCAATAAAAGTTACACCTTCCCAAGCCACACTCGAAAACAAAGAACCCACCAACGCCGCCGACATTGCCGAAATCAAAGCTAATCCACTTATGGGAAGCCAAGAACCAGTATCAACATTCATAGATTGCGAAGTCCAAGCATTGGCCCAATTGGCATCCCAAACTTCGGCTTTAGCAGCCACGAATCCGAAAATAATTAATCCAAAAATAGAGGCCACTTTAATAACCGTCAAAACCGTTTGCAAAATCTTGCTATTTTTTACGCCACGACTGTTGATATAACTCAATAAAATAATGGTGATTATTGAAACAATTTGCGCGGCGTGCAATTGGAAATCACCTAACTCAAAAATTACATTTTTTTCACTGACTGGTGGATACAAATAAGCCGTAAATTTAGAAAATGCTACACCTACAGCAGCAATTGTACCAGTTTGTATTACGGCAAAAAAGCTCCAACCATACAAAAACCCTATCAATTTTCCGTAGGCTTCCTTAATATAAACATATTGTCCTCCAGCTTTTGGAAACATCGAACTCAATTCGCCATAACTCACAGCTGCAATTACAGTAATAAATCCTGTAAACATCCACATTGTAATCAACCAACCAGCAGAACCCAATTGGCGAACCATATCCGAGCTTACAATAAATATCCCAGAACCGATCATCGAACCCACAACAAGCATGGTTCCATCTAATAATCCGAGTTCTCTCTTAAAATGTTCTTGATTGTGGTCTTGCATATCTTTAGTTTTTTTTTGGTTGGCTAAAGATATACTTTTTTTGGATATTTTAGAAAATAGTTGTAAAACTAGCAATTATTTAAACTAATACATAAATAATTAGAAGCGAACTAGTTTTAAGTTTGTCAAACTAGACACGGTCAAAGTGCTACAAAAAATTTTAGAAGGAGCAGACTGTAATTTTTTTTAAGTTTTTAGAAAAACTATATTGATAAAACGACCTTCTTCTTTTTTGGATTAGAAATAACTACTTATCTAATACCTGAAAAGTAGAGTTCATACTAATAAACTCTGGAACGATTCGTTTCATTTTGGAAACAATATCGTCATTATCAAAAAAGGCAGCGATACCTATAAGCTCTTCGATATTGACATGCAAATCAAAAAACTCTTCTTGAATTTCCTGAGCAATCATGATTTTTTCGTGATAGGTAGGCAAGGTTTTTGAAGTGTCATTTAGCAGTTCTTCATATAGTTTTTCACCTGGTCTCAAGCCTACAATTTTAATTTTTATATCTCTTTCTGGGATATAACCTGCCAACTTAATCATTTTATGAGCCAAATCAATAATTTTAACTGGTTTACCCATATCAAATATATATATCTCTCCACCATTACCCATCGAACCTGCCTCTAAAACTAATTGACAAGCCTCTGGAATAGTCATAAAATAGCGAATAATATCAGGATGTGTGATGGTAATGGGGCCTCCTTCAGCAATTTGTTTGGTAAACAAAGGTACTACTGAGCCATTGGAACCTAAAACGTTTCCAAAACGAGTAGTGATGAATTTAGTAGCATATAATCCATTGTTTTCTTTGCATTTTAAGTGAAGAGATTGCACGTATTTTTCGGCAATTCTTTTACTGGCTCCCATAACATTACTGGGGTTTACAGCCTTATCTGTAGATATCATTACAAATTTCTTTACACCGTATTCACAGGATAAATCGGCTAAATTTTTTGTTCCATTTACATTAGTTAGAATGGCTTGAGATGGATTTTCTTCCATCAAGGGAACGTGTTTATAGGCGGCGGCATGATAAACCATCTCAGGTCTATATAATTTGAATATTTTCTCAACAGCTGCTCTATCCCTAATGTCTGCAATCACCGTATGTATTTGGGTTAATCCTTTAATACATTCAACTTCTAAACTAATGTGATGCAACGGGGTCTCTGCTTGATCTAAAATAATTAGTTTTTTAGGTTCAAAACTCAATACTTGTCTTACAATTTCACTACCTATGGAACCTGCAGCTCCTGTAATTAAAATACTTTTACCCTTTATCTGCTTAGAAATAGACTCTTTATCTAATACAATGGGCTCTCTTTCAAGTAAATCTTCAATTTGAATGTTCTTTACTTTTTGTGAAATTTCTTTTTGATCTTCCCAATCAGAAATTGAAGGTACGGTATATACTTTATAATTGTATTCTAAACATTGGTCTATAATAACTAATTGTTCTTCTTTAGACAAACTTTTGTCAGCAATTACCAATGCTTCTGCCCCAATAGAACGCATCAATAAAGGCAATCTTTTTCGAAGTACCAAAATTGGCAAATCCAACATCCTTTTGGAAGCGTTTTGATTATTTCTATCTACAAAACCTAAGATTTTAAAACGTGCTGGGGTTTCAAACTTTAATGCATTAGCAATTGATATTGCATTAGCATCTGTACCGTAAATAATGGTTTTTATTAATTTAGCATCACTTTTTTCAATAAAATAAAGTTCAAAAGTTTGCTTTACAACAACCCGATACAAAAACAACCCACAAAAAGAGAGAACAATATTAATAAAAAAAGCAGTGTTTAAGAATGCTTTTTGTTGAAAATACAAGTCAAACAAAAAATTAAAAACTAGAAAGAAAACTAAGACAGCTGTTTGAGAAAATAAAAGTTTAACAGCATCTATATAGGAAGAGTGTCTAATAATACCGGCATAAGTTCTAAACAACCAAAAAAAGAAAATATTGACGCCAAACAAAAAACTCACAAAAACAAAAGAGTGTTTGGTAATTATGTATTGAAGCCCTGTTCCGTCAAAAATTAAATAGGTAAAACTAAAGGACAACAGCAATACTACAAAATCTATCAATACAATAACCCAACGTGGTAAATAACTTAGATTATGCATATTGAATCTTAAATTATCCCTTGAAAAATATTTTTTTGAAATATCTCTTTCCATCCTAAATAAAGTATTTTTTATTCATAGAATTAGCAATAGTTAACAAAAGTACAAATTAATCTTAAAAAAAATCAAAAACACCTTACTCATTTTCATTTTATAGACAAACAACACAAAACAACAACAAAAAAGTAAAAATCGTCTTTTTTTATATAAATTAATAAAATACATCATAACTCATTATACTTTAAGCTTTTCAAAATAAGTTATCATTTACTATATCTAACGCACTTAAAAACTTTGCATTAACAAGTCAACCTACTATTTTTAACACATTGGCAAATTATAATACAAAAAAAATCCCCTAAAAAGCATCGCCTTTTTAGGGGAAGTATGGTAAAATGAAAATTGATTTTTATTTTTTTTGTTTTAACAATTGTATTAAATAATCGCCGTATCCTGATTTGATTAATGGTTCAGCCAAAGCCCTGAGTTGTTCGCTCGTGATAAACCCTTGGCGCCAAGCAATTTCTTCAATACAGCCTATTTTCAATCCTTGACGCTCTTCAATAACCTGAACAAATTGTCCTGCTTGCATCAAACTATTAAATGTACCCGTATCAAGCCAAGCTGTTCCTCTGTTTAAAATTCCCACTTTCAATTTTCCTTGCTCTAGATATACCTTATTAACATCGGTAATTTCATATTCTCCTCGCGCACTAGGTTTAATATTTTTGGCAATTTCAACCACCGAATTATCATAGAAATATAAACCTGGAACGGCATAATTCGATTTGGGTTCCAAAGGTTTTTCTTCAATCGAAAGAGCTTTATTATTGTCGTCAAATTCAACCACTCCATAACGCTCAGGATCGGAAACATGATATGCAAAAACGACTCCACCTTTAGGATTCGTATTTGACTGCAAAAGTTCCCCCATATTCGCTCCAAAGAAAATATTATCTCCTAAAACCAAGGCTACACTATCCTCCCCTATAAATTTTTCCCCAATTACAAATGCTTGCGCCAACCCATTAGGAACAGCCTGTTCAGCATAACTAAATTGACAACCAATGGCAGAACCATCTCCCAAAAGTTTTTCAAAATTAGGCAAATCATGAGGTGTTGAAATGATCAATATTTCATGAATACCAGCCATCATCAAGGTGGATAGTGGATAATAAATCATAGGTTTGTCATAAACAGGCATCATTTGCTTGCTCATAGCCAAAGTCAATGGATGTAATCGAGTGCCAGATCCACCGGCTAAAATAATTCCTTTCATCTGTTGCTATTTATTGTTTGTGGTTTATTGTTTATAGTTTGTAAATAAATCAATTACTTCTCTCTTCTAACTTCCCTCTTCTAACTTCTACTCGCTAATTTCTCCATCATAATCCCAAGGCTCACTTTATAATCGATGGACTCGATCCCATAGACTGCTTTAATCTTGGATTTATCCAATAAAGAATAAGCGGGTCTTTCGGCAGGTGTTGGATAACTTGTGGCTGGAATACCTTTGATTTCACATTTTTTATTGGCAATGGCTTTGATGTCTTTTGCAAAATCAAACCAACTAATTTCCCCAGCATTCGAATAATGGTAAATTCCAGATTCCCATTTATTACTATCTAAAATGGTTAAAATAACTTGAGCCAAATCGGCTGCATAAGTTGGAGAACCAACTTGGTCATTGACTACGCCCAAAGTGTCTCTTTCACTCATCAAACGCAACATGGTTTTTACAAAATTATTCCCAAACTCCGAATACACCCAAGCGGTTCGAATAATAATACTCTCAGGACAATTTTTCAAACAAGCAGTTTCTCCTGCTAATTTTGTTGCTCCGTAAACACTTTTGGGATTGGGCTGATCGTCTTCTTTATAAGCTATTGGTGAAGTTCCGTCAAAAACATAATCGGTAGAAATATGTACTAACCTTGCTCCTGATTCCGTACACAAACTAGCTAAAGTAGCAATAGCCAAATGGTTAATAGCATCGGCAACTACAGTATCTTGTTCTGCTTTATCTACAGCGGTATAAGCAGCACAATTAATCACAATGTCAGGTTGAATGCGATTGAAATTAGTTAGTATCACATTAGATTGATCTAATGGAAAATCCTCAATATCGGTAAATATAAAATTGAAATTGGGATAATTAGGGGCTAATACTTTGATTTCCGAACCCAATTGCCCATTGGCTCCTGTTACAAGAATTTTTTTCATATATGTAAAAGATATTTGTAATAGGTCATATATGGTATCGCCTTTTTTTTATTTGTGTTTGCTGACGCAAACTTGTTGTTAATGGCGATTTCATCAGAATTGGGAATTACAGTTTTCGAAATTAGGCAAAATCATATCTTTCTCTGAAACAATGGCTTCCTTCAAATCCATTCCCCAATCGATATTGAGAGTGGCATCATCAAATCGAATACCGCCTTCGCTTTGCTTATTATAATATTGATCGCATTTATAAGAAACCACCGCTGTTTCACTCAAAACTGAAAACCCGTGGGCAAAACCCTTTGGAACCAATAATTGCTTTTTATTTTCTGCCGACAATAGAATACTAAAATGTTTGCCATAAGTAAGTGACTCTTTTCTCAAATCTACGGCTACATCCATAATCTCGCCTTGTAAAACTCTTAGCAATTTAGTCTGTGAGTAGGGTGGATTTTGGTAGTGCAATCCTCTCAAGGTTCCTCTTTTAGAAAAGGACTGATTGTCTTGCACAAAATCGATCTGTATTCCTAAATCACTAAATTTACTTTTGTTGTACCCTTCAAAGAAATACCCTCTTTCGTCTTCAAATACTGTTGGCGTGAGGACTACTAAATCTTTTATAAATGTTGGTTCTAAATTCATAGTATATTTATATGGAGTGCAAGTTTAATTATTTTTTATTTAAGGGAATAGAATTAATGAAATAATTTAAAAATTACATTACTAATTCTTCCTCTATCTTCATCAGTCAAATTGGAGCCCGAAGGCAAACACAATCCTTTTTCGAATAAGGTTTCTGCGATATTGGTTCCGTAATAAGGGTAATCCTCAAAAACAGGTTGTAAATGCATAGGTTTCCACAAAGGACGGCTTTCGATATTTTCGGCTTCAAAGGCCAATCTCACTACTTCTCTATCAATTCCATTCGTCAATTGAGGTTCAATAACTATAGCACTCAACCAATAATTAGATAAATAATCCTCATTTGGGGTTGTAAAAATACTAACTCCTGAAATATCTTTAAATAAACCAACATAAAAATCATGCATTGCGCTACGCAAACTGACACGTGATTCTAAAACTTCCATTTGTCCACGACCGATACCTGCACAAATATTACTTAATCTGTAGTTATATCCTATTTCACTGTGCTGATAATGAACTGCATAATCTCTAGATTGAGTGGCTAGAAATAAGGCTTTCTCTTTTAATTCATTCGTTTTTGTAACAATAGCACCTCCTCCTGATGCAGTGATGATTTTATTTCCATTAAATGAAAAAACACTTATATCACCAAAAGTACCACATTTTTGGCCTTTATAACTACTTCCTAATGCTTCGGCACTATCTTCTAAAATGGGA
>ENA-UPSM01006316-UPSM01006316.1-activated-sludge-metagenome-genome-assembly--contig:-NODE-6316-length-11130-cov-34.727314_pt1 | contig 11130 bp, 10 predicted proteins | sample MGYA00238181_ERZ773283 | MGnify/ENA primary metagenome ERZ773283 (study PRJEB29023, sample SAMN05720199) | activated sludge metagenome | isolation source: Anaerobic digester | place: Japan... | reverse complement strand
GGCTGATATTCTCCTGAGTAATCGGATTAGCATACATATTATCGTTCATTGCCAGGGCAAAAACCGTTTTGTTCCCGCCGACCAGAATAATTGTACTAAGCAAATCATCAGCGATACCATTGGCAGCTTTAGCGACAATATTGGCAGTAGCCGGAGACACCAGAATCAAATCGGCTTCAGTCGCCAGATCAATATGGCGGGTTTCAATTTTCTGACCGGTAAACATATCGGTTAAAACGGGTTTGTGGCTGAAGGTTTCAAAAATCAGCGGGCTCATAAACTTTTGGGCGGCGTCGGTCATAATCACGGTAACATCCGCCTTATAGTCATTGACCAGACGGCGCAAAAGCCCAGCCGATTTATAAATGGAAATGCCGCCGGTTAAACCGAGAACGATTTTTCTATTCGCTAAATTCACTATCGAATTCCTCAAGCGGTTTTTCTTCTTCGGGGGTCATATAGCGATAGTTGATTTTACCTTCTAAAATTTCGTTGATGGCTAATGTGGTCGGCTTTTCGAGATAGTCCCAAGCCGGTTCGTCGGTGATTTCCGGTGGAGTTTCTTCGAAAGTCTCCTCTTGGTCCTCAACCATCGTCGGCAAGGGATATTGAGCCATACGCAAGGCGTTAATCTGACGCGCGCGCTTGGCGGCAACAACCACCAGTTCGAAAATATCGTCTGATTTCCGAGTTAGTTTGCTAAAAGGAAGGGTTTCAGTCATTTTTTAAGATGCTCCTCTATGATATTAATAATTTTATTGACGGTGGCTTCCAGATTATCATTGACAATTTGAAAGTCGAACTGTTCACTTAGTTCCAATTCATCTGGGATTCGGGCTTTCCGTATAGCGATAGAACTCGAGTCATCCGTCCCACGTTTCTGGAGACGCCGGTCGAGTTCCGTATCGCTGGGTGGTAAAAGGAAGATGCTAATTAGCTGGTCGGGGTAATTTTTTTTCAAATTGAGTGTGCCTTTTACATCGAGATCTAAAAGTAAAATTTTGCCATCTCTCAAGGCTTGTTCGATTGAATCTTTTAAAGTTCCGTAGTAATTGCCGAAAATCTCCTGCCATTCAGCCATTTTACCTTTGTGAATATTTTTCAGAAATTGCTCACGACTAATGAAATGATAATCTACGCCGTCGCGTTCATTCGGACGGGGTGGACGAGTGGTACAGGAAACGGAAAAAACAAAACGGTCATCCCTTTTCATTAGTTCATGGCAAACTGTGGTCTTACCTGTTCCCGATGGAGCGGCAATAGCTACTAAAAGTCCTTTGGGTTTCATATTACGTTCTGGATTTGTTCACGAATTTTTTCAAGCTCATTTTTGAGACTGACGACCAGATGAGATATTGCGGCACTTTCTGATTTTGACCCAATGGTAGTAATCTCTCGATTCATTTCCTGTGCTAAAAAATTCATCTGCTTGCCGACCGGTTCTTCGCTTTGTAATAGTAAGGTAAACTGCTGAATGTGACTACGCAGACGGGTGCATTCCTCAGTAATGTCCAATTTTTTGGCTAAAATTCCGGCTTCTTGAATCAAGCGATTTTCATCAAGTTGACAATTTTGGCACAGCTCCGCCAGACTCTGCTGGTATTTCGTGAAATATTCCTGGCGCGATTGCTGTGAGAGTTTTTCAATCTCCGAACATTTTTCCAAGATAAATTGCAAATGGCTATGTAATTCTCGGGTAATAAATTCGCCTTCCCGGCGACGCATAGCTATTAGCTCAGCCACCGCCTGACGCAGAAGGTCTTTTACCTGAGTTAAAAGTTCAGCAACATCAGTATCCGCGGAATCGGTTATAAAAATTTCCGGATAGGTAAGCAAATTTTGAAGAGTAACCGGCTCTTCGATTTGCAATTCGCGTGCTAAATCACATAGCGCTCGGTAATATTTGGTCAAAAAAGCAGTATTTAATTGCACCTCGGGGGTTTTTTCTGAACCGGTAATTGCGATAGTGATGCGGACTCGACCGCGCCGCAGATCGCCAGCTACCAAGCGCTTCAACTCCTCAGTGTATGGTTCGAGCGGTTCGGGAAGATTGAAAGTCAGGTCTAGAAAGCGGTTATTTTCGGAGTAAATCTCAACGCTGATTACTTGACCGCCGCTACGGTACTCCGTTCTACTATAACCTGTCATACTTTCCAATTGCAAATCTCCTATCAAATCAATGGTAAAATTAGTTAATCCAGTCCAAACTGTCAAATTTAAAATCGCCATTTAATCTTTATTTTATATTAAATTGCAACCTATTTTTATTTATGAAGAAACCAAGTGGAATTTATCAGCGCCTCACGAACTATATAGCTGTAACCGGTTGCCAACCAAACAACATCCGCTTGGTGCTTTGATAAATGCTCTTTTAGCTCTACTTTTTAACATGTTTAATAGTTGGCTACATATTGAAAGATTGGCACGCGAATACCAACAATTGATCGGCGGTGCAATTTGCGGAATGCCCTTTACCTATCAAAAGGATCATTTGCATATTCCGCTGGAAATGGCGGGAGAATGGCACTGCCTGCATTTTAGCGTTCAAGCGCCCCTACCATTTTTTACTTTAGAAAGGACTTTGCCGCAACCAAAACACAAGGTCAATCTGCTTCGTGACGTAACCGCAAAAGCAATTACCGATTTGGTTTGCCGTGAAAACGACCGCCAGGTTTTAATTACTTTAAATAGTGGGATCGCCTACCTTCTATTCCATCTCTATGGAATCAATGGAAATGTATATCTTCTCGATTCATCCGGCGTGAATCGGGATTCATTTAAAAAAGCAAAAAAGCCGGTAGACTTTGAGTTGAGCAATTTCCGACCTGCCAATCGCCTTTTTCCCGATTATGCCGATTTTACCAGTTCATTGCGTCAGCATTCCGATCAGTCACTGATGACTTTTTTCACCAAATCATTTCAACCGATTTTACCGAAAATTCTCGTGACCGAAATTTGCTATCGAACTAATCTGGCGCCGCAGTATTCAATTATCAATTTAACGGACGAACAGGTTGAAAGACTCGCTAAAACTATAGCCGAATTATCAGACGAAATTGTAACTTCTTTGCCACGGATTTATAGCGGCGAGCCGCCAATTTTTAGTTTAATCGAACTGCAATCGCTTTCAAATCGCGAATTCGCCGAGTACGACTCAGTTATCGCCGCTCAAAACCAATTTATTCAGGATTACCTGAACCTCTATCGCTTGAAGGAAAAGAAAAAAACCTTGTTGAGACAAACCGAGTTTCTGCTGAGCACTACCCGGAGAAAATTGATCAAACAACAAAGCGAACTGGCGGCTCTACCGACGGCGGATAATTATCGGGAATGGGCTGATACCCTTATGGCGACGGCGTCCACCATACCGCATCATAGCAATTCGGTAACCTTGCCTCAATTAACCGATGAAGCCCGCCAGATTACCATTCCGCTTGAACCAAAACTCAATCCGATTCAAAATGCCGAACGGTATTACGCCAAATCACGTCAAATCGAAAAAGCAAGGGCTGAATTGATTCAAAAAATTGCCGAAGCAGAACAGTTAATTCAGCGGCTGGAAAATACCCAAAAACAAATCGCCGAGGCTGACGACTTCAAAACTCTCCGAACTTTGTCCACTCATTTGCCGGCTCAGCCGCAAAGCTCGATTGAAAATATCCATCAGCCCTTTATTAATATCAATTTGGACGGCTGGGAAATTTTAATCGGCAAGAGCGCCCGTGATAACGACGAACTTCTCCAGAAATTCGCTCGACCGAACGACTTCTGGCTTCATGCTCAGGGCACGAGTGGATCGCATATAATTGTTCGTAATCCCGGCAAGGTGGCGAGCTTGCCGCGTCCTATTCTGGAAAAAGCCGCCGGGCTAGCGGCTTTTCATAGCAAAGCCAAACATTCAGCGGTTGTGCCGGTAATCTATACGCAATGTAAGTACGTTACCAAACCACGGCACTCGGCACCCGGCGCGGTAACCGTCAAATTCGAGAAGACAATTATGGCGGAACCGCTCGATCCTAAGAAATTTCTCTAACCACGAAGGCACAAAGACACCAAGACATTTTAAAGTTTAGGGACATTGGATTTTACCGATAAAAATATTGATTCGCCGGTTAAAAGAAATGAGGTAAAAGTTAAGGTTGAAATGAAAGACAAAGTTGTAAATAAAGTAGCGATAAAACGCACATTAAGTTCGGAGGTTTGAACACTAATCTCCAATACCCAAAAAGTAAGACATCGAAATAAAATTAGTGAGCTACATCTATGGTAATTTGCTGACTCGGGTCTTCCTGCATATTAATTGACAAGTTCACTTCAACATTATCACTTGCACCAACCTTTTCTTTTCCAACCCCATTAATGGTCAATGTATGAGCCGTCTGGCTTGTTATACTATAGGTACCAGCATCATTGGTGTGTTTGTAAGCAATTTCACCGGAACCCTCCTGATCAAAACCTAAATATGAAAGAAGAATGGTTGATGGATTATCTCCTTCTACAAATCCCGGTGAACCATTTCCACCACCGCCCATACTTTCCGTCAATTTATAATAGGCAACGGCTTGAGCCGCAAAATTATTTAAGTCAGATATTACCGCCTGTCGGTTAGTATTTATTGCTTGATTATGAAACATTGTTATACCGATAATAACAGCGATACCAACAACAAATGAGCTCAAGACTATCAGCAGGATTTGTTGTGTTCCCATTACTAATTAATATTTTTGGTTAAAAACCATCCGTCAATCAATTTTAAAATTGAATATAATTTATTCAATTAATTCTAATTTCAAATACAATTTATAAGGTAAGTGCAAATTCACTTTTCTTTTTCTTAACTTAACAATTTTACGACGATTCAATTTATCAAGGCTCCCAAAAATTCAACACAAAATTTAACAAGCCGGTTTCTCCCTTTCTCATCATCTCTCATTTTCAGCCTCAACAGCATTCTAAAAATCCTTGATATTTTCAATTGAAAATTGTTAATATTACTTATGAAGATTAGAGTATTAAGTTTAATTACTATTTAATGGATAAAAATAAGTTAGAGTATACTTAAAATAAGAAATGAGAGGAAAAAAATGAATAAGAAAGTGATCATTCTAAATTTCTTTATGATGGTATATATAATGATGGCTTTGCCGCATCACCTATTGGCTCAGGGAGCGGGTAAAGCATTGAATTTTAATGGGACGTATCAGTATGTTTCTGTCCCTAACTCACCTAGTTTAAATGTAACCAATGCCTTGACATTGGAAGCCTGGATGAAGCCTACAGGAGAAAATTGGGACTATCAGGTTCCTGTTACTTTAAATCCTGCTACTCCGGTAGCTGATTATCAAGTGAAAGTCGAATTAACCACTTCCAACTTTAATTATGCTCACACCAAAAGTGATGGGAGCGATATCCGTTTTTATGACGGAAGTGGTACAGAATTAAGTTACTGGATAGAAAACTGGAATACTTCCGGAACTTCAATAATCTGGGTAAAAGTGCCCACTGCAGGAACAACTAACATATTTATGTACTACGGAAATTATTCTGCGAGTTCGGAGAGCAATGGAGATAATACCTTTGAGTTTTTTGATGATTTTGAAGAGACAAGTTTGAAGACAGGATGGACTTTTTGGAACCCTGGAGGAGACGATGGCTATTCACTAACTGAAAGACCGGGCTGGTTGAGAATAAAAGTAAATGAAGATTCGGATTCCTGGTCAGCGGTGGCGAAAGCTCCTTTTGTATATTGGACTCATCCAAACCCAAATACCAATTTTGTTACTCAAACAAAAGAAGATGCAACCGGTATAGATAATAGGTATCGCCACTCCTTGCTTGCTTATATAAGAAGTTTTGACGCAGGATCCTATAACAAAGGCTATTTTGGCTCATGTGAGTCGGCAACTACAGTAAAATTTGAAGCTGACGGCTATCGAGGTTCGCAATGTACTACGGGGCAGGCGATTCATTGTACAAGATTCAGAAAGGATGCATCTAAACTATATTACGACTGGAGTAATGACGGAATAACTTGGAATAACTGTGGCTCGTACACGCTCCCCTCAATTCCATCCTATTGGGGATTGGGCGGAAAATCATGGGACGGAGGGGGAAGCTTTAATGCCGATTTCGATTATTTCTTCGTCCGTAAATACGCTTCGTCTGAGCCTGTCGCAACCGTTGGAAATGAAACCGCACCAGGAATTTCAAAGGCAGGAGCTTATGGAATTGGTGCAAATACAACAACTGCCTTTGTCTCCATAAACAATCAGACCATTTCAGGGGAAATTTCTTCAGGATGGAATCACATTGCTCAAACGTATGATGGCTCACAACAGAAATTATTCATAAACGGTAATTTAACCACAAGCTCAGACTTAACAGGAAACATCAATTCAAATTCCAACAACTTAATGATTGGGAGCTTATTCAATGGCACAATTGATGAGATTAGGATTTGGAATGTAGCCCGCACGGAAGAAGAAATTCGGGCAAATATGTGTAAGAAACTTACTGGCAGTGAAAGCGGATTAATTGGTTATTGGCGTTTGGACGAAGGAAGCGGAACAACCGCCAATGATGCAACATCGAATAACAACCATGGGATGCTTACCAATTCACCATCGTGGGTATGGTCAGGTGCAGCCATTGGGGATGAAAGTGCTTTTGATTATGAAGGAACCAATCCGGCAGATTTTTCAGTAAATCTCACTCATAGCGATGGAGACAATCTCACAGTAACCGGCGATGGCGGCACGATTAGCGGAATACAGGTTTATCGCGTAGATACCAATTCCATGCGGGAAGGTTCCACTAAACCGGGCGAAAGTTGGGTAATGGATCCTCTGCGAAACTGGGGAGTATTCATTACCGGCACAAATCCAAGTTATACTTTTACCTACAATTATAATGGTCATCCTGGAATAGCCGTTGAAGGAGATCTTAGACTGGCAATAAGAGATAACCTTGCTGATGATTCCTGGGAAGATGCGGATGCAGAATTAAATCAAAGTGACAATACGCTTACTTTAACCAATCAGACTGGAACGGAGTACGCCCTTGGATCTATAAATAGCGACAATTCCTTACCGGTTACTCTTACTTCCTTTACTGCTACGCCTGGGAATGGAATTATCACCCTCAAGTGGCTTACTGAGAGTGAAATCGAAAACCTGGGCTTCAATATCTACCGTAGTACTAATGAGAATGGTGAATTTGCAATGTTGAATGCTGAATTAATTGCGGGAGCGGGAAGCAGTTCAGAAAAGCATGAGTATAGTTATGTTGATCAAGATGTAAAGAATGGCATTACCTACTGGTATAAACTGGAAGATATTGATTACAATGGAAAAACTGAATTTCACGGACCGATATCTGCCACAGTACTTGGTCCGAAGGAGTTTTGCTTACACTCGAATTATCCCAACCCGTTTAATCCGGTGACGACGATTTCCTATGATTTAGCCGAAGATGTTTACGTTGAGTTGACAGTCTATAATATGATAGGCGAGAAGGTCACCACACTGGTCAAAGGTAATCAACCAGCTGGTTATTATAATGTAGAATGGGATGGCAGAAATAGTCAGGGCAGGATAGTTCCTTCCGGGATGTATTTTCTAAAGATTAGTGCCGGTAGTTATAATAAAACGAACAAGATGGTGTTTATCAGGTAAAAGTAACAGTTCAGCCACTAAGGCACCAAGGCACAATTGAAGATTGGAGAATTGAAGATTGAAGATTGAAAAAATTGAAAATAAGTGTTCGTGTCTTTCGTGGGCAGAAAAAATATTCAATCTTCAATAATGAAATATTTAATAATCTTGGTGTCTTCGTGTCTTTGTGGCTGACTTTAGATATTTAAAAAAAAGCTTGACTTTTTCAATAGGGGGGGTAAATTTAATTAAAATGAGGGGATTTTTTAAGGTGTGCATTCGTGGCAAAAGATTTAAGATTGAAGATTGGAGAATAGCAAAGAGCGAAGAGCATAGAGCAGAGGGCAAAGGAATGTATTATGGAGTGCATCAACCGTGTTGATGCATGCACCGACACGGTCGGTGCACTCCAAAAATATTCAATAACAAAACATGGAGGAAAAGATGAAAAAGTCTACTATTATTACAGTTTCCGCCGTGCTCATAGCACTGGCGATGACAATGCCCCTATGGGCAAACCATGTGGTATTAGAAAATGTATCTCTCACTGAACAGAATACCACCGATGACTACACCCACATCGAATTCGACATCTCGTGGGAGAACTCCTGGCGACTGGATGGTGTGGCTGCGCCTAATAATTGGGATGCAGCATGGGTATTCGCCAAATATAATATTGTAGGTGATGACCCTGATGTTGGATGGAAGCATTGCACCTTGAATACATCTGGACATACAGCACCAACCGGTTCAGTAGTAGAAAACCCAACTTCTGATAACTCACAAACTGGGGTATTCATTTATCGTTCTGCGGACAATAAGACAACTGAGGGAAATGCTGCCAGTGTGGACTGGGACAATGCCAAACTCCGCTGGAATTACGGTACTGACGGCATTGAAGATGGTGCTATCGTTGATGTTAAGGTCTTTGCTATTGAGATGGTGTATATCCCGCAAGGCGAATTTCACCTGTTTAACGGTGAAAGCGGTAATTTTTACGCCGAATTTAACAGCGGTAATACCATCAGCAGCGAAGATGCCATAGGCGAAAATACAATAACCTGGATTATGAAAGATACCTATTGCGGTGCCGGAACTAGTGATGGAATTGCTGGTTATAATGCAGCACTCGGTGTAAACTATCCCAAAGGTTTCAAAGCAATCTACTGTATGAAATACGAAATCTCACAGGGGCAGTATGCTGACTTCCTCTCCTTACTTACAGATGCTCAGGATGATAACCGTTACCCAAATGCAAATGGAAGTTACCGACACACCATATCCGGCAGTTATGGAAGTTATTCTGCATCCCGCCCAGACCGTGCCTGCAATTGGATCTCTTGGGCAGACGGACTGGCTTATGCAGACTGGGCAGGACTAAGACCGATGACTGAATTAGAATATGAAAAGATATGCCGCGGCCCAGAAACCGCAGGAATTGAATATGCCTGGGGTAATACTACTATTACTGCTGCGACCACCATAAGCGGAACTGAGAATGGCACAGAGATCATAACCAATCCCGGCGCAAATTGCTGTTACAGTGGTCAGACATTTACTGGTGGAGACAAAGGAAAAGGACCTTTGCGTTGCGGGATTTTTGCTACGGGTAGTTCTAGTCGTCAACAATCCGGCGCTTCCTATTACGGTGTAATGGAACTGAGCGGCAACCTCTGGGAGCGTTATATTACTGTGGCAAAGTATTGTTCCAATGGTAGCACCTGGATTGAGACAGGTGTAAGTTCCTTTGATGGACGGCACGGAGACGGCGTACTTACTACAAACGGTTTTGCAGATGTTACAAACTGGCCCTCGCCAACGGTAACGAGCGGAAATACTGCTTTCGGGAGTTCTTTTCGCGGCGGTGATTGGAGCGGTGGTGCGGCGGGCTTGTGTGTGTCGGACCGCTACAGCGCGGCTGCCCCGTACGCTTACCGACGCCAGTATGACGGGTTTCGGCTTTCGAGGACTCAGTAAAGAAAAAAGCTGAAATTAGGAAAGCTGAAATTAGGAAAGCTGAAATTAGGAAAGCTGAAAGATGAAAGCTGAAAAATAGGAAAGCTGAAATTAGGAAAGGAAGTTTAGATGGGAAGATTTAAGAATGAGGAATTATTGGATAGAGTATTTACCTGGGTAAATGCTGTTTTAGACCTGGTTGAAATAATTCCGAATACAACGATTGGTAAGAATATTCAATACCAATTAGTTAAATCTTCAACATCTGTAGGCGCAAATTTAGAAGAAGCAGATGCGGCTTATAGCAGAAAAGAGTTCACAAGTTGTGTTAATATTGCCAAACGTGAGTCAAAGGAGTCTCGCTATTGGATGAAAATACTAAGATTTAGAAAAATGGTTGATTTTGATAAACTAAATCCAATTATAAACGAAACAGAAGAAATCATCAGGATTCTTTTTGCAATTGTCAAAGGAACTCAGAATAATGATTAATGATATTTTCAGCTTTCGGATTTCAGCTTTCAGTTTTTATATTTGTAAAAAAATATTTATAAAAAAACAAGGAGTCAAAATGTTGGGCAAAGCGAAATCCCGATACATGTCGGGGAAAAAGAAAGCATTACTATTAGTTAGCGTTATCATACTGCCGGTTTTGGTATTTGCCCAATATACCGGCGGCAGTTATGATGGGTATGCGATGAATGAAGATGTCGAGGACAATTCACTGCCAGTCGAACTCAGCTTATTCACTGCTACGCCTGGGAATGGAATTATCACCCTCAAGTGGCTTACCGAAAGTGAAATCGAAAACCTGGGCTTCAATATCTACCGCAGCACAAAGTCCAATGATGAATTTTTAATGTTGAATGCTGAATTAATTGCGGGTGCTGGAAGCAGTTCGGAAAAGCATGAGTATAGTTATGTTGATCAAGATGTAAAGAATGGCATTACCTACTGGTATAAACTGGAAGATATTGATTACAATGGAAAAACTGAATTTCACGGACCGATATCTGCCACAGTACTTGGTCCGAAGGAGTTTTGCTTACACTCGAATTATCCCAACCCGTTTAATCCGGTGACGACGATTTCCTATGATTTAGCCGAAGATGTTTACGTTGAGTTGACAGTCTATAATATGATAGGCGAGAAGGTCACCACACTGGTCAAAGGTAATCAACCAGCTGGTTATTATAATGTAGAATGGGATGGTAGAAATAGTCAGGGCAGGATAGTTCCGTCCGGGATGTATTTTCTTAGGATTAGTGCCGGTAGTTATAACAAAACGAATAAGATGGCGTTTGTAAAATAGGCTCGGTCGTGGCTGAGGCCAAGACCAGCCCGGACGTTCCGGAAGAGACACCGCTGGAGAATTCGGGGACTATTTTTAATCAGTAATCTGAAACATAGTGTCCTAATTTTTCAATCTTAGCTTTATTTTTCGTGCCTTGTAGTTAAAAATTTTTTCCACCGTTGCCTTTGGTTGTTTTCATGTCTAATTTTTGTAAGTTTTCTGAAAAAA
>ENA-UPSM01006304-UPSM01006304.1-activated-sludge-metagenome-genome-assembly--contig:-NODE-6304-length-11149-cov-5.210564_pt1 | contig 11149 bp, 11 predicted proteins | sample MGYA00238181_ERZ773283 | MGnify/ENA primary metagenome ERZ773283 (study PRJEB29023, sample SAMN05720199) | activated sludge metagenome | isolation source: Anaerobic digester | place: Japan... | reverse complement strand
ACTCATGACCCGCCAGCATCGCCGGCAGGTGCCGACGGTGTTGCGCATCCACCCACCGTTCAAGAGCCGTGACGAGGCGGAGTTGCGCATCCGTAAGGGACGCATCCTCGAGGTGGGGCTGCGTTCGGCCCGCGGTCTCGGCGGCGGCACCGAGTTCGAGCAGTTGCGGGAGTACACGGCCGACGACGAGTTCCGGCGCGTCGACTGGGCCGCCTCCGCCCGGGCCGGCAAGCCGATCGTGCGCACCTATCGCCCCGAACGGAACCAGACCGTGATGGTGCTCCTCGACAACGGCCGCCTGATGGCGGCGCAGGTCGACGGGGTGCCCCGCCTCGAACACGCGATGGACGCGACGATCATGCTCACCGCCGTGGCGAGCGGTCTGGGCGACAAGATCGGTCTGGTCACCTTCGACCAGCAGGTGCGGTCGATCGTGGCGCCGGCGCGCCATGGCCACCAGGTGTCACGAGTGACCGAGGCGATGTTCGAGCTCGAGCCCGTGCTGGCCGAGAGTGACTACCAGGAGGCCTTTCGTCAGACGCTCGTTCGCTTCCGGAGACGGGCGCTGCTCGTGATCCTCACCGATCTGGCTCCCGGCGCGGTGACCGACTCGCTGATCCCGGCGCTCCCGATGATCCTGCGCAACAACCTCGTGGTCATCGGTGCGGTGCGCGATCCCGAGGTCGCCCACTGGTCCGAGGGGGTGGTGGTCGATGCGGCACAGACGTTCCGCCGCAGCGCCGCCGTGGCCGCGGTCGACGACCGCGAGCGGCTCGTCGCCCGCCTCCGCGGGATGGGAGCCACGGTCGTCGACGCGGTGCCGGGCAAGCTCGCGCCAGCCCTCGCGGATGTCTACCTCCACGTGAAGAACACGGGTCGGTTGTAGGCCGTCAGGCCGAGGCCGATTCGGTCAGCGCCCCTTCCTCCTGCGCGGCGCGCAGGTCGGCCATGCTCGGCTCGCCGAAGCGGCCCGTGAGGCCGACGGCGGCGGCGTTGCGGCCGACACCGAACATCCATGTCAGGGCGGCGATCTCGAGCACCACTCCGATCGCGACGCGTGACCAGGTCGGCAGGTCCGACGGGGTCACGAAGGCCTCCGTGAACCCGGCGAAGACGAACATCACCATCGTTCCCAGCAGGACGGTGACCGTTCGGAGCCCCTCCTCGGCCAGCGCCGTACCCCGCGTGCGGTCGCCCGGAGCGAACATGGCCCACGCGATCTTGAGGCCGGCCCCCGACGCCACGGCGATCGCCGTCAGCTCGATGAGGCCGTGGGGGGTGATCAGACCCCAGAAGAGCGCGCCCTTGTCGTAGGCGTGCATCACGGCCGCGCTCACCCCGAGGTTCGCCCCGTTCGACACGAGCAGCAGGACCCCACCGATGCCGCCGAGCGCGCCGCCGCCGAACGAGAGCACCGCCACCTGGATGTTGTGGGTGAACAGCTCGAAGGCCCACCCCTCAGCGGCCTCGGACTTGTAGTAGTCCTCGAACTCGCGCTCGGCGATCAGTTCCTGGGTCTGCGGGTCGATCGCGGCGTTGCGGGTCTCACCGTTGGCGGACAGCCAGATGCCGAGCGCGAGCGCCGGTGCGAACAGGAGGAACGCTGCCACCCCGATCGCCCGGCGGCAGGACCAGGCCGCGGCGGGGAACGTCTCGGTGAAGAACCGGGCGGCCGCCGAACCGGGCCGGCCCTTCGTGCGGTAGATGAGTCCCCGGGCGCCGCCGATCGTGCGGCTCAGTCGGTTCGAGAGGCTGACGTCGTCGAACCGGGTGCGAGCGGTGCTGAGGTGCGCGCTCGTCGATTGGTAGAGCGTCAGGAGCTCGTCGAGCTCCTGGGGTGACAGCTTCTTGACCGACCGGGTGCCCTTGCGGACGAGCTCGTCGAGTCGGTTCCACGACGCCTGGTGCGTCACGATGAACCGGTCGATGTCCATGGGGCTCCATCGTACGACCCGACACCGCCAGTACCGTGATCGCTGTGAGCGTGACGGGCACCATGGGGATCATCACGCCGGAGGCGGTGGTCCTCGAGTTCCGTTCGGCGGGCCTGGCGACGCGCACGCTCGCCAAGGCCATCGACCTGGCGGCCCAGTTCATGGTGCTCATGCTGCTCCTGGCCGTGATCGGCCTCGCGTTCGGCACCGCAGGCGCCGAGACGGCGATCGTGATCGGGGTCGCGCTGACCGTCTTCGTCGTGGTCGTCCTGGCGCCGGCGCTCTGCGAGACCTTCTGGAACGGTCGGACGCCGGGCAAGGCGATCCTCGGGCTCCGGGTCGTCACGGTGGAAGGGGGGCCGATCTCGTTCCGCCACGCGATCGTTCGTGGACTGCTCCAGCTCGTGGAGCTGCCCCTCGGCATCGCCGTCTTCATCGCACTCGGCAATCCGCGTAGCCAACGACTCGGCGACCTCGCGGCCGGCACGTTCGTGATCAGCGAGCGGGCGGCGACCGAGCTCACCATCCCCACGCTCTTCTTCCCGCCGCCGGGACTCGAGTACTACTGCGCGCAGCTCGACGTCAGCCGCGTCGACTCCGAGCAGTTCCTCCTGATCCGCAACTTCCTCCTGAGAGTTGCCGATCTCGAGGCGCTCGCCCGCTACGCGCTCGCCGTGCGGCTCGCCACCGCGGCGAGCGCCCTGTGCACCCCACCGCCCCCCGCCGGGGTGCCGCCCGAGGTCTACCTGGTCGCCGTGTGTTCGGCCTACCAGCAGCGTCACGACGGGGCCCGATCAGCCACATAGGTAGCCTGGCGCGGTGAGCACCGCTGCCGTCTACCTCGATCATGCGGCGTCGACGCCCTGGCGCGACGTGGCGCGGGCGGCCTACCTCGAGACCATCGAGCTCGGTGCGGCCAACGCCAGCGGGGCGCACCGCGCCGCTCGGCAGGCGCGGGCGTTGGTCGACGACGCCCGCGATGCGCTCGCCGGTGTGCTCGGGGTCGACGCCGGTGACGTCGTGTTCACGAGCGGCGGCACCGAGGCCGACAACCTGGCCGTGCTGGGGCGTCACGCCGCCGTCGGTGGCCGAGTGCTGTGTTCGGCGGTCGAGCATCCGGCCGTCCTCGAGGCGGTTGACGAGGTGGGCGGCAAGGTCGTCGGCACCGATGCCCGCGGGGTGATCGACCTCGATCAGCTCGCTGCGCTCCTCGACGAGGACGTCACCCTGGTGTCGGTGATGACGGTCAACAACGAGGTGGGTTCGCTCCAGCCGGTTGCCGAGGTCGCCGAACTCGTGCGTCGTCGCGCTGCCAACGCCCTCGTGCACACCGACGCCGTGCAGGCGCTGAACTGGCTCGACCTGCGCCACGTTTCCCCTCACGTCGACCTGCTGTCGATCTCGGCCCACAAGTTCGGCGGACCCCACGGGGTCGGCGCGTGCGTCGTGCGGTCCGGTTCGGTCGTCCGCCCCCGGCACGTCGGTGGAGGGCAGGAGCGCGAGCGTCGGAGCGGCACGCTCAACGTGGCCGGCATCGTCGCCATGGCAGCGGCGGCCGTCGAGTGCGACGCCGGTCGCGGCGCCGAGGTCGAACGTGTCGGTGCCCTGCGTGACGACCTGGTGGCGCGGATCGTCGCCGGTGTGCCCGATGCGATCCGCTCCGGGGTCGTCGACGGCGCGGCCGAGCACCTCGCCGCCGGGTTCGCCCACGTCTGTTTCGAGGGGGTCGACAGCGAGGCGCTGCTGTTCCTCCTCGACGACGCCGGCGTCGCTGCCTCGGCGGCGTCGGCCTGCGCATCGGGCGCTCAGCACCCCTCCCACGTCCTCGCCGCGATGGGCGTCGACCGGTCGACCGCCCAGGGTTCGTTGCGGCTGACCCTCGGCCACACGACCACGTCCACCGATGTCGACCGGGCCGCGGCTGCGGTCGTCGCTGCGGTCACGCGCCTGCGGAGCTTTCCCCGATGACACTCGCGCCGCGTTCACGGGTGCTCGTCGCCATGTCCGGTGGCGTCGACAGCTCCGTTGCCGCCGCCCTTCTCGCGTCCCAGGGGCACGAGGTCGTCGGCGTCACGATGAAGCTGTGGGGCGGCGAGAGCGACTCGGGCTGTTGCTCGGTCTCCGACGTCGACGATGCCCGTCGCGTCGCCCAGCAGTTGGGTATCGACCACCACGTGTTCAACTTCGGTGACGACTTCGAGGAGTTCGTCGTCGAGCCGTACGTCGCCGACCACGTCGCCGGTCTCACCCCGAACCCGTGCATCGAGTGCAACCGTCACCTCAAGTTCGACAAGCTGCTGCGCCGGGCCGACGCGCTCGGGTTCGATCTCGTCGCGACCGGCCACCACGCCCGCCGTGTCGAACGCGACGGCGGGTACCGGATCGCCCGTGGCGCGGACCGGGCCAAGGACCAGAGCTACGTGCTGTACCCCGTGGCCGGCCCGGCGTTGGCGCGCACGCTGTTCCCGCTCGGCGACATGACCAAGGACGAGGTCCGCTCGCTGGCGCTCGAGCTGGGGCTCCGCACCGCCACCAAACCCGACAGCCAGGACGTGTGCTTCATCACACGGGCGCAGGGCGGGCGCAGCTCGTTCCTCGGCGACCGCATTCCGCTGCGCTCGGGTCGTGTCGTCGGTACCGACGGCGCCGAGCTGGGCACCGTCGACGCCGTGGAGCTGGTGACGATCGGGCAACGCCGCGGCATCGACGTCGGCGGACCCGGTGGGCGCCGGTACGTGGTCGACGTCGACGGCCCGGCCGCCACCGTGGTGGTCGGAACCGCCGAGGAGCTGTTGGCGCCGACGGTCGTCGTCGGGGACGTGGTCTGGGCGGATGGCCCGACGGCCGGCGCGTTCGACGCGCAGTGCAGCGCCCACGGTCGCCCGCTGGCGGCGACCGTGTCGCTCCTCGACGACACCACGGTCAGGGTCGACTGGGCCGAGCCGCAGCGGCGGGTCGCTCCCGGGCAGAGTGTGGTGCTCTACGCGGGCGACGAGGTCGTCGGTGGAGGCGTCGTCAGGCGTTGACGGCCGTGCGGAGACCGCGTCGGTCGGCTTCGGCGACCACGGCGCCCGGACGCGTGGGGCTGATGAGCACTGCCTTGAGGAGTTGCAGCTCGCCCTCCACCTTGGAGGTCCGCGCCGTCACTTCGACGGGACTGTCGAACGAGATCTCGAGCACGAGGCCGAGCGCTTGCTGGGTGAGGTCGGTTGCCGTCGTCGCCTCGACGGCGGGCCCGAAGGCCGAGATCTGCCGCGCCGGGAACAGGACAGGATCGACCAGCCCGATGTGGTCGATCAGGGTGACGCCGGCCGGCACGAACACGAGCCACCGTCGCGACAGGCCATGGAACGCCTTGACGGCGGGCACCGCGATGGCGGCGCCGATCACCGTGAGTACCACGCCGCCGATCCACTGCTGCGCTGCGAGCAGCACCGGCCCGACCAGGCAGCCTCCGACGAGGGTGAGCCAGAAGATCGGCACCGGGCCCAGCAGGAACGCCGTCGGCACCCGCAGCGCGAACCGTCGCTCGGCGCCGTAGGACGCTGCGTCGACGTACTCGTCGGCGACGACTCCCGAGAGGGCCGCTGCAGTGGCGACGAGCGCGGCGACGAGGCCGATCCCGCCGAGGACGGTGCCCGATGTGGGGAGGTCGTCGGGCGCCCACACCGTCAGCGCTGCGACCGTCGCCACCGGTGCGACCGGTGTGAGGATCCGCAGCACGGTCAGCGCCACCGGGTGGGCGACGATTGTCGCAATGAGCACCGTTGCCCAACCAGCCCACGCGAGCGTGGCGACGACCACGGTGACGGCGGTCGACCTGCCGTCGAGCGAGTGTCCCACGACGTCGCCCGTCGTGAACGGGAGGGACAACCAACAGACCCGGAGGGCCCAGACGACAGGGTGCGCGCGCATGCCCCAAGACTTGCGTACGCGAGGCACTCATCGCTAAGCAAGACCCATGGGGGTACCGATTCGTGTCACGTTGCCCGCGGGCCTGGCGACGGTGATCGGCGCACTGCCGCACCTCAATCCGTTCGACGCGTCGCGGGTCGTCCGCGAGTTGTTGCCCGGCCTCCCGGCCGGTCCCACCATCGATCTCCGGTTCACCGAGGGTGACGTCGACGCTGCCGCCGATGGCTCGTCGGTCGCATCGCTCGACGACGATCGCCTCGCTGCGGTGCGTTCGTTCCTCGGTGAGCTGCGCGGGCGGGTCGAGCCCGTGGTGCTCTCGTTGACCGGCCCGGTCACCATCGATCTCGGCCTCATGCAACGCGGTGTCGAGCGCGAACGCGCGGCGTCGTTGTCGCGGGGCTACGTCGAGTCGTGGGCTCGAGCGGTGATCGAACTGTCGACGCAGATGCTCCCCGGCGCGCCGCTCCTCCTGTTCCTCGAGGAGCCGGGCCTGGCCAACTCGATGCACCCGACGTTCCCGTTGTCGCCCAACGAGATCGAGGGCCTGGTGTCGGGTGTCGTCGAACCGTTGTCGCCCGATGCCATGGTGGGCGTCCAGGTCAGCGGCCGCGCCGATTGGGCCATGCTGCTGCGTACCGGCATCAGTGTGCTGGGCGCGCCGATCTCGGCGCGACTCGAGACCGCCGCCGCCGAGCTCGGTCGATTCCTCGAGGCGGGCGGGTTCATTGCCTGGGGCGCCGTCCCGGTCGACGAGCCGCTCGGCTCTGGTGTCGAGCGGTTGTGGCGCCGTCTGTCGGCCCTGTGGGCGGACCTGGCGCAGGCCGGCCTCGACCCGTTGCTGCTGCGCGAGCGCTCGATCATCACCCCGGCCGCCGGGTTGGGAAGCTTCGGCCTCAGCCAGGCCGAACGCGTCATCCGGCTCACCGGCGAGCTGTCCGAGCGCGTGTTCAACCAGGTCGTCGGCGCCCGCCTCTCCATCGGCGCCGGAGTATCTGACGGCCTCTCGGGCCTTGCCAACGGCGCGTCCGTCCCTCATCCTTCAAATTTGAAGCGGGCCGCCACCCCGGGGACGAGAGGGCACCATCATGTCGACTTCCGGACCGACCGAGCCGTTCGGGCACGGCGCAGCGAACGGTGACCCGTTGCCACCGCGCCCGTCCCACGACGTGTGGGGTCACCAGACCGGCGAGGACACCGCCCACCTGCTCGACGCCAGCGGCCACGTCCCCCGTCACCAGGAGCCGCTGGCGCGCCTTGTCGCCGAACCACACGTGATCACCGCAGCGGACCGTCGGCGCGCCACCATCGCCCGGCTCGCGATGGTGGTTGTCCTGTTGGCGGCCGTGGCCGTGGCCGTCTGGTGGGTCCTCTCGGCGACCTGACCCGTCACCCCGAGATCCAGCGCCAGATGGTGTAGATCGCCACCACCAGGCCGGCGAACGCCACGGCCAGCGTGATCAGTGCGAGCGCCACTGCGGCGAGCAGGACCTTCCAACTCTCGCGTCGCGTCGCCTCACGGTCCTCGAGGTTCTTCTCGATGATGCGCAGGTTGCGTTGGTTCGCCTTCCAGAAGAACGCGATGACCGGGCCGAGCAGCGGGATCATGCCGAGCACCGACTCGCCAACGGCGTGGAACATCATGCGGGCGATGGTCACCCAGCTGCACCCCGCTCGCACGCCCGACAGCACGATGACCCCGGCCAGGCCGAAGCCAGCGGCTTCGCCGACGACGGGGATGAAGCTGAGGAACCCGTCGATGCCGATGCGCCGGTCGCCGACGATCGGGATCGCGTCGTCGAGCACCCACGCCAGGCGCCGGACGTAGTCGGGGACGAGACCAGCCGCCGGCTCGTCGCGCTCGGACTGGACGTCGGTACGCGGCCGGGCGTGCACCGTGTGCTCGACGGGAACGGGAAGGTCGCTCACGACCGGCAAGTTAGTGGACCAGCGGTGGCCGTCCCCGGCGGGTTGCGGTCGTCCCGGTCGCCGCCGATGCTGGTGCGTATGCAGCACCACGTCGTCCGCGTCGGCGGCATCGTTCAGGCCCCGATCGAGACCACCTGGGCGACCCTCGCCGACGCCCGGAGGTACTCGACGTGGGCGCTTATGTCGGTGTCTCGACTCGAACGCGAGGGTGCGTCGACGCCCGATGGCGTCGGAGCCATCCGCAACTTCGGTTCCGGGCCGATGCTGAGCCGCGAGGAGGTGGTCGAGTTCGAACCGCCGAATCACCTGGCCTACGTGCTCCTCGCCGGGCTGCCGATCAGCAACTACCGGGCCGACGTGCGCCTCACCGAGCTCGGTCCGAACAGCTGCCGCATCAGCTGGGTGGGGGAGTTCGACGCCCGCCCCGTCGTCGGCGCGGTGATGCAGCGGTTCCTCCACTTCGTGCTGGGCGACTTCGTCCGACGGCTCCGCCGGTACGCCCCGACCGCCTGAGAGTCGGTGTCAGCGGCCGCCGGTAGTGTCTCCGCCGTGGCGTTGCCTTCTGATCTCCCCACCGAACCCGCGCCCCGCGTCGCCGCCCTCGTCGAGCAGCTGCGGGCCCACAACGCGGCTTACTACGAGCGCGATGCACCCACCATCCCCGACGCCGAGTACGACGAGCTGGTCCGTGAGTTGAAGCGGCTCGAGGAGGCGCACCCCGAGCTGGTGGTCGCCGATTCCCCGGCGTCGGCGACCGTCGGTGGCGCGCCGTCGGGAGCGTTCGCCGAGATCACCCACCGGGTTCCCATGATGTCGCTCGACAACGCGATGGACGTCGGCGAACTTCGGGCGTGGGGCGACCGGACGGCCCGCAAGATCGAGTCGCTGGGGCTCGACGCCGGCGAGATCCGTTACGTGTGCGAGTTGAAGATCGACGGGTTGGCGATGTCGATCCGCTACGAGCACGGCGAGTACGTGCAGGCCGCCACGCGCGGCAACGGTCGCGTCGGCGAGGACGTCACCCCCAACGTGGCCGGCATCGCCGCCGTGCCCGACCGGCTGCTTGGTGCGCCCGAGGTCATCGAGGCCCGCGGCGAGGTGTACCTGCCGCTGGCTGCGTTCGAGGCCCTCAACGCGTCGCAGATCGAGGCGGGCAAACCCACCTACGCCAATCCCCGCAACACTGCGGCCGGGTCGCTGCGTCAGAAGGACGCGAGCATCACCGCCGGCCGGGGCCTGGCGTTCTGGTCGTACCAGTTGGGCGAGGTGGTGGGCGGCCCCGAGCTGGCGACGCACTCCGAGTCGCTGGAGTGGCTCCGTACCCTCGGCCTTCCCGTCAACCCTGAGACCCAGGTCGTGGCATCGCTCGACGAGGTCTACGAGTTCTGCACGCACTGGACCGAGCATCGTCACGACCTCGAGTACGAGATCGACGGCATCGTCATCAAGATCGACTCGTTCGCGGTGCAGACGGCGCTGGGCTTCACGTCGAAGGCGCCGCGGTGGGCAATCGCCTACAAGCTGCCTCCCGAGGAACGCACCACGATCCTGCGTGACATCCAGGTGTCGATCGGCGGCAAGGGCAAGGCCACGCCGTTCGCCGTGCTCGAGCCGGTGGTCGTCGCCGGGTCCACCGTCGGTCTGGCCACGCTGCACAACGAGGACCAGGTGCGTCTCAAGGATGTCCGTCCTGGCGACACGGTCATCGTCCGGAAGGCGGGCGACGTGATCCCCGAGGTCGTGGGCCCGGTCCTGGCGTTGCGGCCGGCCGATTCCGTGCCGTGGGAGTTTCCGGAGTTCTGCCCGTGCCCGCACCACACCCCGCTGGTGCGTCTCGAGGGCGAGGCCAAGCATCAGTGCGTCAACATCGCGTGTCCCGAGCAGCGGTGGGGTCGCCTCAGCCACTTCGCGTCCCGCGGTGCGATGGACATCGACGGGCTTGGCGAGAAGCAGGTGCAGCTCTTCATCGAGCTCGGCCTGCTCGAGAACGTCGCCGACATCTACGACCTCGATTTCGACCGGATCCTGCAGCACCCGGGCTACAAGGAGACGTCGGTCAACAACCTCCGCCGTGCCATCGAGGCGTCCAAACAGCGGCCGCTCGGCAACCTGCTCTTCGGTCTGACGATCCCGCACCTGGGTTCTTCGGGTGCCGAAACGCTGGCTGCCGGCCTCGGCAGCCTGCAGAACATCATGGACGCGACCGTCGACGACATCGCCGCGGTCGAGGGCATCGGGCCCACGATCGCCCGTTCGGTCGTGGCGTTCTTCGAGGACGCCGAGAACCGCGAGTTGGTCGCCCGCCTCGTCGCAGCTGGCGTCAACACCGTCGGGCCCGAGCGTTCGACCCTCCCGCAGGTGCTCGCCGGTATGGCCATCGTCGTGACGGGTGGGCTCGAGGGCTTCACCCGCGAGTCGGTGGCGGCAGCGATCAAGGCCCGGGGTGGCAAGTCGCCCGGCAGCGTCTCCAAGAAGACGACCGCGGTCGTCCTCGGCGAGGACCCGGGCGCCTCCAAGCTCACCAAGGCGACCGAGCTCGGCATCCCCGTGCTCGACGAAGCACAGTTCGTCCACCTCCTCGAGACGGGGGAGCTTCCCGGCTCCGACGTCCTCGAGCCCGAGAACAGCGAGACCCCATGACCACCGCTCCGATCCACGCCGTGTTCTTCGACTTCGGGGGTGTGTTCATCCCGTCCCCGTTCGGCGCGATCGGGCCGGCCGCCGAGCGGCTGGCCGTCCCCGAGGCCGATCTGGTCGACGCGATCTTCGGGCCGTACGACGCCGACACCGATCACCCGTGGCATCGACTCGAACGCGGGGAGATCTCCTTCGAGGAGGCACGGACCGCCATCGGCGATCTGTCCGAGCAGCGGGGCCTGATCCGCCTCGACCCGATGGTCGCGCTCGCCGACCTCGTCATCGACCGCAGCATCCGCGAGTTCATGGTCGACGCCGTCCGCGACCTGAGGTCACAGGGCATCCGTACCGGCATCATCACGAACAACATCGCCGAGTTCGGCACCCATTGGAAGGCGATGATCCCTGTCGACGAGTTGTTCGACGACATCGTCGACTCATCCGCCGTCGGCATTCGCAAGCCCGACGCTGCGATCTACGCGCTGGCGTGCGAGCGGCTCGGCGTGGAGCCGGCAAACGCCCTGTTCATCGACGACTACCAGGGCAACGTCGACGGCGCGGTGGCGGCCGGGCTCCGTGCCGTCTGCTGCGGCTACACGGTCGAGTCGACCGAGGCAGCGCTGGCCGAACTGCTCGCGCTGTTCTGATTCGCCAGCCTCGGCCTGAGGCGCTCAGTCGAAGGCGGTCGGTTCGAGGGTGATCGGCACCGACTTCGAGGCCGGGGTGCCCGCCTCGAT
>ENA-UPSM01006300-UPSM01006300.1-activated-sludge-metagenome-genome-assembly--contig:-NODE-6300-length-11154-cov-4.018921_pt1 | contig 11154 bp, 7 predicted proteins | sample MGYA00238181_ERZ773283 | MGnify/ENA primary metagenome ERZ773283 (study PRJEB29023, sample SAMN05720199) | activated sludge metagenome | isolation source: Anaerobic digester | place: Japan... | reverse complement strand
TGCCGAGGCAATTATGCGGCTCGACGAGCCCGTCTGCGAAATCCTCGCAAGAGGAGATCTCCCGCTCATCCCCGGCATCGGGAAGACCATTGCAGCGCGGATAGAAGCCTGGATCAGGGACCATGACTTCTCCGACCTCGAAGAGATCCGCTCGAAGCTTCCGGAAGGTTTTGACGAGCTCCTGAAGATACCGGGCCTCGGGTTCAAGAGGATCAGGACCCTCCAGAGGGAGCGGTCGATAACCACCATAGAGGAGCTGGCGGATGCCGTAAAGCAGGGAAGGCTCGCCGGTTTGAGGGCCTTCCCGAAGAAGTTCACTGCCGGCCTGCCCGGAGCCATCGAAACGGTCAAGAGCTACCGGGGGAAGTATCTCATCGACATAAGCACGGCCTTCGCACGCGAGATCAGATCGATGCTCATCTCGGAGGGCTTCAGGGCAGAGCTCACGGGAGAATGCCGGAGGACCCGTGAAGTCCTCGAGCAGATCGATCTCCTTGTCGAGGGGAATTCCGGCGACGTTGGAAGAATCGTCGAAGCCCTGGGCAATCCCGAGATACAGGCGGGCGGAGATACCCTGACGATACCGTCTTCTCCCGTCAGGCCGCCTGTTTGCATCAAGGTCGTCTCCCAGGAGGCGTTCGCTGTCCGGCTTCTCTTCACTTCGGGCTCGGATGCGCATGTCGGCGAGCTGAAAAACCTGGCAGCTTCGATGAATATCGAGCTGGGAGAGCAGGGCATCGTCAAGGCCGGCCGTCCTGTCATCGTCGAGAACGAGGAGGACATCTACCGTCTCCTCGGGGTCGAATATCTTCCACCCGAAGTCCGGGAGGGAAGGGATATCGAGCTGGCCCGTGGCCTCGCACATGCAGTACCGCACCTCGTACGGCATGACGATATGAAGGGGACGATCCACAATCACACGACCTTTAGCGACGGCAAATCGAGTCTGGAGGAAATGGTCCTTGCTGCCCGCGATAAGGGATACCTCTGGATCGGGATATCCGATCACAGCCGGAGCGCGTACTATGCAGGGGGATTGGACAGGGAGGATGTCGCCAGACAGCACAGGGAGATCGATGAGCTCGGAAGCGCTGTGAGCGGGATCACGATTTTGAAGGGCATCGAATCGGATATCCTCGCTGACGGGTCCCTCGATTACCCCCGGGACGTCCTGGACGGATTCGACTTCGTGATTGCGAGCATCCACACCCAGATGGACATGGACCGGAAGTCCATGACCAAGAGGATCATCAAGGCCCTCCGCAATCCGTATACCTCCATCCTGGCCCACCCGACGGGAAGGCTTCTCCTCGCGCGGGAACCTTACGCCGTCGATATGGAAGCCGTTCTCGAAGAGGCCTTGAAGTGCCGGGTGGCTGTCGAGCTCAACGCGAACCCCTTGCGTCTCGACATCGACTGGAGGCTCATCGACTCGTTCGTATCCCGGGGCGGGACAGTGGCTGTCTGCCCGGATGCACATACGGCCGAAGGCCTCGACGACATAGAGTATGGGATCATGATGGCGAGGAAGGGATTCCTGACGCCTCAGGCGTGCCTGAATACCTGGGATGTAGGAGATGCGAGGAGGTTCCTGAGGAAGCGATGAATATCGAATGCATCAATGTTTCCTACCTCTATGAAATCCCGGGGGATGAATGGGCGCTTCGCGACATAAGCTTTTCCATCCGTCAGGGAGAGAAGATTGCCGTGATCGGGCCCGCAGGCTCGGGCAAAACCACCCTGATCCAGCTCCTCGATGCCCTGATCATGCCGACGAAAGGTGATATCCGCTATGACGGCGAGAGCGTGCACACCCTGTCGAAGGCACGGAAGCTCACCTCCATCAGGCGGCGCATCGGCGTCCTGTTCCAGTTTCCCGAGCACCAGTTTTTTCATGAGACGGCCTACGAGGAGCTGACCTTCTCCCTGAGGAACTTCTTCAACCTCGATGAGCGGGAGATCGAAAGAAGATCGCGGGAGATCATGGAGAGATTCGGCATGGATGTCGGTCTCCTCAAGGAGATCTCTCCTTTCCGTCTGAGCTCGGGCGAGAAGAGAAAGCTCGCCCTTGCCTCTGCCCTGCTTTCCGCCCCTGAGATCCTCATTCTGGACGAACCTACCGCAGGCATGGATGCCTCAGGAAGGGGGGAACTCATAAAGATGGTCTCATGCCTTCAAGACACCACGGTCATCCTGGTCACCCATAACCTTGAGGATTTTCTTCCCATCGTGGACCGCTGCATCGGGATCTCCCATGCAGAGCTGGTGGCCGATATCAGGAGAGAGCACCTCATGGATCGGTTGAGCTCCCTGCTATCATCGGGCATCGTCTCCCCTCTGGTACTTTCGATCCAGGACCGGCTCAAGAGCGAAGGGGTAGGTGGATGCCCCGAAGTGTACGAGATGAAAAGGCTCATCGAGTGCCTCAGAGCCAAGCTCTAAAAAGAGCGGGAAGGGCATCGGACCGGAGGGCTTTGCGTATTGACTAATGATCTGCACGATCTTAATGTAAGCTGTAGGAGGAAAGCTCATGTCTGGTTTTCTGGAGATGAAGGTGGCCGGAATTGCCCTCGATCCCTCGAATAACGCACCGATCGTGGTCCTGAGGGATCTTGAAGGCAAGTATGTCCTTCCCATCTGGATCGGCATCATGGAAGCGAGCGCCATTGCGGCGTCCCTTGAAGGCGTGCGCTATTCCAGGCCCATGACTCATGATCTCTTCAAATCTGTGGTCGAGACGCTGGGTATCAGGGTGGAAAAGATCGAGGTTGTTGATATCCGGGACAACGTATTCTACGCCCTGATCACCTTGGAACATAATGGGAACAGCTTTACTGTGGATGCCAGGCCATCCGATGCCATAGCCATTGCGCTCAGGGCTGACTGCTCAATCTATGTTGCAGCTCACGTAGTGAAAGAGGCCATCCGCGTAGATACCAGCAAGGAGTCGACCGGCAAGGTCATGGTGGGATTCGAGCAGGACAAGGAGAAGCTCAAGGAAATCCTCGAGAAGATGAATCCGGAAGACTTCGGGAAATTCAAGGCCTGAACGGAAGACCGTCTCGACCCAGAGTGTCCGTCTTACATACCTCTTGCGGCAGATCCCTGCCCGCATTTCTACCATGGGGTTTCCTGGGTGGCGAGTCCTGCCGCGATGCTCAGTGGAAGCCCTCTGCCTTGATCGTTTATGGCCCTAAAAAGCGATTTTATGTTGATAGATCCTTGACCATTGTGTATCTTTCCAATGATATATGGGTCCTAGGACAGCCAAACATACCAGCTTGAAGAAGATCAGCAAGGCCGTCTTCCAGACGATGGTGGAGAAGGCCAATGACGGGATCTTCGTCTATCAGAACCGCAGATTTTTCTATGTGAATCCTGCCTTCAGGCGGCTCATGGGATACCGGGCGAGTGAATTCGAGAACATGGGCCTCAAGGATGTGGTCCGTGCCGACATGGCCGAAAACGCCGAGGAGATGTACGAGAGGTGGACCCTCGGTGAGGAAGTCCCGGATAAGCACGATCTGGTCTTTGTCACGAGGTATTCCCTCGAGCGCATCATCTCGATCTCCACGTCGGTCATTACCCTGGGGGGAGAGCCCGCCACCCTGAACATCGCCAGGGACATAACCGAGAGAGGACAGATGGTCGAATACCTGGAGTCGTACAACCAGTTCCTCAACGGGCTCATAGAAAACTCCAGCGACGCGATCATCGCGTCAGACCTGAAGGGCAATGCACTGGTCTTCAACAAGGCCGCGGAAGAGATCACCGGATACAGCGCAGAGGAGATGCTCTCGCGCAGCATCAACATCAACGATTTCATGGGCAAGGGAGAACGAAGGAGGATCCTCGATCTCCTCGACCAGGGTACGCCGGAAAAACCCTACCGGCTGGTGGCGGAGGAAACCACGATCTATACCAAGGACGGTTCCCTCATCCCCATTTCGTTGTCTGCGTCGTACGTCTACCAGGGGGACAAGCCCCTTGCAGGCATCAGCATCTTCCGCGACTTGCGGCCCATGAAAGAGGTCCAGGAGAGGCTGAAGTCCTCCGAGCAGAAGTACCGGATGCTGGTGGAGAAGGCCAATGACGGGATCTTCGTCTATCAGGACAACCGCTTCAAGTACACGAACCCAAAGTTCAGGGAGCTCCTCGGGTACACGAGCGAAGAGCTCAGCCGGATGGGCTTTACGGACATCATGCGCCCGGGGATTGCGGAGCTCATCGAGGCGAGGTGCGAAAAGAGGATCAGGGGCGAGGCGGTGCCCGAGCAGTACGAGATCGCGCTCAAGGCAAAAGACGGGACGTGGAAGGCATTCGAGATCATGCCCTCGATCATCGAGTACGAGAAGCGGCCTGCAACCCAGAACATCATCCGCGACATCACCCAGAAGCGCAACCAGCAGAAGGCCCTGCGGGCTTCGGAGACGAAATACCGGACCACGGTCGAGCACACCGGAACAGCCATCATGCTCCTCGAAGAGAACCGCGTCATCTCGCTCATGAACAGGCAGATGGAGAGGCTGACAGGCTACAGCCGCCAGGAGATGGAGGGCAGGATGCCCTTCACCGAGATCGTGCATCCCGAGGATGTCGAGCGCATGGTGGGCTACCACGAATCCCGGAGGGCGGGAAAGAAGGATGTGCCCTCCGAGTACGAGTTCCGGTGCGTGGACAAGTCCGGCAACGTGAAGGAAGCCTTCCTCACGATCGGCCTGATTCCCGGCACCAAGCAGAGCATCGTCTCCATCATAGATGTCACGGAAAAGAAGAACATGGAGAGAGAGCTCGAAAAATCCAGGAAGATGGCTATCCTGGGAGAGATGTCGGCGCACGTGGCCCACGAGGTGAGGAATCCTCTCCAGAAGATAAAGACCGGGATAGAGCTTCTGTACAACTCGCGGTCTTTAGAGAAAAGGCAGAAGAAGATCCTCGAAGGCGTTACGAACGGCATCGACACGCTCGAGAAGTTCGTGACCCAGATCCTCGACTGGACCCGCTCCGGCAAGATCAATCTGAAAGCCTACAGCATCAGCAACATCATCGAGGGGCTTATATTCAACCGGAAAGAACAGTGCGCCGTCCAAGGCGTCAAGGTGAGGACGTCCTTCGACACCGATCACGATACTCTCGTCATCGACGGCATCCAGATCCGGCAGCTCATCGAGAACCTTATCGAGAACGCCCTCGATGCCATGCCTGACGGCGGCGTGCTCACCGTTTCGACCTCTTATGTACCCGGGCATGTTTTCAAGACAGGGATTTCCGAATATGTTTCGGATGCCATCGAGATCAGCGTCGAGGACACCGGGTCGGGAATCGAGGAAGACGACCTGCAGCAGATCTTCCAGCCTTTCTATACGAAGAAGTCGCGGGGAACGGGCTTAGGCCTTGCCCTGGTTCAGAAGATCGTCGAGATGCATCATGGAGAGGCGGATGTCTCCAGCAGGGTCGGTGTCGGCTCCCGATTCGCCATCCGGCTTCCCATGGATCAGGCGGTCAGGAAGCAGGGCGGCAGGGATAAGAAAAAGGATCCGGTATGAAGAAGAGCACCTCATCAACACCTGTCGGGGAAGAGACGTACAATCAGGGGAAAAAGAAGATCCTCATCGTGGACGATGAGCAGGTTTTTCTGGAACAGCTCAGAGAAGCCCTCCAGTATTCCAGTCTCGATATCGAGATAGATACGGCGAGCGACGGGATCGAAGCCCTCGAGAAGATCGAGCTCACCCGTCCCGACATCGTGATCACGGACATCAAGATGCCCAGGATGGATGGGTATACGCTCCTCAAGGAGATCCAGAAGAAGCATCCCTCGATCTATGTCGTGATCATCACGGCATTCGGGTCTGTATCAGGGGCCGTGGAAGCCATGAAATACGGCGCTTACGATTTCCTCGAGAAGCCGTTCAACATGAACACCCTGGAGCTCTCCCTGGCGAAGATCATCCGCCAGCAGGAGATCCTGAGGGAGAACATCGAGCTCAAGGGAAGGATCGTCCAGTATGCCGAGGGGCTCGATCAGCTCGTGGGTGCAAACCCGAAGATGCAGAAGCTCTACGACCAGATCATCACGGCTGCGGACACCAACCTCACCGTGCTCATCCTCGGGGAAACCGGCACGGGCAAGGAGCTCGTCGCCCGCTCCATCCATTCCCGAAGCGACAGGAAAGCGAAGCCGTTCATGACCATAAACTGCGCCGCAGTGCCCGAGAATCTTCTCGAGTCGGAATTCTTCGGCCATGAGAAGGGCGCCTTCAGCGGGGCCATCACCCAGCGGATCGGAAAATTCGAAAAGGCCCATACGGGGACGCTGTTCCTCGACGAGATCGGGGACATCCCCCTCGATCTCCAGGCGAAGATCCTGCGCGTCCTCGAAGACGGAAAGATCACGCGGCTGGGTAGCAACAAGGAGATCGATCTCGATTTCAGGATCATCTGCGCGACCAACAGACCCATCCAGGATATGATAAAGAAGGAACTGTTCCGGGAAGACCTCTTCTACCGCATCAGTGTCTTCCCGATCATCATCCCGCCTCTACGGGAGCGCAAGGACGACATATCTCTCCTCGTCGACCACTTCATCAAGAAGTACTCGGACAAGTTCAATTCTCCCGTCAGGGGGGTGTCGCGGGAGGCCATGAGCCAGCTTCTCTCCTATTCCTGGCCCGGCAATGTCAGGGAGATGGAGAACGTCATCCAGCGGGCAATGGTGTCGAGCCGCTCGGAAAGAATCGAGTATTTTCCTGACCTGGGCAAGAACCTCCACGAATACGTGTCGAGCCCCGAGCAGGATGCGGCCGAGGCCCCGACGATCTGGGTCGATGCCGGAGACGGGGCGGATTACCACTCGATAAAGCGGACCCTCCTCGAACAGTTCGAACGTAAATACTTCGAGCATCTCCTGAACAAGCACGGCGGCGTCATTGCCGAAGCTGCCAGAGAATCGGGCCTCAACTACAAGACATTCTATCTCAAGGCTGAAAAGTACAACCTCACGAAGAAGAGATCGAGCCAGGATTCCTGATCGTCCCCATTGCCGGTCGGTAGAGTGCAGATGAAAGAACGAGACATGCGAGCGGACAGATTCGGATGAAGATCGCAGGCAACAGGACCGTCATCCTGATAGTGGCATCGCTCTCATCCTTCCTGACGCCGTTCATGGGCTCTTCGGTCAGCGTCGCACTGCCGTCCATCGGCAAGGCCTTTTCCCTGGATGCGCTCACCCTGGGCTGGATTTCCACTTCCTATCTCATCGCCTCTTCGGTTTTTCTCCTTCCCCTGGGAAGGGCGGCAGACATCTACGGGAGGAAGCGGATTTTCATCTGGGGTATCGCCCTCTACACGGTGAGCTCAATCCTCATTGTCCTGTCCCCCCTTGCCAGCATACTCATCACCTTCAGGGTCCTGCAGGGGCTCGGAAGCTCGATGGTCTTCGGAACAGGCACGGCCATCCTCATAGAGGCCTATCCTCCCGAGGAAAGGGGGAGGGTGCTCGGCATCAATGTGGCCGCCACCTACCTGGGGCTGTCGCTGGGGCCGTTCCTGGGCGGTATCCTCACGGGGAGTTTCGGCTGGGAGAGCGTCTTCCTGTCCGTTGTTCCCATAGGGCTCGCAGTGCTCATCCTCGCCCTGAAAGGAATCGATGAGAGGGGCCGAGGAGAGGGACCGGGGGGGTTCGACATGGCAGGCTCGCTCATCTATTCGGTAAGCCTCATCGGGGTGATGTACGGGTTTTCGAAGATCCCCGGCCAGATAGGCTTTACCCTGACCTTTGCCGGTGCGGCAGGTCTTCTGCTCTTCGTCGTATGGGAGAGCAAGGTGGAAGGTCCCGTGCTCGATATGAGCCTCATGACCCGCAACAGGCAGTTCGCCTTTTCGAATCTGGCAGCGTTCATTCATTACAGCTCCACCTTTGCCGTCACCTTTCTCATGAGCCTCTACCTCCAGGAGGTCAGGGGGATGAGCCCCGAAGGCGCAGGCCTCCTCCTGGTTTCGCAGCCCCTTGTCATGATGTTTTTCTCCCCGCTTGCAGGCAGGCTTTCCGACAAGATCGAGCCGCGGTTCCTCGCATCGCTGGGCATGGCCGTCACCTGCCTCGGACTCATCATGCTGGTGTTCCTCCCCGAGCCCGCCTCCCTGATGAATATCCTGCTGCCGCTGACGGTTATGGGGTTTGGATTTGCACTCTTTTCATCACCCAACACCAATGCGATCATGAGCTCTGTCGACAAAAGGGCGTACGGGCTTGCTTCGGGAATGATCGCCACGATGCGGCTGACTGGGCAGACGGCGAGCATGGGCATCGTTCTCGTCCTGTTCGCGGTCTTTATCGGGCAGAACAGGATATTGCCCCATGTATTTCCCGATTTCATAAAGAGCATGAAGGCCGGCTTCCTCATCTTCTCCCTTTTGTGCGCGGCCGGTGCTGCCGCTTCCATGGCACGGGGTAGGATCCATGAGGCAAAGGACGGTTCATTCCGGGGATAGGCAACGATGTCCGCCGATGAGGGCTCGTACCTGCCCTCGAAGGTGCTTCGTCCTTGATAAAGGGTCGGGAAATCCGTACTACATATATTTTATCAAGAGCAGGGGAGGGAGGCCAGGAAGGATTTCATGAGCGCTGATCAACCGGTTCGTAACGAATGGGTGAAACTGGAGCATGGCGATGCCCTGATCGCAGTGGACTTGCAGAACGATTTCATGCCGGGAGGGGCCTTGGGGGTCCGGGAAGGGGACACCATCGTGGAGGGAGTAAACTCCGTGATGGAGCTCTTCAGCAGGGGGGGACTCACCGTGGTGCTGACGCAGGACTGGCATGTTCCCGAGCATTATTCCTTTGCCTCAGCCCATGAGGGGAGGAATCCCTTCGATCTCTACGAGGCCTCGGGACTTGGCCCTGTCCTCTGGCCCGATCACTGCGTGCAGGGAAGCGAAGGCTCGGATTTCAAGAAAGGCCTGAAGACCGTCTTTGCCAATGCCATCATCAGAAAGGGTTATCACAAGACGATCGACAGCTATTCCGCTTTCATAGAGAACGACAAGAAGACTCCCACCGGCCTCGAAGGCTACCTCAGGTCGCGCGGAGTGGAGCGGATATTCATCTGCGGACTCGCACTCGATTACTGCGTCTTCTTCACGGCAGTAGACGGGATCAGACTCGGATTCAAGGTGTACGTCATCGTGGAGCTGACCAAGCCGGTGGGATCGCCTCCTGAGAGCATCTCCATCGCGATGGAAACCATGACGGATAAAGGCGTCCACTTTATCCATGCCGACGAGATAAGGCCTCGATCGTAGTGCCGAATGACGAGGCCTGCCTCATCGATTTCCCCGCGTGGATCTCTTCCATCTCCCGGATCGCGCTTCCCAGGACCTCTTTTACCGTATGATGGATCGTGATTCCGGAGACGGTCTTCTCGATGTCTTCCCTCAAGCATTCACCCAACGAGTTCATCCGGATGAGCGATCCGAACACGGAGTCGTTCATGTCGTGGATCGCGTTGAGAAAGTTTTTCAGGTTCGCCACCAGGATCGCTGCGTTCTGCTCGTGTCCGCTCTGCAATTCTGCGAGGCTCGAGTTGAAGTGACCGGCGATGTCCACGATGCTTGCGAGCATATGGGAGAGGACGTTCGTATCCGTCCGCGAGTCTTTCGACAATTCATAGATGCTGCCGGAGATCGTATCCAGGGCGGCCCCTTCGTTTCCTATGCGGGCAGCCTTGATGCGGGCGTTGAGCGCGATGAGCTTGAGGCTCTGCCCGAGCGTTTCGATCTCTTCGACGAAGATCGACATCTCAGAGACCATCGAGCTCACGGATGACATGGTATGGGTCAATCCGGTCTGGTCGCCGACGTTCTCGTTCAGGCGCTCGATGACCGCCGATATTCCCAGGTCCAGCTCCTCCATGAAGGTGAGACCTTCGATGCCGGAAGCCCAGGCAACCTCGCGGGTTTTTTCCAGCAGCTCCAGGATATGCCCGGAAACCGCCTCCATGCCCTTAATGAGGTTCTCGATCCCCGCGTGAACCTCTTCGCAGGAGCTTTTCAGCTTGGCGCCCTGGAGAGAGCAGACCTCGCCGATAAGGCCCGATTTCTCCGCCTCCGTGAGGGTCTCCGAATCGAGGCTTTCCTGAAGCGTATGCAGGACCGTCCGCACGTCGGCAATCTGCCGTGAGGGGATATCGTGGAGCTGGAGCGAAGCGATGATGCCGCCGATCTTTTCCACGATCTCCTGTGACCTCGAGGCTATGGAATGTGCTGCACCGGCTGCCGTGTCATGCCGTGCGAGAAGGGTTCTGTAGTTCGATACGGAGTGATCCAGCATGGCGGCAGCCTGAGCCCGATGAGCCTTTCTGTACCGAAGGAAGTCTGCAAGTGCCCTTTCGATGAGGGCCGACAGAGTGTGAGATTTTTCCTGGATCTGGGATGATTTGTCGAGGATCCTCCGGGAGAGCGATTTCACGTCATTGGTGAGTGACGAAAAGCCGGTCTCGCTGTTGATGATATGGGCATTTTCCACGCGTGTGAAAAAGCCCAGTATGTCCAGATTCAGGACGAGCATCCTGAACTTTTCCAGATACGAGGTGACCTTTCCCAGGGTGGCGAGATACTCTTCGAGCCCCTGTGATATCCTGTCGAAGCCGGATTCCGACTTTTCAAGGTGGATTTTCAATTCATCGAGAATATGGGAGAGGCCCGTGACGGCGGTATTGATCCCGCTGCCGGATACGGCGTGGAGAATCCCGGTGGTGAGCTCGGACATGGCGGTAAAGCGCGCATGGATGTCACACAGCTTTTCCTTCACCTTGAGGAAATCGTCTTCGGAAGCTGAGCAGAGGCTCTCGAGCCGGCCGTTTACTTCCGTGATTGCTTTCTTGAGATCACGGGTCTCCTGTCCTCTTTGTCCGTCCAGGCGGCTCCCCCTCGACGACAGGGGCTGCGAGCGTCTGGAAAAGATATTCTTTATGAGCTCCTGCCTCATCGCAAGCATTCCTCTGCCGGAGCATCCACTATCAGCACCTTCTTCTTTCACTTGAGGAAAGTATCGGCGTGCGTTTCAGATTATTTTAATCTTTCTTTATAGGAATGCGGAACCTCGGCAGGCTGTTCAACGCAATCTTCGGGAGCTCGACCTGCAAGATACCTCTT
>ENA-UPSM01006298-UPSM01006298.1-activated-sludge-metagenome-genome-assembly--contig:-NODE-6298-length-11156-cov-7.920998_pt1 | contig 11156 bp, 10 predicted proteins | sample MGYA00238181_ERZ773283 | MGnify/ENA primary metagenome ERZ773283 (study PRJEB29023, sample SAMN05720199) | activated sludge metagenome | isolation source: Anaerobic digester | place: Japan... | reverse complement strand
TCTTCACGATCAACGGCTTTCCCTACGGCGCGTTCCACGGCACCCGCGTGAAGGAACAGGTCTACGCGCCCGACTGGTCCACACCCGAGCGCCTCGCGTACACCTGCCACCTCTTCGATCTGCTCGCCGTGCTCGCGCGGCCCGAGGCCGGCGGCAGCGTCAGCACCGTACCGGGCTCATTCAAGGCCTTCGTCGCCACCGATCCGGCACGCCGCGAAGCCATCTTCGCCAACCTCGCCGCCTGCGCGCGCCACGTCGCCGCGCTCGCCGCCCGCACCGGGCTCGACCTCCACCTCGGCCTCGAACCCGAGCCGCTCTGCCAGCTCGAGACGACCGAGGAGACCGTCTCGTTCTTCGCCGAGTGGTGTGCCCGCACACCCGACGCCGCCGCGCTCGCACCCCACCTCGGCGTGAACTACGACTGCTGCCACCTCGCGGTCGAGTTCGAGGAACCCGCCGCCGCGCTCGACCGCCTCGCCGCCGCCGGCATCCGCCTGAGCAAACTCCACCTCAGCTCCGCGCTGCGGGTGCGGCCCGATGCCGCCGGCCGCGCCGCGCTCGCCGCCTTCGTCGAGCCCACCTACCTGCACCAGGTCGTCGCCACCGAGCGCGGGATCGTGCGCCAGCGTTTCGCCGATCTGCCCGAGGCGTTGGCCGCCGCCGAGGCGCAGCCGCCCGGCGCCGACACCGAGTGGCGCATCCATTTCCATGTGCCGCTGCACGCCGCGCCCGCCGCGCCGCTCGGCGACACCCGCGACCACCTGCTCGGCACGCTCGACTGGCTCGCCGCACACCCCGCCGCCTGCCGCCACCTCGAGATGGAAACCTACACTTGGGCCGTGCTGCCGCCAGAGTTCCAGCTGCCGGTCGAGGAGCAGATCGTACGCGAGTACGCGTGGACGCTCGCCGCCTGCGCGCAACGCGGACTCGCCACCGCGTAGTCCGGCCCCACCATGGGCGGTTTCAATGGCCCAAGTAACGGTAACTCAGACAGGTCACAGAGGCAGAGGAGAGACGGAGGAGATCACAGAGAGAAACTTGTCGAAGCCGTGGCCCGGTCTGGCCTATTCGCGAGATGGGGCGCGTCTTTGCTGACTGTACTCTCTCCCATGTCTCTGTGTTCTCCTGCGCTATCTCTGTGACCTCTGTGTCCAACTGCTTCACTTAGGATGACCGCCGCTCCACAACGCCCGCTCGCCCTCGCCTGGCTCGACTTGGCGCGCGCCGGAAATTTTCCGTCGGTGGCAAGCAACGTCATGGCCGCCTTCGTGTTGTCCGCCGCCGCACCGCTGCACGGTGGCCAACTCGCCACCGCCCTCGCGGCCGGCGCGCTCGTCTACGCCGGCGGGGCGACCATCAACGACGTGGCCGATTCCGGCTTCGACGCGGTGAAGCGCCCCGAGCGCGCCATCCCGCGCGGCACGATCGCGCGCAACACCGCCGGTTTCGTCGGCACCGCCCAACTGCTCGCCGGCGCCGCCGTCCTTGTCGCCTGTGGTGCCTCCTGGATCGGCGCCGCCGCGCTCGTGCTCCTCGTCGTCTTCTACGACTGGCTGCACAAACGCTGGGCCGGCAGCGTCGGCCTGATCGCCGGTTGCCGCGCCGCGCTCGCGCTCACCGTCGCCACACTTCCGGGGCACACGCTCACGCCCGCCGTGCTCGGCTGGGTCGCCGCGCTCTGGCTCTACATCGTCGTACTCAGCGTGCTTGCGCGGCGCGAGTACGCGCCCGGCGCCCCCGCGGCGAGCCTCGCTGGCGCGGTGCGCTGGCTCCTCGCCTGCATCCCGTTGGTCGATGCTATCGCGTTGCTCGCTTTCGGCGTCTGGCCATGGGCGCTCGCCTGTGCCACGATGATTCCCCTCGGCCGCGCCGCCCAGCGGCTGCTCGCCGCCGACTGACGCCATGCCCGATCTCCCCGCCAACCTCGCGCAGACGCTGACCGTACCCTTCGAACACCGGTTGCTCTTCACACGCGACGTCTTCGCGCCGGAGAACGCCACGCTCGCACAGGTGCTCACGCCGCGCGGAGCCGGCGAACGCGTGCGGATGTTCGTGGTCTGCGACGAGGGCCTGCGCGCCGCGTGGCCGTCGCTCGCCGAACAGATCGTCGCCTGGTTCTCCGCTCACTCCGCGGCCGCCGAGTTGGCCGCGCCGCCACTCGCCTTGCCCGGCGGCGAGAACGTGAAGAACACCTTCGCTCCGCTGGAGCAGCTCTGGGCCGCCATCGCCGCCGTGCATCTCTGCCGCCACTCGTACATCGTCGCGGTTGGCGGCGGCGCGTTGCTCGACCTCGTCGGCTTCGCCGCGGCCACGGCGCACCGCGGCATCCCGCTGATCCGAATCCCCACCACGAGCCTGAGCCAAGGCGACAGCGGCGTGGGCGTGAAATGCGGCGTGAACCTCTTCGGGAAGAAGAACTGGCTCGGGGCGTTCGCCGCGCCGCACGCGGTGATCAACGACTTCGCGTTCCTCCGCACGCTGCCGCCGCGCGAGCGCCGCGCCGGCCTCGCCGAGGCCGTGAAGGTCGCGCTGATCCGCGACGCCGCCTTCTTCGCGACGATCTGCGCCCACGCCGACGCCCTTGCCTCCGACGACCACACCGCCTTCGAGGAGACCATCGCGACCAGCGCGCGGCTGCACTTCGAGCACATCGCTGGCGGCGACGATCCGTTCGAGCGCGGCTCGGCGCGTCCGCTCGATTTCGGCCATTGGGCCGCGCACAAGCTCGAGCAGCTCTCCGGCTTCCGCCTCGGCCACGGCGACGCCGTCGCCATCGGTCTCGCGCTCGATCTCACCTACGCGCGCCGCACCGGCCTGCTCGATGCCGCGACCTACAAACAGGCCCTCGCGTTGCTGCACCGCTTCGGTTTCGCCCTGCACGCACCTGAACTCGAACAACGCCGCGCCGACGGCCACCGCGCCGTGCTCGACGGCTTGGAGGAGTTCCGCGAGCACCTCGGCGGCCGCCTCAGCATCCCGATGATCCGTGCGCCCGGCGTGCGGGTGGATCTGCACACCATCGACCTGGCCGCACTTGAGGCTGCGGCCGACGAACTCCGCGACCGCCATGGCTGAGCGCACCGTCATCCTCGACGTCGTCGGCCTCACCCCGCGCCTGCTTGGGCCAGCCATGCCGCGGCTGACCGCGTTCGCCGCGCAGCACGGCCGGCAGAGCATCCGACCGGCTTTGCCCGCCGTCACCTGCACCGCGCAAAGCACCTACCTCACCGGCCTGCCGCCCGCGCAGCACGGCTGCGTCGCCAACGGATGGTACGACCGCGCGCTCGCCGAGCACCACTTCTGGAAGCAGTCGAACGCCCTCGTGCAGGGCCCGAAGCTCTGGGAGACGTGCCGCGCCGCGCGCCCAGGCTTCACCTGCGCAAAGCTCTTCTGGTGGTACAACATGTACTCCAGCGCCGACTGGTCGGTCACGCCGCGCCCGCTGTATCCGGCCGACGGACGGAAGGTCTTCGACATCCACACGCACCCGGCCGACCTGCGGCCGGCGCTCAAGCGCGAGCTCGGGGCCTTCCCGTTCCCCACCTTCTGGGGACCGATGGCCGGACTGCCGTCGTCGCAATGGATCGCCGCCAGCGCGCGCTGGATCGAGGAGCAGCACCAGCCCGACCTGTCGTTGGTCTACCTGCCGCACCTCGACTACAACCTCCAGCGTCTCGGCCCCGACGATCCGCGCTGCGCCGAGGATTGCCGCGCGATCGACACGCTCGTGGGCGAACTGCTCGACTTCTACGCGCAACGCGGCGTGCGGCCGGTGGTGCTCTCCGAGTACGGCATCGTGCCGGTGCGCCGCGCCGTGGCGCTCAACCGCGTGCTCCGCGCCCGCAGCTGGCTCACGGTGAAGGACGAGCTCGGCCGCGAAACGCTCGACTGCGGCACCAGCGCCGCCTTTGCGATCGCTGACCACCAAGTCGCGCACATCTACGTGCGCGATCCGGCCCTCATGCCCGCGGTGCGCGCCGCCCTCGCGGCCACACCCGGCGTGGCGCAAGTGCTCGACCGCGCCGCGCAGCGCGAGCTCGGCCTCGATCACGCGCGCAGCGGCGATCTCGTCGCCCTCGCCGAGGAGGACAGCTGGTTCACCTACTACTACTGGGAAGACGACGCGAAGGCCCCGGACTTCGCGCGCTGCGTCGATATCCACCGCAAGTACGGTTACGACCCGGTCGAACTCTTCGTCGACCCGCAGCTCACGTTCCCGAAACTGCGCGTCGCCACGAAACTGCTGAAGAAGGCGCTCGGCTTCCGCATGTTGATGGACGTCATCCCGCTCGATCCCTCGCTCGTGAAGGGTTCGCACGGCGTCTGCCCGCGCGACGAGCGCGACTGGCCGGTGCTGCTCGGTGCCGGAGCGTCAGATACCCCGCTCGCCGCAACCGCCGTGCACGACAAGTTGCTGGACCTCTGCCTGCGCTGACGGAGAGCGCGCCGGAATTGTGCGGACGGATCAGTCCTCGTCCTCGGCACGGCGGCGCGGGGCGACGGGCTGGCCGGTGAGGGCGGCGAAGCGCTCCTCGAAGTCGACGCGCTGGAGCTCGGCGATGAGCGGGTCGATCGCCCCCTCCATGATCTGCGGGAGGCTGTGGAGCGTGAAGCCGATGCGGTGGTCGGTGCAGCGGCTCTGCGGAAAGTTGTAGGTACGGATACGCTCGGAGCGGTCGCCGGTGCCGATCTGGCTGCGCCGTTGTGCGGCGTACTTGGCGCGTTCCTTCTCCTGCTCGGCCTGGAGAAGGCGGGAGCGCAGGACGGACATCGCGCTGGCCTTGTTCTTGAGCTGGGAGCGGCCGTCGGCGCAGTAGACCATCAGGCCGGTGGGCTTGTGGATGATGCGCACGGCCGAGTCGGTGGTGTTGACGCCCTGCCCGCCCGGGCCGCTGGCGCGCTGCACGGTGATCTCGAGGTCCTGCGGGTCGATCTTCACGTCGACCTCCTCGGCCTCGGGCAGCACGGCCACCGTGACGGTGGAGGTGTGGATACGACCGCTGCCCTCGGTGACGGGGACGCGTTGCACGCGGTGGACGCCGCTCTCGAACTTGAGCTGCTTGTAGACCTCGGTGCCGGTGACGAGGAAGATGGCCTCGCGGCAGCCGCCGCGCTCGCTCGGGCTGGTGGAGAGCGGCTCGACCGTCCAGCCGCGGCCTTCCGCATACTTCTGATACATGCGGGCGAGTTCGCCGGCGAAGAGCGCCGCCTCCTCGCCGCCGGTGCCGGCGCGGATCTCGAAGACGGTGTTGCGGGAGTCGGTGGGCTCCGGCGGGATCATCGCAACGAGCACCTCGCGTTCGAGCGCCTCGCGGCGGGCGGCGAGGGTCGGCAGTTCGGCGGCGGCGAGCTCGCGCAGATCGGGGTCGGCGGACTGGTCCTTGGCGAGCGCGGTGTTCTCCACCAGGTCGCGGCCGAGGCGCTGCCACTCGGCGTGTTGCTCGAGGAGCGAGGCGAGGCGCTGGTTCTCGCGGGTGACCTCGGCGGCGAGGCGCGGGTTGGCGTAGAAGCCCGGGTCGGCCATCTGGGCGTCGAGTTCCTCTTTGCGGCGGCGGAAGGGCGCGATGTCGGGCAGTGCGGGCATGTCGGCGGGCCGGGTGGAAAATGTGCGTTGCGGAGGCGTGGGCATGGGGCTTTTCTGCGGGGGACGCAAGGCCGCGGCCGTTACCCGGCGATGCGGCGCCCAACCCACGGCCATGGCCACCTCGCTGATCACGCAAAACATCATCGCCTGCATCTGGGACTTCGACAAGACGCTCATCCCGGAGTACATGCAGACCCCGCTGTTCCGCCGGTACGGAATCGTGGAGCAGGACTTCTGGCAGGAGACCAACGCGATGATCGAGGAGTACCGGCGGCGCGGTTACCACGTCTCCGGCGAGAACGGCTACCTCAACCACCTGCTCACCTACGTGAAGCACGGACGGCTGCGCGGGTTGAACAACAAGATCCTGCGCGAGTGCGGGCGCGAGATCCGCTTCTACCCCGGGCTGCCGGAGTTCTTCGCGACCGCCCGCGAGTGGGTGCGCGAGAAGCCGGAGTTCACCAAGCACGAGATCAAGCTTGAGCACTACATCGTGAGCACCGGTCTGGCGGAGATGGTGCGCGGCAGCGCGATCGCGCCGTTTGTCGACGGCATCTGGGGCTGCGAGTTCATCGAGAACCCGCTGCCGCCCGGCTTCGTGGGCCAGAAGGAATTCGAGATCGAGGCCGAGGCGGAGATCGCCCAGATCGGCGCGGTCATCGACAACACGACGAAGACGCGCGCGTTGTTCGAGATCAACAAGGGCACGAACAAGAACGCCGAGATCGACGTGAACGCGAACATCGCGCCGGAGGACCGGCGGATCCCGTTCCAGAACATGATCTACATCGCCGATGGCCCAAGCGATGTCCCCAGCTTCTCCGTGGTGAAGAAGAACGGAGGGAAAGCCTACGCCGTCTACAACCCGGACAACGCAGCCGAGTTCGAACAGAACGACCGCCTGAGGCAGGTCGACCGCATCGACCACTACGGCCCGGCCGACTACACGGCAACAAGTCCAACCGCACGTTGGCTGAAGATGCATGTCCAGGCCATGTGCGCGCGGATCGCCGGGGACCGGGAGAGCGACATCTCGCGCAAGGTCTCGCGTCCGCCGCGACACCTCAATGTGAAGCCGGAAAAGAAAAACCCTGCAGCGCCCAAGGCGGTGCAGGGTGAATTGCTGACGGAAGAGCCGGGAAACGGTGGGCGGTAGCCAGCGAGCGGTGGACCGTGTGCGTCGGGTTTCCACAGCGCCGGAGCCGGCGAACCGCTCCGACTCCGGCGTCCCGGGTTACGGAGTCAGGATGATGCGCGCCATCGGGGCACGGTAGGAGATCGACGCGGCGATCGTGGAACGTTCGAGTTCGCGGGCGATGTTGACCACGCGTTGGGCATACTGGCGGCTGGACCGCGGAACCCGACCGGAGACGACCGCCCCGATGCCGGCGTTCCACGCCATGGCAATGTTGTAGGTGGTCGCCGGCACACCGTTGCGGCGGAGTTGGCGGCTGAGCCAGTCGTAATGGGCGACGGCGACCTGGTCGGCATGGGCGCGAACCAAGGCGTGGCGGAACGGCTTGCGCGTGTGCATCCGCCAGGTGCTCTGGCGGAATTGGTAGGCACCCAGCTCGCCATGCGCCCCCGGCCGCGAGGTGTTGTGTGGGTTCTCGATCAGGTGGATGGCCTGAAGCGTCTCCCATTGCTCAGCAGCCCAGAGGCTGCTCGCGCTGCAGACGAGCACCACAGCCACAAGGAGTCGGATTGTTTGTCGGATCATAGCATGTCTTTCTGTTCGGTGTTTCATGGCCACTGGCTGGTGTGGCCACGGGCACTGGACTTGACCTGCTTTTTACAGCAGGGGCGCGCACAAGTACCCGAGCGAGCGGCTCCGACAAGCCGCGATTCCCTACCGGCCCCGGGGATGGAACCGGGAATGTTGCTCGGTGAGCCGCGTTGTCTCGACGGCGGTGTAGATCTGGGTGGTGCCGATGTCGGCATGCCCGAGCATCTCCTGGATCGCCCGCAAATCCGCCCCGCCGGAGAGGAGATGAGTCGCAAAAGAATGCCTAAGTAGATGGGGCTTAACGGCCTGCGGTAAACCGGCCTTCTGCGCATACCCCTTGATCAACACCCAGATCGTCTTGCGCGAAATCGCGCACCCGCGCGCGGACAGGAAAACGGCGCTGCCTGTCCGCGGTTTGACCAATCCCGGGCGACCGGCGGCGAGGTAGGTGGCGACGGCCTCGGCGGCGCTCCGGCCGACCGGCACCACACGCTCCTTCGCGCCCTTGCCGAAGATCCGCACAAATCCCTGCTGGAGGTCGATTTGTTGCAGGGTAAGGCCCGCCAGTTCGGAGACCCGCAGGCCGCTCGAATAGAAGAGCTCAAGGATGGCTCGGTCGCGCAGGCCATGCGCGGTACCCGCGGTCGGCGCGGCGAGCAGCTTCTGCATGTCGGCGATACTGAGGGTCACCGGCAATTTGCGCATCACTCTCGGCCCCTCGACAAGCTCCGTAAAGTCTTTCCGGCAAACACGTTCCTTCACCAGATAGCGGGCCAGCATCCGGACCGCCGAGAGTTTCCGCGCCAAACTGGAGACCGCCACGCCACCCTCAGACAGGCAGTAGAGCCAGTCCGACACATTCGCGCCCACCACCCCACTCCAGTTTGTAATCCCCCCCCGAAAAAGGGTTTCGGCGAACTGAAGCAGGTCGGTCTGGTAGGCCGCGAGGGTGTTGCGCGACAAACCGCGTTCGAGTTCGAGATACGCGAGGAACCCGTCGACCTGCTCACGCAAGGCGCCCGGCAGGGGAGTCCCCGGCGAAGAGCCGGCACGTTGGGCGGAGCCGGGCATCGTCGATACCGCCCGGCCGGGACTCAGCGGCGGCGAAACGGGGGCCGTGCGCCGGCCGGCGCCTGGGTGCGCACGCGATAGGTGATCCGCGCCTTCTCCAGATCGTACGGGCTCATCTCCATGCGCACCATGTCGCCCGCCATGATCTTGATGAAATGCTTCCGCAGCTTGCCGGAGATATGGGCGAGCACCGTGTGCCCGTTGGTCAGCTCGACCCGGAACATGGTGCCGGGAAGAACGGCTACGATCTTTCCCTCAACCTCGATAACGTTGCCTTCAGACATGGGTGGAGGATACGGCGGAGAACAGTGGAAGTGAATGCATGCGAATCGTGCGCAGGTACTTGCGGGAAAGCCATTGAATGCCCGCCCGCGCCCCGGTAAGTCAAGGCTCCATTCGCCGCCACCTCCGATGAGCCAACCGCCCGCCCCGCGTCTCGACTGCCCGTTTCCCAAACTGCATCTCTCGCAGCTGTATCGGGACGATCGTTTCTTCATGAGCCTCGCCTACAACCACGCCGTCGACGCATGGCGCGAAGACGAGGTGCCCATCGGGGCGATCATCGAATGCGGCGGCGAGGTGATCGGCGCCGCGCACAACCAGGTCGAGCACAGCGACGACCCCACCGCCCACGCCGAGATCCTCGCCATCACCCAGGCCGCGCGCGCAATCGGCGACTGGCGGCTCGAGGGAGCGACGCTCTACGTCACCAAAGAACCGTGCCCGATGTGCTCGGGGGCCACGATCATGTCGCGCCTCAAACGCGTGGTCTTCGCCGTGCCCGACCCGAAGATGGGCTGCCTCGGCGGCGCGACCGACCTCGCCGCCCTGCCCCGCGTCAACCACCGCCCGGTACGCGAAAACGGGATCCTCGAAACCGAATGCCGCGAACTGCTCCAGGCGTATTTCCGCCTGAAACGCGCCACGCCCACCGGCGGCGGCGAGCCCGGCCCGAGCGGCGCCGCGCCGGCGCCGGAGCCCTGAACGCTAATCCTGTTGCGCGGTCCCATAAGCCGCCCAGCCAACTTCGCCAACCGTTTGACGTCGCCGCCCGCCGGCGACACATTCCGCGCCGTCCAAAAACCTCGAATCAGAACACAACCATGCCCTTCGAACTGCCCAAGCTGCCCTACGCCTTCAACGCCCTCGAGCCGCACATCGACGCTCGGACGATGGAGATCCACTGGAGCAAGCACCACCAGGCGTACATCACCAACGCCAACAACGCCCTCAAGGACCAGCCCGCCCTCGCCGCGCTCGACGTCCTCACGCTCATCGCCGATCTCTCCAAGGTGCCCGAGTCCATCCGCGGCGCGATCCGCAACAACGCCGGCGGCCACGCCAACCACTCGTTCTTCTGGCAGATCCTCGGCCCGGCCGCCGGCGGCGCGCCGAAAGGCCAACTCGCCGCGGCGATCGACGCCACCTTCGGCGGGATCGACAAGCTCAAGGAGGAGTTCGCCAAGGCCGCCACCACCCGCTTCGGTTCCGGCTGGGCCTGGCTCGTCGTCACCGCGGACAAGAAGCTGGCGATCGGCTCCACCGCCAACCAGGACAGCCCGCTGATGGGCAAGGCGATCGCCGGTTTCGAGGGCAAACCCGTGCTCGGCCTCGATGTCTGGGAGCACGCCTACTATCTCAACTACCAGAACCGCCGGCCCGACTACGTCGCCGCCTTCTGGAACGTGGTGAACTGGGACGCCGCCGAGGCCAACTACCTCGCCGCACTCCGGTGAGCCTTGCCGGCGGCGCGCCTCCCGCGTGCCGCCCTCGACTTCCCACGGCCATACAACAAAGCCGCGCGATTCGTTCGCGCGGCTTTTTGTTTTCCCGAGGGCGGTGTGGCTCCGCGGCGCGGAACGGTGCCGCGCTGCGAGGCATACCCGGCAGGTCCGGTCTCCGCACGGACCCTTCGGATTCGCGCCGGCATGCCACCGCTCCCGTCCACCGCGGCCGGTCGCAGACCGGCCCTGCCGGCGCTTCAGCGCTTCAGGTAGTTCACCTGCGAGACCTGGCCGATCGACGAGGGGCTGATCGCGGTGGCCTTGCCGGTCTCCGTATCGAGGATCTTGATCTGACGCGAGCTGCCGGTGCGCACGGTGTACACCAGGTGGCGCCCGTCGGCCAGCCAGCACGGCTCGATCGCATCGCCGCCGCCCCTGGTCACGATCCGGCTCTGGCGCGTGCTCAGGTCGTAGACCGCGACCTGGAACCCGCCGCCCACGCCGCAGGTGAAGGCGATCATGTTCGGCTTCGCCCGGCTCCAGTCCGGCTCGGCGCAGTAGCCGCTGATGTTGGTCGGGACCGGCGTCATCGCGCCGCCGGCGGCGGACATGGTGTAGAGCGCCGGCCGGCCGCCGCGATCGGAGGTGAAGATCAGGCGCGAGCCGTCGGGCGACCAGCACGGGCTGGCCTCGACACCGGGGGAGCTGGTCAGGCGGCGGAACGGCTTGCCCTGCGGCGAGCCGACGAAGATCTCCTGGTTGCCGGCGGCGGAAAGCACGGCGGCGACCCGGCCCCCATCGGGGCTGAAACGGCCACCGGAGTTCGTGCCCTTGAAGGTGGCGAACGGCACCCGTTGCGCGGTGGCCGGCGTCATGACAAAGATCTGCGCCGAGCCCGAATTGAAGAAGGAGGTGTAGATGATGCGCGAGCCGTCGGGCGACCAGCGCGGCATGAGGGCGTGGGCCCGGTCGTGGGTGATCTGCGTCGCCTCGCCGAAGAACAAGTCGGAGGTGTAGACCTCGCGGTGCCCGGTGCGTTCGCTGATGAAGG
>ENA-UPSM01006288-UPSM01006288.1-activated-sludge-metagenome-genome-assembly--contig:-NODE-6288-length-11168-cov-6.392423_pt1 | contig 11168 bp, 9 predicted proteins | sample MGYA00238181_ERZ773283 | MGnify/ENA primary metagenome ERZ773283 (study PRJEB29023, sample SAMN05720199) | activated sludge metagenome | isolation source: Anaerobic digester | place: Japan... | reverse complement strand
AGATGTAATAATTTTGAGTAGCTGGATCTATCCAAATAGACTTAGGTAAAACGCGTGCTCCTGATGAAAATTGTCCGATTGTTTTGTTATATAATCGATTGCCTACATTATCAAATTTATTAACTGTCATCTCATAATATCCTTCTGTAAGTAAATAAGCATTTCCTAAAGCATCTGTGGCAAGTGTATTTGAATATTCTGCATAAGAAAACAGTACGGCGATATTATTGTGCCACAAATAATTTCCGGAGGAGTTATACGCAACAAGATTTGCATTCCCGCCCAAAGAAAGAGCCACCCCTACACCTGGATCAAGATCGACCGCTCCATTATTGTTTGTTGCAACCAAGATGTCATTGTTGTTGTTTAACGTCATTGTTTTCACTTGCGTTTGATGTGCAGCATCTCCTATTGAAAACACCCACATTAAATCGGCATTACTATTGTATTTAGCAACGAAATAATCGTCGTATGTTTGTTGATGACTTCGTAAGGTATCGACGCTGGAGCTAGAGAAATCAAAATCAACTAAACCTAAATAATTTCCTAATACAACAATCTCATCGTTAGAGTTAACTTTAAGTTGTTTGATTTCGAATGTTGAAATACTTGGAACCCCTCTAAAATATTTTATCCAAATCAAATTTCCCGAACTTGTTGTTTTTGAAAGATAATAATTCCCAGTAGGATAACTATAGCTAGTATCTCCTGGACCACTAGCTGGATTCATATCTGCTACTCCATATATTCTTCCCGCTTGAATAATATTTCCGTAAGAATCAACATCGGCTGCATATACAAGGGCAAAAAATGAACTTGGTGATACAGGAGCATAAGCCCATTGGCAGGTAGGTATCTGAGCAATAGCTGTAAATGAAATAAATATTGAAAGTGCAAGTATCTTAAGTCGGAACATAAAACTTTTAATTTATTAGGGTTAAGCTAACAATTTTAACAAAAATTACATTACAAAAAGCACTATGGTCAAATTCGTGATTAACATTTATAAACAATTAAAAATATTATAGTCGGTATTAACTATCCCCTCAGTGACGCCAATACTTCGAGCCATGGTAACTATTTGTCCTCTATGGAAGCTTCCATGGTTGATAATATGAACTATATAATCATAACGACTTCGACTATTTTTTGCCCAAGGAACCTCCAAGTTTAATACTTCCAGAAGTTCCTGTTCAGAAAAGGCGGAATAGGTTTGTTTCATTGCTGCAGAGGATGTCAAAAGGTCTTCCATAATCCTTTCAACCTCTCCCTCATATACTGACCAATTAAAATTGCTTGTATCTTGACCCGTAATGAATAAAAACCAGAATTTTTGTCCTCTTAATATATGCTGTAGGGTGTAATCTATCGAAGGATAGCTGGATGCTGTTTTTTTATACAAAAGCTCCTTATCGAGCGTCTTTAACCAAGTAACTATTTCCGTATTGGCCCATTCGTTAAAGGCAGCGTAATTGGAAATTAAATTCTTTAATGACATAGCTTATTTATTATTTCTGGGGAGTTTTTGCTCGCCTTTTCTTATCGTTTTCATTCTTCTTAAGGAATAACAGAACATTCGAATATTTTAATGTATCGATTTTGGGATGAATTATAGGTATACTCCTCTCGATCAATATTCCATCCGTTTTCCTTGAGAATTTGTTTAAACTCCACTTCATTTAAGAATGGAAATAAACAGTCTTTATCTTTTTTAACCTTTCGCTTTACTAGAATTTCTTCAATGAATAATGAGCCTTCCGGTTGAAGAATTCTTTTGACGTCGCTTAGCATTTCTGCTTTATTTGAAAGTTCATGTATGACATCAAACATTAGCACCTTAGTGTACTTTTTATCGGGAAGAGTAGTTGACTTTTCGTTACCTATATGAAATGTAAAATGGGAAATATCTGTTTTTGAGTTTTTGAGTTTATTTAAATACACGGTTTTAGCGCATGAATTGCTATCGATGTCTTCAACAGTAAAAAAGCATTCAGGACAATCTTCTGCTACTCTCAGTATGGCAGAACCCTTACCGGATCCAATATCTACGATTTTATCTTGAGGATTTAATTTCAAAAATTGGCTGATGATATGAAAACGAGCTGCTCGAGTATTTGTGGAATCCGCTTCGACTAAACCATTGTTTTGTCCAAAGCTTAAAAAGGCAAAAAGGCAAAAAGCCGGAAGCATTCGAAATGAATAGTTTGTTACTTTATTGTATTGCTGAGTTTTAAGAATCATAAACAAGTTCCTATTCCGGACGGGTATTTAAACCCTGTAGATTTTTCTTTCAATTTTACCGCTCTTATTTCAATAGTAGAAGATGGCTTGTATTTAAACTCGGGGTTTCGTTGTGCGACTTCCATTGCCTCTTCGTGATTATCGGCATAAACATGATAATAACCTACATAGTGATTATTATTCTTCTCTTCCTCTACAATTCCCATTCCATTTACTGTAATGACTCCTGACAATTCATGAAGTGGTTGAGCAGCTATCAGTCGTTTCTCTTTCTTTAATGCGGCAATGTATTGCTCACATTCTTGTACAAATTTCAAGTGATTTTCTCCTGTAAGAGCATCCTTTTCGCGGATATCATTCTTAATGAGTAACAGATATTCGTTCATGTTGAAATTCTTTTAAGTTTTCACTGTACGAAATTTATTAACTGTAATACTTCGTATTTAACGAAGATATTTCACTGAATGGTTGCTACTATAATGATTAAAAGTACTTTTTTTTTGAATACGAAATCACATTTTTACAATTTTCCTTGAGATTTCTCGCCCGTTGACGTCTTTTAAGGTAATAGTATAGTGCCCTGATTTTAGTCCTCGTAAAGAAATGATGGTTAACCCATTGGTGTCAATATTCCCTCTTAACTTTTCTATTCCTTTATCATCAATAACTTGATAGGCTTTATACGTTCTTGTGTCTAATTGAACTCTAATTTCATCATGAGCAGGATTCGGATAAATTTTCACCTCTCCTTCTTTTGATGTTTCCGACAGTGCTGTTATCGCTTGACCGCAATTGTTGATGAATAATGAATCATTTCCTTTTTTATACGCTATAAGGCACGCTCCTGACTCAAACATCGTGCACAGGCTTCCTTGCCATATAAATCCTCCGGAAGCTCCTATTCCTTCGTACAACGATTTGTTGAATATAGCTGGTGGCAAATTAAAATGCTTAACAATTGTACTTCCTAAATAGATTGTGTCTATGCTTTGAATTACATACGGGGGATTAACACATCCATAGTTGCTGATCATGTTGGGCAGAGCTGAGCCAACATTTAAATTGAAATCGAATAGTAAGCTTTCTGAAGATTGCCCAGGGTAATAGAAATAAAATCTCTTTAACGTATCTTCCCTTAATCCGCCTTGATAAACATGTTGGTAGAAATTAACCAATAGAAACGAGTCTGTGAATGCGTCGAAGATTGAATCTAATTTATCCCAATACAATTTATGATAGATAGTTCCTGAAATTGTAGTATCACCATCAATAAAGTAGCGGTTATTGTCTTTGTAGATATTTATTCCGTCGATTGCTCCGAAAAACTCATACCAAGTACTTGTGCTATCAATATAATTTCCACTTTGGCCCTTTGAAATAAAGACACAGAAGAACAATAGAAATGTAAAAAAGTATTTCATGGTAGTAGGTTTGGTAGAATAAAGGTAATAAAAAAGAACTATATCTTTTCGATTTTCTTTGTTACCCCCTTTCCTGATTGTGTTGTCATCTTCAATAAATACAATCCCGGATTAAGTGATTCTATGTTTATATCACCTTCGCTGAATCCCTTCAAGAAAATAGATTCGTTTATTAGCAGTTTACCTTGAAGATCGAAAATAAGTACCTCTTCGAATTTTTCGTCTTCGGAAATACTTAATGTAAGGGTACGAGTTGTTGGATTTGGTCGAACTGCTGCAACAATATCCGGTTGTTTTATTGGTTGTAGGTCAGTAATAGTATTTATGGTATAAAGCTCTCTTCCCACTATTGCATTTAACAATGAAAAAGTATGTCTTGCTCCTACTTGCGACCATTGACCTAAGTACTGATTTGTAGCATTTACGACTGTTAGTTGATTTGTACCATTTGAAGTTCCATCGCTTTTCCATAGTTCGTAGTTAACTCCATCAGCAGAGGCAACAAAGAACATTGTGTTATTCGCCTTTATGCAATAATTATCGCTGTTAACTCCAGTTCCAACACCTGCGAAAATATCCTTAAGCAATGTTGTCCCTCCAATATTCCCGGTACTCGTGTAGAGTTCACGTCCGTATATGCCATTTATCATTGAAAAGACATAGTTTCCATAGAGCGCTGTCCATTGGCTAACAGTATTATTTGTTGCTCCTATATTTGAAATTTTCACTGTACCTGTATTGGTCCCATCAGTCCTCCACATATCATATGTGCTGCCATTGTCGCTTGCAACGAAGTATGCAATGTTTCCTTCTTTTACAATAAAATCTCCTGATCCGCTAAATGCAGAAGTAGTACCCGGTAGAATATCTTTTAGTACTTGAGTGTTCCCGAATGTCCCATCTGTAACCCACATCTCTCTTCCCCTCGTTGAACCACCATCATTCATAGTGAAAATAAAATGATTATTCAGTTTCGTCCAATGACCAATTGTGTTAGCAATTGATCCTGTATTTGACACTTTCAATGTATTAGACTGTGTGCCATCGGTACTCCATAATTCATAATTAGTACCATTATCGGTTGCAGTAAAATAAAGTATGTTGCCATCATTGTAAATAAAATCAGCTGCTCCATCTAATGAAGAAGCTAATCCATTACGTATGTCTTTTAATATTGTCGTACCTGAAGGGGTTCCATCGGTAACCCATAATTCTCTTCCATATATTGTTGAATTATCGAAAGAGGAAAAGACAAATTTTCCATTAATTGAATTCCAATGCCCGATTGCCGGAGTTGTTGCTCCAATATTCGATAATTTAATTGTACCGGCTGCGGTTCCGTCACTCTTCCACAATTCATAATTATAATCATTATCGGTGGCTGCAAAATAAAATTCGTTTCCTTCGAGTTTTATAAAGTCTGTCGCGCCATAAAATGCTGTTAACGGACCCGCATCAATATCTTTTAAGATGCTGGTTCCTCCAGGTGTACCATCAGTAATGAATAGCTCACGTCCATAAATAGCTCCTCCATCAAATAATGAAAAAACAAATTTTCCGTTCGGCAATTTTGTCCAATGACCTAATGAAGTGTTGGTGGCATTAATTGTTGAAAGTTGAATTGTACCACTTGTCGTTCCATCCGTTTTCCATAAATCGAAATTTGCTCCGTTGGCGGCAGCAACAAAATAAAGTGCGTTACCATCAGAATAACTAAAATCGGAAGCGCTATATACTCCGCTTGTCGTGCCCGGACAAATATCTTTCAATAAAGATGTTCCTACCGGTGTTCCATCGGAAACATATAATTCTCTACCAACAGTTGTAGCATTATACATTGAGAAAATATATTTCCCATTAACGCGCGACCATTGTCCTACATAAGAATTACCTGCGTCAATATTGGTTAGTTTGATCGTAGTTTGAGGTGTTCCTTCGGTACGATATAGGTTATATGTAATGCCGTTTTCTGTTGCCAAAAAAAACATAGTATCGCCTTCAACAACACTAAAGTCGGTGCTAGTCGCTATTCCCGATCCTGTTCCAATATTAATGTCCGCTAACAATGTTGCTTGTGCACTACATAAAATGGGAAATAATAAAACACAATATAAGATAGTTCTATAGCAGGCCTTCATGATTTAATTGATTCTATATTGAGAAACGGAATTAATAATGTAAAAAGGTAGACCACTCCACATACTTGGAATCAGTCTTTCTTGAAACTACGACTACTTACTTTTCCGTCGTTTCTTAAAGTTAAAATATAATTCCCTTTAGCAAATGTATTAAGGGCAATTGAGCAATTTTGCTTCCCTGATGTACTAACGTTGAGTATATCCGAAAAAACGGTTTTTCCTGCAACTTCCGTTATAGTTACAGAAATTTTTTCGGCTGATTTGGTTACAAATCTTAAATTAATAATATCCGTTGCAGGATTAGGATAAAGGGCTTCCAGTTGATAGGCATCTGCGTTCAGCTCCTGTACTCCTACCGTTGGCATTGTAACAAAAGTATACTTCGGGCTCCACGGGCCAAATGATGTTCCATCAGTACTTCGCATTCTCCAATAATGACGCAGGTTTGGCGTTAAACCACTAATTAATTGCGTTGTGCCGGTAACATTGGTCAAGTTATGAATTAAGTATATTCCGCTAAATGTAGATGCAGTAGCAACTTGGAATTGGTATGACGCCGCTCCATTGCTTGCATTCCATTGAAAGTTAATTGGATCTACAATTTGTGTTGAGGAATCAGGAGGAAAAACAAGGCTTGGTGCACTTGCTATTGTAGTGAAGTTTGAAACAGTAGAATTTAAACTTTCATGTCCACCGTTATTTGAACGTACTCTCCAATAGTATTTGGTGTATCCGCTAAATGATGGTGATTGAATGTATGTTAACGCAGTTCGTTTTGTAAAGTAAATTGAACTGAATAGAGAGTCGGTGCTAAATTCAACAGTGTATAAAATAGCTTCCGGAACTGCCGACCATTGATATGATTGAGTAGGTAATATTCCTGTTGCATTGTTCGCAGGTAGTGTTGTTAATGGTGCATTAGGAATTGTATCATTTACTCCTATATACGTCACGAACATTTCAATTTTTTGAAGTGGGACATCGTTCACATCGCGTGGCGAAGCTACAATTGTATCAACTACATCCATTCCTTCAGTCACTCGTCCGAAAACAGTATACTGTCCATCGAGGAAAGTTGCATTCGCCACACAAACATAAAACTGCGAGTTTGCGCTATTGGTATCTGCATCGCGAGCTGCGCCGATAATTCCTCTTAGGTGACGCACAGGGCTGAATTCTGCATTCACGGTAGGTTGATTAGGGTTACCCTGTCCCCATGTAGAAATAGGTCCGCTAATTGAATTGGGATCTCCGCCTTGAATCACGAAACCCGGAACCACACGATGAAAAGCTGTGCTGTCGAAGGCATGAGCCAATGTTAGGCTATCAAAATTGTGAACATGGTTTGGAGCAACCAAGGGGAACAATTCTATATTGAAGGTTCCGAGATAGTTGCCTGCTCGCTTCGTTAGAATTTGATAGCGCGGTTTGTCTATTCCTTGAGAGAATGTTGCAAGCCCTGTTGAAACGAGGACTATTAAGAAGAGAATCTTTTTCATGACAGGATGAAGGTAATAAAAATTACCAAAAAACTACTGCTTAAGCGTTTTCTACTTTCCGTATTTACGTTCCGCTAACTTCGCAGCCTCATACGCATTAATCATTCCTTCTGTTATGCAAAGGTCTTTGTATTTTACCATCACATCTTTTGTTCCCGGCTTTTTGACTTTTATTTGAGGACGAACTGCCGATTTCACCAATACTTTTTTTAGTTGTTCCGCCGTCATTTGAGGATAATATGAAAGAATTAAAGCAGCAACCCCCGCCGCCACCGGTGCCGCCATACTGGTTCCGTTTTTTGCTCCGTAACCATTGTTTGGTAATGTCGATGTTATCTTCACTCCCGGCGCAAATAAGTCGACATATTTCTTGCCGTAATTTGAGAAAACACCCGGATTACCATCAGCAGCATTTGCACCTACGTCAAGCCAGTTTTTTCTTGCATTTCGTTTTTCACCCAGATAATTCGGATTCGGATATCTTTTGTCTACATCTAAATTCAATGATTCATTACCTGCTGCATGTACCAGTAATACATTTTTTGAGGCGGCATATTTCACTGCATCGTCAACAGCCTTTTTATTATAAGGCACCGGCTTTCCGAAACTCATATTGATAATTCGTGCTCCATTATCTGCAGCATATCGAATTGCTAATGCGATATCTTTATCTCTTTCATCGCCGTTAGGCACAACACGCAAAATCATCAATTGAACATTCGCAGCAACGCCATCTGTTCCCATTTCATTTCCGCGTGATGCTCCAATAATTCCGCTTACATGTGTTCCATGATCACCATCGGGCGACTTCACATGATTATTTCCGTAACTTCTGTCGTTAATATTTTCGTAATCATCATGAATAATTTTACGGGCATCATATGCTATATTCATGTGATAATCGAGATGATCCTTGTTGTTTTTATATCCTCTTTTCAATTCCGAAACATAAGAAGGATAGGTTGTTCCTTTATCCATTAATGTTATCATTCTCTCTTTCATTTTTATCAAAACGCTGTCGGTAACATAATACCCTGCTATTTCTTGCACAGAAAGAGAATCCTTAGCATATTTCTTATTCATTGCTTCAATAAAGTTCAACATTTTATTGAGGCGTTCATCAGTCTTTGTGTACTCAGCAAGCTTCTTATCGTAAATCGACTTTGCATTTAAATACTCTTGATATTTTTCAGGTTGCGATTTAATGTTGATTGAATCTGCAAAAACGCTTTGATATTTTCTTACGATACGTGTTACTTCCATGTTCTCCATCACAATATCTTCGTCGGCATTACCTAAGTAATTCCACCCATGAATATCATCGGGATAACCATTATTATCGTCATCGATTTTATTACCGGGAATTTCTTTGCTGTTTGTCCAAATATGCCCTGCTAAATCCGGATGATCTACGTCTGTTCCGTCATCAATAACTGCTACGATTATGGTCGACGATTTTTTCCCTTTCAGGATCGTTTCATACGCTTTATTGGTGCTTACTCCATAAATCGAATCATTTTGCAAATCGAGATTATACCAATTTGCAGGTAGTTGTTGCGCAGAGGAAAACAATCCTGATAAAACCAAGATGGTTAACAGAAGAATATTCTTTTTCATAATCATTTATTCAGATTGTATTTAAGAAGCAACTTTGTTGGTTTCAATTTTTCGTAACGTGCGATAACCGAAAAACAAACTTAACGATGTAAGTATCGCTCCTAATAAAAAGGGTGCCCCGGGGAAATAAATTTTATTGGCGGGATTTGTATAATGTGCGAAGAGGTTTGTCATTAAAGGTGGACCAATAATGGATGTTATACTAATCATGCTTGTTAGCGTTCCTTGCAATTCTCCTTGTTCGTTAGGAGGAACTTGATTTGAAATAATTCCTTGTAATGATGGTCCTGCAATTCCACCTAAACAATAAGGAACGAGAATAGCAAAGATCATCCATCCTTTCGTTGCGAATGCGAAAAGAATAAAGCCGATGATATACAATGATAGTCCGATATAAACAGAGCGTTTTACTCCTAATTTAGGATTTATCACTCTTATTAATCCACCTTGAACGATTGCTACCATCAACCCTACAAACCCGAGTGAATAGCCCACCCAAGCTTCGTTCCATTTAAACTTTTCCATGGTATAGTATGTCCATGTACTTTGAAGCGCATGTCCGGCGATATAGATTAACATAAATGATAAAGCCATGCCCACTAACACAGGATGTTTTTTCAGATGCTTAAATGCTCCTACCGGATTGGCTCTCTTCCAATCGAATTTTCGTCTGTTTTCTTTAGCCAACGATTCCGGAAGAATAAAATAACCGTATAGGAAATTGATCATCGTTAGAACTGCTGCTGCATAAAAAGGAACGCGGGCGCCGTATTGCCCAAGTACTCCACCTACTACGGGACCAATAATAAACCCTAGGCCGAATGCAGCTCCTACCATTCCGAAGTTCTTGGCTCTATTTTCAGGAGCACTGATATCGGCAATATAAGCGGTAGCTGTAGTGAAGCTGGCTCCTGTGATCCCTGCAATAATTCGACCTATAAACAACCATCCGATCGAAGGTGCTAAGGCAAGAAATAAATAATCGATAGAGAAGCCGAACAAAGAGCCTAGAATTATAGGGCGACGACCATATTGATCACTTAAATTTCCGAGGATGGGAGCAAATAGAAATTGAGTAACGGAATAAGCGAACATCAGCCAACCTCCGTATTGAGAGGCCATGCTTAAGTTCCCTCCTATCATCTCCTGAATCAATTTAGGAAAAACAGGAATGATAATTCCTAAGCCGGTAATATCGATTAACAAGGTAATAAATATAAATCCGAGTGCGGGATTCTTCTTCTCTGCCATATTATAAAAATAGATTGCAATGATAGGGAAAACAAAAGGAGCGGAAGTGATTACCTCTGCTCCTTTGCTAACAATTCATTCTTTAAAAGGTGATTGTTTATTTAATCTTCATTATTTCAAATCAACTAGGACCGGTCCCGGGTCATTTTTTACAGGAGGAATTGTTTTTAAGAATCTGTAAATAGCTTTCAACTCCATTTCGCTCATTCTGCTAAACGGCCCCCACGGCATGGTTGATTCATGCACTCTTTTTCCATCGCGGAAACGCTTTATAAAGGCGTCTTCATTCATATAGGCCAGCATACCGTTTTCGGGGTCTACTGTAATATTTCGCGTCACTACAGCTTTACCCGGAGTGTTTTCGCATGGCATCACAAATCCTCCACCATAAAACGGACCTACATAGGCGCCTGTCTTAAGATCGCGGTTAGTATGGCATCCTTTGCAGTTGGCAACCGACTCTGCCAAGTATTTCCCATAGGCAATGCTTGAGTCGGGCTTAACGCTTTGGGGGATTTCCCCTTCGGGACCAACGGGTTTCAAAACAAATGCCTTTAACACTAAACCTAATGTAGATATTTCAGTTTCGGGAACTTTATTTTTAACCGGAGGAGTGCTTCTTAAATAACTGAGCACCGCTACTAGATCTTCGTCGGATAAATTATGGAAAGGCATGAAATCGAATAGCGCTCTTCCATCATGTCCTACACCATAGCGAAGAGAGCGAGCGATGGTGCTATCAGGTAAATTACCGATACCGGTTTCTTTATCAGAGGTAATATTTTGGGTATAAAATTTTCCGGGAGGAATATCAAAAATATGTCCGCCGGCTAAAGGAACGATATCTCCTTTATCAATTCGATCAATTTCGGAGGCCGGTGTATGGCAATGGGCGCAATGGGCCGGACCATAAACAATGGCTTTCCCACGTTCAATAATTGCCGTGTCGGTTGAAGCCTTTAATGAAGGGTATGAGATCGGAAGAGCGTCGTGTAGGGAAA